>Ga0164313_10004351_pt1 | contig 12624 bp, 8 predicted proteins | sample GuaBasSedimGuay4_FD_113735 | JGI IMG/M metagenome (GOLD analysis project Ga0164313, IMG submission 113735) | Subseafloor sediment microbial communities from Guaymas Basin, Gulf of California, Mexico - Guay4, Core 4569-4, 0-3 cm | ecosystem: Environmental > Aquatic > Marine > Hydrothermal vents >... | reverse complement strand
TAAATTCTTTGAGTGCCGAAGAATGTGGAACTTGTCATATAGAGCATTATCGGGAATGGGAAACCTCAACACATGCCCATGCCTGGACTGACAAGCAGTTTCAAGCTGAAATAAGAAAGGAGTCCAGCCCTTTTATGTGTATCAATTGCCATATTCCGCTGCAAAATCAACAAGAATTTATTGTTACAGGTTTAGTAGGAGGCGATATCTATCAACCTGTAATGGAGGAGAATCCATATTACGATAAGGCCTTACAGCAAGAGGGAATAACATGTGCCAGTTGTCATGTACGTAATGGAACAATAATAGGAACAACTGGTAGTCCGAATGCTGCTCATAAAACAGTTAAAGATGTTGAATTCCTTTCTGAGCATCTATGTATTTCGTGTCATAACGCTAATGCTGAACTTACGCCTGAGGTCGTTTGTACTTTTCAAACAGGTGAGGAGTGGGTTGCAGGTCCTTATTTTGGTGTTAAGAACTGCGTTGATTGCCATATGGAAACTCTTAATCGTGAAAATACTATCGGTTTTGGTGATACATTAAGCCATTTACACAACTTTGCCGGATCAGGGATTCCGAAGTCCAATACTCATGATGCTGTCGGATTGAATGGTTTGGCGATCTACTCTTCAGATATTAAACATACCTTTAAAACTAATGAGGAGATAATCTACACTTTAAGCGTTGTCAATGCTTTGGCCGGTCATAGTGTACCAACAGGTGATCCGGAGAGATTTTTTGATTTCTCATTCGTGTTAAGAAATGAGCAAGGAGATACAATTGTAACTAAGACTGAGCGGATAGGAGAAAAATGGCAATGGTATCCTGTAGCTAAGAAACTAAGTGATAATAATTTGGAGCCAGGAGAGAAGCGAACATTCACTTTTTCACATACACCGGAGTTAGCAGGAAAACTTATCCTCTCAGTAGTAATAACAAAACATCGGCTTGCAAAGGAATATGCAGATTATAATAAGCTGAAAGAGGACTACCCTTTGTATATTACCATTTTTAATAAAGAGTACCAGATTGAGGTAAGTCCTTTACCATAACAATTTATCTTTCTGTATTTAAGGCAGTCGCAGCAATTTCCCATTGCTCATCTGCAAATGCGTTATTATCTGCATTTTTGGTTGATCGAGGCGAGCTACTGCCAGAATTGCTATTATTTACTTTCTGCGTTTTTAATTAGTGTATCAGCCTTTTCTTGTGCTTTAGTCATTATCGCATCTGCTTGCTTGGTTCCTTCGGCTTCTATTTTGACTGCGTTATTTTCAGCTTCTTCTATAAGCTTTTTGCCTGCTATCTCTGCAGCTTTTTTCTTAAAAGGATTGCTGCCGGCTTCTTTAATTAAATTTTCATTTTGAACTTTGGCTTCAGCCCTTACTTTATCTGCAGATTTTTTGGCTTCCACTTTTACCTGGTCAGCTTGTTTTTGAGCTTCAGCTAATAAATTATCACCTTCTTCTCTAGCTTTTTCTATTGCTTCCTTATTAAGTTCTTCTTTAGATGTGGGTATGTCAACCCCTGTATTTTGCTTAACTAAATCGGCGGCTTTATTTACTGCTGCTTTAATAATCTGCTCTTTTATTGCATCTGAACCAATTAAACTTATTTTGGGGCTATCGTAAGGTCCGGTAACTCCAAGTTTTAGTTTGATTTCAGAAGAAGGGTCTTCTGTATTGCCTGTTAATTTGCCCAAAGCAGCATTAGCTTGCTGTCCAAGTTGTCCTGCAGGCACGCTGGTTGCAATTATATAATCAAGTGCTCCATCTAAAGAAGTACTTCCTGAAATAGTTGATTTATGGCCATCTATAAGCACATCAAAAGGAGCAACACTTACAACTCCATTGGTAATGGTAACATCCATTTTAATGTCTTTTAAAGTCATTTCTTCTTTGCCTCCTTTGCTTGTAAACTTGCTGAGGGCCGTTACAAACTTGCCACCCTTTAGTGTCGCTTCTTCAATTTTAATTAAACCTCCCCCGTTAACGGTTTCATTAACAGGCATCAGTTCATTATCCAAATCGCTTTTCATTTTAAAATTGGTTGTTAAGTTGCCACTCATATTTTCAGCAATGGGGGCAAGTTTTTGCACCGTATTAAAAGCTTTAAATGACTCCTGAATGGAAATTTTATTGATGCCAAGATCCATATCAAACTTGGGATCTTTTGGATCTTTTGTATTATAAGCCCCATTAAATACTATTTTTCCACCAAGAGTTTTTGTGCTTAAATTATTCATATGAAGGATACCCTCTTTTATAATGACTTCCCCTTTAGCATCGGTTAGAAGTAAGCCATCGTATTCGATATTTTTTATGTTGGCACTCATTATAAAATCTAAATTAGCAGGTACAGCCATATCATAGGTTTCTTCACTGGTGGAGGTAGTATCAGCTTCAATAATCTCTTCTTCTGTTTCTGTGCTCGTCATAAACTCATCAACCAAAATATTGTTTGATATTAGATTTAGGTTTCCTGTGAGCACTTCATTGGGCATCAGTGCATAATTGATATAGTTGCTGAGTTTACCCGTAGCAGCAAAATCACTTTGCCCAACTTTAGATTCAAAAGTCTCCAGACTAATGTTTTCTGGGTTAAAACTTGCAATGGCAGTCGATATACTCATCCCCTGTGGATGATATTCCTCATCTGCATAATAAAAATCAGTCAGTTTAAAATTACCACTTGCCGGTATTGTTGAGGTTAAGGTATCATAAACACCCTTCGCTTGTAAATTGGCATCTAATACACCTTTTAGCTCCATTCCTTCCATCGGGAACATCTGCATCATATCTGCAAAGTTTATTTTTGCCGAAGCCTTTAGGTCGATGGGGTAATCGATTAAGTTGGCAATTTTTAGACTGGCATCAATGGGGTTTTTGCCTAGTTCCATATGAAAGGTGCTGATGTCTATTTTTGTGTTGTCAATGTTTCCATCTGTATTATCTACAAGCATTTTGAGTTGCACATTAGATACTGCAGAAGGCAAATCAGGGTACTGAAACATGCCATCATTTACGGCGAGACTTACGTTAAATGCCGGTAAAGAATTTTCATTATAAGTACCCTTAGCTGTTCCATTAAAGTTAAGGCTTCCGGAAGATTTTAAATCACTAAAATCTTCGGTATAAATAGCAGGAATAAGTGAGATAAGGCTTTTGAAGCTATTATTTCGAGAAGAAAAGGATAAATCCATATCTATATCATCAGTTGGCATTGCCAGCCAGCCATCAAAGCCAAAAGAAAAATCATTTAGGGCAACAGTATTTTCTTTAAAGGTAAATATCATCTGATCAAGATCCATATTCAGAATCATATCAATGCTAAACTGCTTGTTGGTAATATAGGTTTCCTTATCGTAGGTAATCTCTTTTAGAAAAACGTTAGTTTTTGTATTTAGATCGAAGACGGACAATGAGAAGTTCCCACCTCCTTCATGGTTTAAGCTGTTTAGTTCGATGTAAGTGGATGAGGTAGCATCATCATAAATAACTTCGCCATTGGTAATTTGCCATTTTTCTATGGCCATACTAAAATTTGACTCATCCTCTGTCACTGTTTCGTCTTCAATTTCGGTTTCTTCTGATGCAATGGCTATATCATAATTTGCTTTGCCATTTTCAAGTACTTTAATAAATATGTGAGGATTAATAAGGCTAATACTTTGGATGCTCATTTGATCATCAAAAAGAAGTTTGCCAAGATTAATTTCTACCTCAAAATTATCGATGGCGAACAATACATCACCGGCAAATTCATCACGTCCTACAATACCAAGCTCTTTAATGCTAGTTGTAAGATTCGGGAAATTAGGCAGGAGAGATAAACTGAAATTATCAATATCAAAGAGTACATCCGCATTAATATTGGCAGCAATTTGTTCATCTATAGTAGCCCTTATCTGATCCTTAAAAAGATAAGGAGCGGCTATTATAGCAGCGAATACAACTACTAACAGGATTACCAGGACGATTAATACTTTTTTCAGTTTCATTTAGGATTTCTATTATTTGGTAATTGGCACATTGTTTGCAGCGGTATCATATACCAATTGTTCTATGAATGTACTAAATTCTTACATTTTATGAAAATATACCAATATGAATCAATTAAGAAAATTGCAAATTTTCTTGAAAAAGTAAGTTAAAATCACTAACTTTTTAACATTCAGAAATTGGTCATTTGTTGTACTAAATAATATACCGATGAAAGTTCTAATCATATCACTCTCCTTACTACTCGGAATTGTAAACACACCTGATGAAAAACCTAAAAACAAGCTTATTGGATCATGGTCATTAGTTCAGTTTAAATATGGCCAGGATGCAGAATTTAATGATGTCCCGGAGTTTATGTATTATGTAAAAAATATAACTGAAAGCCATTTTAGCTGGTGTTCGTATAATCCTGAAGATGGCAATGTGATTGGCTCCGGAGGTGGAACATATGAAGCAGTAAATGGTAGTTACATTGAGAGTACTGAGTTTTGGTTTCCATCAGGAACAAGTATCCCTGGTACAAAAACTAAGTTTAAATCTAAGATCAAAGGCAATATGTGGACGATAAGTGGCTATATCAAAGAAGTAGAACTAAACCCTTCTACCGGCGAAATGGTTCCAATCGATTCAATTTATATGTCTGAAGTTTGGCAGCGTTTAGGGGGCGTTTAACAGTAAAATATTTCTAGAATTAATTCAACTGACTTTTCATTCAGGAATTCAGCATTACATTAAAGGGTATTAGTTCATAAAAATATTTCTTGATAGGAATTGGAATATTAATATTGTGAGAAATATAATCTACTATGAAAGAAGCTGAAGCACTGAATAATGTTGCCAAATTCCATGAAGTATTTAAGCACCCTGTTTTAGGTAAACCAATCATCCCTGCTAAAAAACGCTGTGATTTAAGGGTAGAATTGATGCAAGAAGAGTTAAACGAATTGCAGCAAGCAATTATTGATAATGATGTTGTGGAGGTTGCTGATGCCCTTTGTGATATCCAATACGTACTCGCCGGAGCAATTTTGGAATTCGGGTTAGGAGATAAGTTCGCTGACCTATTTAATGAAGTCCAACGCTCTAATATGAGTAAGGCTTGTGAATCTCAGGAAGAAGCAAACGAAACAGTGGCTCATTATGCAAAACAAGGTACGGAGGCGTATATTAAAGCATCGGGAGACGAATACCTTGTTTATAGAAAATCCGATAATAAAACACTTAAGTCTGTAAACTATTCGCCTGCAGATTTAAAGAGAATCTTAAGTTAATTCTGCCTGACGTCGCTTAGAATCCTTACTTCAACACGCCTGTTTTTAGATCTTTCAGAAGAAGAGGTCGATCTTACCAGAGGCTGAGAACCACCAAAAGCCTTGGTTTCTATTTGGCCTGGTCCAACGCCTTTATCAGTAAGGTACTTCTTAACAGCATCAACCCTCATTTGTGAGAGATTTAGGTTGGCAGTTGGATTACCAACATAGTCAGTATGCCCTTCTAACCTAATAGATAAGTTGGGAGTATCTTCTAACATTACAGCGAGATTGTCTAGTTCATCATATGATTCTTGGAGAATACTCGCTTCGCCAAGAGCAAATTTTAAATGCTCAAGTTTTAGCACTGAGCCAACACCGCCTTCATGCAGATTGAACGTTCTCTCTACCAACAAGTCAGCGGAAGCACCTTCTAGAGGATTAACAATTTCAGATAGTTTAATGAATCCTTCACTTTCAATTAATAAAGAGTATTGTTCGTTGGCTCTAAAGTAAGCGGTAAACTTACCTTCACTATCAGTTTTAAGGTCTCCCATCTCTGATTCGTAGGGCAATTTTTTATAACTAATATTTACATTGGCAATGGCCTCTCCCGTGCGGCTATTTTTAAGAACGCCGGTAAATGTTACTAAGCTATCGGGCTGTGCATTAGCATTTACAATCCCTCCAAAACACCCAAAAACTATCAATAAAAGTAAACTCAGTCTTTTCATAATGCTTATTTTTCAAGGATTGTAAATTCAACTCGTCTGTTTATTCTTCTGCCTTCTGGTGAAGCATTTGATTCTGCCGGCTTATTTTCACCATAGAATTCTACAACGACTCTCTCTTTTTCAATATTATTTTTAATTAAATAATTAGCCACTGCTTGGGCTCTACGCTTAGAGAGGCCTAAGTTATAATCTTCAGGGCCAGTAGTATCAGTATGCCCGGCTATTGATACTCTCACTTGCTTGTTTTCAGCTAAGAAAACTTTGAGTCTATCAAGCTCAGGGTATGATTCTTTTTTGAGTGTAGCTTTATCGAAGTCGAAGAAGATATTATTCATAACTATTGTTGCCTGTACCGCAATAGGTACTAACATCATGTCGCGGATCAAGGCATCATCTGGAGGATTTTCTCCTGTTAAATCAATATTTTCACTTATTGGCAAATAATTCTCAGCTTCAGCTCTAAAGCCATAGAGATGGCCTTTTGGAAGGACAATTTCATATTCCCCGGTTTCCGAATGAGATTTGGTTATGCCAACAGTTACCCCCTCAGGCAATTTCTCATAAATAATTTTTGCGTCAATTGGTTCACCAGTTTCTTTATTAAGCAATTTGCCACTAACAATAATGACTTCACTAGGCATAACTCTTAGAGGCATTTCGACCCTGTAAATATCGGCATCGTCATCGCTAATTGATTTGGTATAATATGCGTAGTTGCCGGTAATGGGGATATTAAAGAATAGATCATCTCTTTCAGAGTTGATATCAGGCCCCATATTTTGAGGTTCTGACCAGTTTGTCCAGGTGTCATCCAGCCTTTTGGATACGTATACATCGTAACTACCATATCCACCTCTACCATTTGTTGAGAAATAAAGTGTCTCATCGTCGGCAGCAAGGAATGGAGATGATTCGTCACCAACAGAATTGAGAACGCCTCCCATATTTATTGGTTCCGACCAGGTACTGTCTTCCTTAAAGAAGCTTGCATAGAAATCTCGCTCCCCATGAGTATCGTCTCGTTCAACAGCTAAAAGCAACACTTGCCTATTGTTGGTTAAAAAGTAATTGGCTTTCTCATGATAATTATAATCATTTTCAATATCCAGGTTATAAGGTTTCGTCCATTTGCCTCCTTCTTTAGTGCTTATCGAAACACCTGCTTTCATTTTACCTTTTTTCTCATAACGGTTTCCTAGAAGGAGAACGACTGTGTTACCATCAGGGGTAATACCACTTACAAAATTTGGTTCTTCATTATTAAGTTCAGGGCCGGCATTAACCGCTTCTTGCCATTCACCAGTAGAATCCATTTCTGAATACCAGATATCTTCATCATCATCAACACCACCAATATTGCCTGGGTGGTTTTTCCTGCTAAAGTATAGTGTTGCTCCATCTGGTGAGAGTAGAGGCTTATACTCTTTATATGGACTGTTTACATTATCATTTAATCTTTCCGCAAGTAGATTAGTATTTAGGTTCTCCATAATTTCCACTTCTACATCCATAGGTTTTGCAGAGGCTGAAATTCCGATTGCGTCTATACTATAATACTCGGCAACAGTTGCTCCATCAAGCTCTACCTTAACACTGGCAACTTCAAATGTTGTTTCTGAAATGATAATACTTACCAGCCTGCCTTTTAGTGGAATAGTTCTTGGAGTGAAGCTTCCAATAGGGTATTCCTTACCTGAAGTATCATATATATATACCTGGGCAATGGCAGTTGGGCTATAGGATTCAGCAATTACAACCTGCTTTATTTTCATCGGATTGGCAAAGCCCACCTTGATGAATTCCATATTATTGGGTCTGTCAGGTGTCCATGCCGTGGGGCTTTCCCCGGCTGCAGGTAAAACAGTTGGTTTACCCAAGACCTGTTCGGCGGAATATTGAATTGGTGTTAGCTCAGAAGAATATTCTATAACTTTTGACGCCCATTGGATGTCTTGTGACAGGGAGACAAATGGTAAGATAACTCCCAATATGAGGGCAAATACATTTCTCATGAAAATTGGGTTAGATTAATACAAAGTCGGCAAAATATTATTTTAGTGTAAACTTAAGGGAAAAAATATTGATTTCCATTCAATATACCTACTCTATGTTAAGAAATTTCAAGAAATTATTCTATTTTTTTCTCCCAAAAGTCTGCATTCTTGATCCCTAATTTAGTAGGATCAAATACAGGATCTTTGCCTTCCTTCTTTTGCTGCATATAATCTTTCAGAGCTTTTAAGGCAGGTTTTTGAAGAAATAATATTGCTATAATATTTAAAAAAGCCATTATGCCAACCCCAATATCACCGAGTGTCCAAACAGCACCGGCAGTAATGGTAGTTGCATAGTAGACCGTAATAAGGGTCATAATTCTTAATAAATTGATTAACCATTTATGATTTCGCTGGGTACTTAAATAACTTACATTGGTTTCGGCCATATAGTAGTAAGCCATAAGTGTAGTAAAGGCAAAAAACAGTAAAGAGATGGCAACAAATCCCTTCCCAATACCTGGGAATACTGATTCTACTGCATGTTGCGTATATTCAGGTCCATAGTTAACTCCTGCCAGAGATTCAACAAGATAGACACCGTCTGGATCAATAACATTATAGGAGCCTGTAAATAAAATCATGAGGGCTGTTGCAGTACAAATAAAGAGAGTATCAATATAAACAGAAAAGGCTTGTACTAAACCCTGCTTTACAGGGTGCGATACCTCGGCAGCCGCGGCTGGATGGGGGGCAGTTCCCTGGCCAGCCTCATTAGAATAGATTCCTCGTTTAACGCCTAGTAGTATGGCCATACCAATAATGCCTCCAAAAGCAGGCTCAGCTCCAAAAGCAGACTTAACAATTAGAGATAGCACTTCAGGTACCTGGTCTATTTTTAAGGCAATAATTACTAATGACATTAAGATATATGCTATTGCCATAAACGGTACTACAATCTGAGCAACATGTCCAATCCTCTTTACCCCACCAAAGATTATTAGCGCAAGGGCAATAGCGAGAAGAACACCAACAATATTAATGTTCAATGTCAGGTCAAAAAGGAAGGATAGTTCATAGTCAGAAATATTAAATGCTGTTTCCATACTTTTAGAAATACTATTGGCTTGTACTCCGGGTAAAAAGAAGGCCATACTGATTATTGTTGCTATAGAAAAGACTACAGCGTACCATTTTATATTTAATCCTTTTTCAATATAGTATGAGGGCCCGCCTCTGTATTCTCCATCTTTAACTACTTTATAAATCTGACCAAGGGTTGCTTCAATAAATGCCGTGGCAGACCCCAGAAATGCTATGATCCACATCCAGAAAATAGCACCTGGTCCACCTAATGCAATGGCAGTTGCTACCCCTGCTATATTCCCTGTTCCAACACGTCCTGAAATGGCGATTACAAAAGCTTGAAAAGATGACACTCCTTTTTCTGAAGATTTCCCTTTGAATAACAAGCGCACCATTTCTTTTAAATGACGCACCTGTAGAAATCTTGTTATAATTGAAAAATAAAACCCGGCTCCCAGAATAAGTACAATCAGAATTGGGAAATAAGAGAATATCCCTTCACCCCAAACCATGTTGTAGATGAAATCAATGGTGCTTTCAAATGACATAGAGAAAATTTAGAATTATAAAAGTCTCAAATATAGAATAATACCAGTAGGGTATCATAAAAAAGCCAGAAAAGCCTAAAAACAAAAGCGGATGCAACTCTTTCGAATTACATCCGCTTCACGCTTTAGCTACCGTAGCAACTAATTTGTGCCAAATTACTGTTTCAACTTTCCAAGACTTAACGGTACCGAAGCACTGCCTCGCCAAGGTCTAACGCTATTAATTACTTTACTCTCAATTGCTGACCTTTCAACCAACTCTCTATAAGGCAATGCACTTTTGCAGCTTCGCTATTTCAGCTCTCAACCTTGCGGCTGTTAGCCTTTTGTGCTACCTCATGAATAAAATTCTCAACTTGTTTGGAGTTCTACCCCCAGCTGTTTTTCCCTCGTTTGGTAATCATAAAGGTAGATCAATAAGTATATTCAAACCAAACATTTTTCTTATTAGTTATCGACAACTTATTCACTTGGTTATACCATAGTTATGCACCGGTTTATCCACAAGGTTATGCACATTTTTGTTAGATAATGTCTTTAAACTAGTGCTTGGCTATTTTAATATTAAGCTTGAAGGTAAGGTGGGCGCAATTCTTACTTTTGAAGCCTGTTCAAATGCATAGGCCATGGCAATTAACTCAGGCTCTTTATAGGCATCACCAAAAAATGACATACCCACAGGTAAGCCGAAAACGTATCCTGCCGGAACAGTTATATTAGGATACCCTGCCCTGGCCGCCGGAGATGAGCTTCCTCCACCAAAGTGATCGCCATTAATTACATCGATTGGCCATGAAGGTCCGCCGGTTGGAGCGATTATGGCATCTAGATTATGCTCGGAAAGTGTTGCATCGATACCCTTTTCACGAGAAAGAGATAAAACCTTATTTAGTGCTTCTTTATACTCTTTAGTATTCAAATCACCCTTTTCTTCAGATTCTTCTAATATCTCCTGCTCAAAATACGGCATTGACTCATCTCTATGCTCTTGATTATATGCAATAACTTCTGCCAGAGTCTTCACTTTGGCATTCGCCGAAGACAAATATTTATTCACACCATCCTTAAATTCATAAAGTAAAACCTGATATCCTGAATTGCCATACTCTCGACGAGTCTTGATTTCTACAGGATCAATAATGGCGGCACCTGCATGTTTCAGAATTTCAATAGAATCCTCCATTATTTCATCAACTTTTTCATGAAATCCGAATGAGCTTCGCATTATGCCTATGCGTTTACCTTGCAGACCTTCTTTATTTAGAAACTGGCTATAGTCGATATAACTTTTACCGTCGCTTTCATTGGTTCGTGTGTCACGTGGGTCAGATCCTGTCAAAGGTCCAAGCAGAGCTACAGCATCAGCAACTGTACGCGCCATTGGTCCGGCAGTATCCTGAGTTTCGGATATAGGAATAATTCCCGATCTTCCCCAAAGACCGACTGTTGGCTTAATCCCGACCACGCCATTAGTAGAAGCAGGACAGACAATTGAGCCATTGGTTTCAGTACCAATTGTAATGGCACATAAATTAGCGGATACAGCGGCTCCGGATCCGGCACTCGAGCCACATGGATTTCTATCGAGGGCATAAGGGTTACTGGTTTGACGCCCACGACCACTCCAGCCACTAGAAGAACGTGTAGATCTAAAATTGGCCCATTCACTTAAGTTGGTTTTGCCTAATAATACGGCACCGGCCTCGCGCAACTTTTTAATGATGATGGCATCTTTACTTGCAATATTGCCAACTAACGCCAGTGCACCGGCTGTAGTCATCATTTTGTCGGCAGTATCTATATTGTCCTTAACCATAATGGGGATACCATGAAGTGGTCCACGAATCTTACTAGCTGCTCGCTCTTTATCCAACTCATCGGCAATCGAAAGAGCATCAGGATTTAATTCCAGAACCGAGTTTAAGCCACCATCTATCTCATCGACTTCTTTAATGCGTTCTAAATAAAGCTCACAAATTTTTCTTGATGTGTACTTCCCTTCCTCCATCGCTTTTTGAAGTTCAGCAACGGTTTTTTCCTCAAGAATAAATGTTAACGAAGATTTTCCTGATTTGATCTCAGAGGTATCTTCTGAAACACAGGATGTCAGGCTTACCAATGGCACAGCTGTACCTAAGGCGGTTAGCTGAATAAAGTTTCTTCTTTTCATGATTATTGGGTTATTTAATGCTGAAAATTATTTAAAATAAACTCAGTTATTAGAGTGAAACACGTTAATAATTTAAATTTTCCATACCAGATGTTCAAAAATAGGAATTTAGAGAAAATATAGTAATCAACTTTTACCAGAGGGAAGTGGAATGTTTTAGTGGACTTTTTTGTTCATTGTCTTATGAGTATCCTTGTTAGAACTAAAAATATAATGATGAAGAGAAATATTACGGTTTTCGCAATTCTAATCCTTGTTGCCAATAGTGGTTGGGCGCAAGACTTTCGTGGTTTAGACAAGAGTCCGATGGACAGATCCTACCTGCCGGATAATTTTGCCCATGATAGAAAATTTGCTCCTGAAAGAAAGCTTGGTGAAAGTGCAATTATTAAAGTTGTTTATAGCAGGCCTCAGAAAAAAGGGCGAGAAGTGTTCGGCGGGATGGTGAAATATGGCAAAGTATGGAGATTAGGAGCAAACGAATCTACGGAAATAATGATTTATCAGGATATTGAAGTTGGTGGAAAAACTTTAAAAAAAGGCAGTTACGCTATGTTCGCAATACCTGCAGAGAAAGACTGGACGATAATTTTTAATTCTGATCTGAATGAATGGGGACATTATAGCTATGATGAAAGTCATGATGTACTAAGAGTAAAGGCAATAGTAATGCAAGTTGGGGAAACAATCGAAGCCTTTTCTATTCAGTTTGAAGATCTAGGCAGTAATCAGGCAGTAATGCGCATTGGTTGGGATAAAACAGTTGCAGAATTGCCTCTAAGTTATTAATACCCGGTAATATTATTTCTTACTTAAGATTGAGTTAATAATCAGT
>Ga0164313_10004350_pt1 | contig 12625 bp, 13 predicted proteins | sample GuaBasSedimGuay4_FD_113735 | JGI IMG/M metagenome (GOLD analysis project Ga0164313, IMG submission 113735) | Subseafloor sediment microbial communities from Guaymas Basin, Gulf of California, Mexico - Guay4, Core 4569-4, 0-3 cm | ecosystem: Environmental > Aquatic > Marine > Hydrothermal vents... | reverse complement strand
CTTTAATTATATAAGATTAGGGCAATGTGATATTATAGTTTCAGGAGGAAGTGAAGCAGCAGTTACTATTGCTGGAATGGGAGGTTTTAATGCAATGCACGCATTGTCAACTCGTAATGAAAGCCCAGAAACAGCATCAAGACCTTTTGACGCTACTCGTGACGGATTCGTATTAGGAGAAGGTGCAGGAGCATTAATTCTTGAAGAATATGAGCACGCAAAAAAACGTGGCGCAAAAATTTATGCTGAAGTTGTTGGTGGCGGAATGTCTAGTGATGCCTACCATATGACAGCTCCACATCCTGAAGGAATTGGAGTAGAAAGAGTAATGCTTAATTGTCTTGATGATGCTGGAATGACTCCAGATCAAGTTGATGCAATTAACACACACGGTACAGCAACACCTTTGGGTGATGTTGCAGAATTAATTGCCATTAGTAAAGTTTTTGGTAAACATGCTAAAGACATCAACATTAATTCTACTAAATCAATGACAGGTCATTTATTAGGAGCTGCGGGAGCAATAGAAGCAATATCTTCTATTTTATCTATCCAAAATGGAATAGTTCCTCCAACAATAAATCATACTACAGTTGATGAAAACATTGACCCTTCGCTAAACCTTACATTAAACAAGGCTCAAAAGCGTGAAGTTAATGTTGCTATGAGTAACACTTTTGGATTTGGCGGTCACAACGCTTGCGTTCTCTTCAAAAAAATCTGAGCACCCTAAATTTATGGCATCCATTAAAAATATATTTAAACCCCGTACAGATGAAAGCGGGGATTTTTTTTATGGAGTAAAAAGAATAATTGTTTTTAGACCTAGAAACATTCAGTTATTTATTGAAGCATTTACCCATCGTTCAATGAATGAGAAAAATGAGATTGGTAATGCTATTAATTATGAAAGGATGGAATTCCTTGGAGATGCTATTCTTAGTACAGTGATTGCTTCACATTTATATAAAAAAGTGCCCAGTGGTAATGAAGGCTATCTAACGAAGATGAGGTCTAAAGTAGTGAGTAGAGAGCATTTAAACGAATTAGGGAAAGACCTAAATTTAATAAGCTTGGTAAGATCAGCGATACCTACCAATCAATTTGGAGAAAATATACACGGTAATGTTTTTGAAGCTCTAATTGGAGCGATTTATTTAGATAGAGGTTATAAATATTGTGAAAAATTTATTTACAGAAGAGTTATTAAGCCTTATGTTGACATTCAAAAATTAGAAGGAAAGATAATAAGTTACAAGAGCTTGTTTATAGAATGGTGTCAAAAAAATAAAAAATCATTTAAATTTAATGTTTACGAAGATACCGGGAATGAACCCCTTAAACATTTCGCTGTAAAATTAAAGTTAGAGGATGAAATTGTTGCAAAAGCACGTGCAACATCAAAGAAAAAAGCAGAAGAGAGTGCGGCCAAAAGAGCTTATTATAAATTGCGAAGAGAAATAGACAAAGAAATGGCTTAATTGAAAGTTAGCCGTTTTCATGTAATATTCCATTTTCTTACAACCTGCATCCACCAATTTTCATTACTTTTAAAAAGTTTTAGGAACAACAATTAACCCAAAATCTAGAGCAATATCTAATGGCAATTCATAAACTTATTTTAGAAGATGATTTTAATAATGAGTTTTCATTAATAGCCATACATTGCAGTGAAGAGGCTTATAAAATGGCATATATGCTTAATAAATATGTTTCTTTACAATTAGAAAGGAAACCATTAGATTTAGATTTTTCAAATAACGGCTTAGATGTTGCTTTTCCTATTTACGAGTATGAAGATGAATTGAGTTATATTCTATACAATTTAGTATCTAATAAGAGTAAATCATTATCTGCTAAAGTGCATAGTTCAGGAGGATTATTTGATGAGATAGCCTCAGAAAAAACGGTAACAACTTATTTATTAAAAGAATTTAAAAAGGTAGATTTTTTTCTAAAAATTCACTCTGATTATGAAAAGGTTCCGACTAGGAATATAATTTCGGTAATCAACGAAATAGAACAAGTAATTTCAGCATATAGCATAGAAATTAAAAATATAAAAGCGAAAGATAATTTAATATTTAACTAATGCCCGATAAGAAAAGAACAAAAATAGTTGCCACCCTAGGCCCAGCGTCTTCGAATAGAGAAGTCCTTAAAAACATGATGATTGAGGGCGTAGATGTTTTTAGAATTAATTTTTCACATGCAGATTATGAAGGTGTTAAAAATAAAATTTCAATTATTCGTGAATTGGGAGAGGAGTTAAATACTAACATCGCAATATTAGCAGACCTTCAGGGACCTAAGTTAAGAATAGGTATCATGAAAGAAGGTGTTGAAATAGAGGTTGGAGATGTCTTATATTTCTGTACTGGAGAAGAATTTGAAGGAACCAAGGAAAGAGTTTATATGAACTATGACAATTTTCCTAAAGATGTAACTCCTGGAGAGCAAATATTAGTAGATGATGGGAAATTAATTTTTGAAGTTATTGAGTCTAATGGAGATAGTGAGGTTAAAGTAAAAGTTATTCAAGGAGGAGAACTTCATTCTAGAAAAGGAGTGAATTTGCCTAATACTAAGATTTCTTTACCAGCCCTTACTCAAAAAGATAAAGAAGATGCCATATTTGCTATAAGCCAAGAAGTAGATTGGCTTGCCTTGTCTTTTGTTCGTAATGCTGAAGATTTAAAAGAATTACAAGCATTAATTGAAGCGCATAGTGAATATAAAATTCCGATAATTGCTAAGATTGAAAAGCCTGAAGCAGTAAAGAATTTAGATAAAATAATTCCTTTTTGTGATGGTTTAATGGTAGCTCGAGGAGATTTAGGAGTGGAAGTTCCTGCTGAAGAAGTCCCGTTAATTCAAAAAGAATTGGTGCTAAAAGCAAAGTGGGCTAGAATCCCCGTAATTATTGCAACGCAAATGATGGAAACTATGATTTCCTCATTAACACCTACACGTGCTGAAGTAAATGACGTAGCTAACTCTGTTATGGATGGTGCTGATGCGGTGATGCTTTCAGGAGAGACTTCAATAGGAAAATACCCTGTTGAAGTAATTACAAAAATGGCAACAATTTTAAGGAAGGTTGAAAATTCATCTTTAATAACAGTACCTCAAGAACCTCCAACGATTAGAACAAATAGATATATAACCAAGGCCATTTGTTATCATGCGGCTCATATGGCAAATGAAATTGAAGCAAAGGCAATTTGTACACTTACCAATAGTGGTTATACAGCTTTTCAGATTTCTTCTTGGCGGCCAGCAGCATATATTTTGGTGTTTACTTCTAACAAACGAATACTCTCTCGTTTAAATTTATTGTGGGGAGTGAAATCATTTTATTATGATAAATTTGTAAGTACTAACGAAACTGTTGTTGACGTTAATAAGATTGCTTTTGATAAAGATTTTGTAAAGAAAGACGATTTTATTATCAACCTTGCGGCGATGCCTATTGTAAATAAAGGAATGGTAAATACTTTACGAGTTTCTCAGGTTAAATAGTGTGATTTTTTAACCACTCATCTCGTAAATCAGTTGAAACTTTCCCAGTACCATCATGTTTCCAACCTGGTGGTTTTATAATATAGTTGAATCTATTTATAAAAGACTTTTTGCCAGAGAAAGCATCTTTAAAAAGAGCCCCCCATTCTTTAAAAGCAATGATAATTGGATTGTAAGTATTAATGTTAGTAACTAAACCGTAGTTTACTTTTTCTGATTTTATTTCTGGTTGAAAAGTGCCAAATATCTTATCCCAAATAATCAGTATTCCTGCATGATTTCTATCTAAATAAATAGGATTGCTTCCGTGATGTACTCTGTGATGAGAAGGCGTATTGAAAAAAGCTTCAAACCATTTTGGCATTTTGTCAATAGTTTCAGTATGAATCCAAAATTGATATAACAAACTAATTGCCATTTGAAAGACTATCATTCCAGGATGAAAACCTATTAAAGGCAACCACAACCAAAAAATAAAAGAATAAAAACCTCCTGTCCAAGTTTGTCGCAAGGCAGTACTTAAATTATAATGTTTTGAGGAATGATGAATTACATGAGAAGCCCAAAACAATCTACTTTTATGGGATATTCTATGAAACCAATAGTAGGATAAATCATCTGTAAAAAAGAGCAATAGAAAACTCCACCAAGCAACCGGGATAGTAAAAAACCGAAAATTATCGTAGACATAATACAAAGCTGCAAAAACTATCATTTTACTAAAAAACCCTAAAAAAACATTTCCGAGACCCATGGCAATAGAAGAGAATGCATCTTTAGCCGTATAGGTTTTTATGTTACGTTTAGTAGTAATATAAAGTTCTAATAACATGGCAAACATAAAAAAAGGAATGGCATATAAAATTATAGGAGGAAAATCTAACACAGTATTTTAATTGAGTGTCCAAAATACAAAAACAAATTGAAAAGTTCAATCAAAACTGTCTTTGCAAAGGAGGAACGGCTGAAGCAATCCCTTTAATGTTAGTTGCTAACTTCATAAGATTGCTTTGCTTCGCTCGCAATGACATCTACTCTACAACCTCAGTCATAGAAATTAGCATTCCATTTCCATCCTTAGTTATTGATACAAGTTTAGATAAACCTTTGTTTTTATAGACATATTCAACTTTTGAAATGACATTGTCTTTTCTGGTTATTTGTAATTCGCTTGTCCAACTATTCTTTTGAAACCTTTTTTCTTTAATTGTTTGAGTTTCTTTGCCTTTTTGAGATGGAAAATAAAATTCCTTTGGAAAATTAAACAATTGCTGCGCTATATAAAAAGCTTCATGCCATTTTGAATTTGGAAGTAAAAGAGATTCAGTATTAGAAGGTTTACTTGCAGTACCTCCTACAGCTTCAGTAAAGATAACTTTTGGAAAATCTTCCAGCAACTCATCAGCATAACCTTTTGCAGATATTCCTTTTTCAGGAGGGAAAAATTTTGAAAGAAAGCCGTTAAAAGCAAATCCTTTTTTGTGGTTGAATTCTATTTCATTCATGCCGCCTTTTATTCCATCAATAGACATGGTTGAATTTTCTTCAGTAGTAATCACCTTAACTTTAGAGCCATAAGGCATTACGGCTAGCTTTTCACTTTTCAAATTAGCATATTCACGCAAGCTAAGTCCTGTTGAAGCAGTGACGTATAAATAATTGTTAGAAGGGGTTTCTTCGAGATTAATAGTTTCAGCAATTGCTAAATTTGTTTGGTGATCACCCTCAATTTCTGGTATTGGCTTTTCAGAATTTTTACAAGAAATTAATGCAAATGTGCTAATTAGAGCTAGGCTTAAAATTTTTACTGTTTTCATAATGTGAGTTGTTAGGGTTAATAAAAAATTTAAGTAATTTTCTCACATATGAATTAATTAGGATTATTTAGAAATCAAATTTTAATTGAACCGCTACTACTTTTTCTTTAGGAACTTTTCCTTTTTCAGTGTTGAGGTTCGATAAGGAGATTCCCAACAACCGTACCGAGTTTTTCATGGAAGACTGAAATAACAATTCTTTAACAGTTTCCATAATTACATCTTTATCCGAAATAAAATAGGGTAAGGTCTTACTTCTAGTCTGTAACGTAAAATCACTATACTTAATTTTAAGAGTAATCGTTTTTCCAGCAACTTTACTTTTTTTAAGACGTCGTTCTACTTCTTTCGCAATGTCCTCTAAACGTTCCATCATAAATATTTCTGAAGTGATATTCTCACTAAAAGTACGTTCGGCAGCTAAGGATTTTCGGGTACGAGAAGATTTTACTTGGCTACTATGGTTGCCTCTCACTACGTGGAAGTAATACCGCCCACTTTTACCGAAATGCTCGCCTAAATAGTCTTCAGATTTTTGTTTTAAATCCAACCCAGTAAAGATTCCTAAGCGATACATTTTTTTAACAGTTACTTTGCCTACACCATAGAATTTCTTGATTTCTAATTTTTCTAAGAATTCCATCACTTCATTGGGAGGCACTGTTTTTTGACCGTCGGGCTTATTAATGTCACTAGCTACTTTGGCAATAAATTTATTGATGGATATCCCCGCAGAGGCATTTAATCCTGTTTTATCTTTTATTTTTTTTCGTATTTCTTCAGCAATTAAACTTGCACTAGGATTCCCTTTTTTATTTTCGGTAACATCAAGATATGCTTCATCGAGAGATAGCGGTTCTACTAAGTCGGTATATTCAAAAAATATTTTACGTATTTGATCTGAAACTTCGTGATAGCGTTTAAAATTAGATTTCACAAAGATGAGATTGGGACAATTTTTTAAAGCAATTACACTACTCATAGCGCTTCTAACGCCATATTTACGAGCTTCATAACTAGCAGCACTTACCACTCCACGTTTTGAACTACCTCCTACCGCAACTGGCTTCCCTCTTAACTCAGGGTTGTCCAATTGCTCTACGGAAGCATAAAACGCATCCATATCTACGTGAATAATTTTTCTAATAGGAAGCTCTTCCTTCATCCCATAAATTTATAATATCTTAGAGAAATATTAGATAAAATTGATGGTTGAAATTGAACGAAAGTTTTTAGTGCTTTCTGAAGCCTATAAAACGAAAGCTTTTAAGAAAACAAAAATCACACAAGGGTTTTTAAATACTCATAAAGAGCGCACTGTCCGCATTCGAATAAAGGGAGAGAGTGCTTTTATAACGGTTAAAGGAATTTCAAATTCTGAAGGAACTACTCGTTTAGAATGGGAAAAGGAAATCCCTGTTATTGAAGCCGAAACACTTTTAAACCTTTGTGAACCTAATTTGATTGAAAAAACAAGAGTCGAAGTAAAAATGGGAAACCACATTTTTGAAGTAGATGAATTCTATGTGGAAAATGAAGGATTGGTTATTGCTGAAATAGAACTGACTTCAGAAAATGAAGAATTTGAAAAACCAGAATGGCTAGGTAAAGAAGTTACAGGCGATGTGCGATATTATAATTCGCTTTTAAGTAAAACTCCTTATCGTAATTGGGGGATTTAACTTTTCTCAGATCCATACTCCCGTTCCACTTTACAAATTCTAACCTTATACCAAGAATACCACTGCTCTTTTCCTAATTTTTGGGCAGCTAGATGATCTACATTTGCTTTCCATTTTTTAATGGCATCCAGACTTTCCCAATAACTAACTGTGATTCCAAGTTCTTCTCTGGCAGATTCAATTCCCAAAAATCCAGGTTGTTTTTTGGCGAGTGTTTCCATTTTGACGGCCATTTCGTTATATCCTTTGGTATTTTCAGAAAGAAGGGAAGTGAAAATAACAGTGTAGTAAGGAGTTTTCATTCTTTATATATTTTAATAATTAATTCTCCCTTGGCATTCATATGTGCTCGATACATTCCTGCCGTATTAAATTCCATTGCGATATTTCCATCTTTATCGATGGCCACAATTCCTCCATCTCCACCTAAAGCAGGGACTTTATTTTGTATGACCTCTTTAGCTGCTTCTTGCAAAGAGATTCCTTTATATTCCATCATTGCAGAAATATCATGGGCTACCATTGCCCGAATAAAATATTCTCCCCAACCTGTAGAAGAAACTGCGCAGGTTGCATTATTTGCATATGTTCCTGCTCCAATAATTGGAGAATCTCCAATGCGGTTCCAGCGTTTGTTAGTCATTCCACCAGTTGAGGTGCCAGCTGCTAAATTTCCATTTTTATCTAAAGCGACACAACCCACGGTGCCAAACTTTGAGTCTTTAATAAAAGAATCTTCAAATGAAATACTTTTATATTGTTCACGCATCTCTCTTTCTTTAACGCGAAGTAACGATTGATATCTTTTTTCGGTATAAAAGTAGGAGGGATCCATCATTTCAAACCCTTGTTGTCTTGCAAATTGTTCAGCGCCTTCTCCAGCTAATAAAACATGAGGAGAATTATTCATCACCTCCAAAGCAAGATTAATGGGGTTTTTTATATGTGTAACACCTGCAACAGCACCTGCATTCAATGTTGCCCCGTCCATAATAGAAGCATCTAGTTCATTGGTTTCATCGTGAGTAAAAACAGCTCCTTTTCCAGAATTAAATAGAGGTGAATCTTCCATAATATTAATAGTGGCTGTAACTGCTTCTAAAGAAGTTCCTCCATTATTTAAAATAGAATGACCTGTAGTGATGGCTTCTTTTAATTTTGATGTATATGCAATTTCTAATGAATCACTCATATTCTTTTTTAGAATTGTACCTGCACCTCCGTGAATTACAATCCCGAAAGTATTTGCTATTTTTTCTGATTTATTGACCTCTTTTTTTACCTCAGGAGCACCTTTTTTAACATTATTACAGCTAAAGAGTATGAAAAATCCGATTAAAAGTGTTAAAATTTGCTTCATGGCTAATGTTTTTTTGCGATTAGCTAATATAATGCAAAAACCCTTGTTTTTCGAAGGTTTACAAAGATTTAATTGTAGGAAATAATGCGAACAAACAACAAAAACATCGATGAACGACACCAATAAAACGATGAAGTGCAGATTTTTAGTTTTTTTTTCGTACATTTGTTCTAACATCAAGCCCCAAATTTGATGTCCCCGCTTTATGAAAACTATAAAACTTAGCCTACTTGCTATGGTGTTAATGCTTACTGTAACATCATGTTCTAAAGACGATAGCATTGCAACTGAAGAAGCAAACTATTCAATTGACCTTAATTTAGCTCAAGAGACTGATTGGCAAATTGCCGATGACATTCTTGTTTTGATAAATGAACACAGAATCTCAATGGGCCTTTCAGCTATTCAAAGAGATCAACAATATGCTTCTGCATACGCTGTTGAACACACAAAATATATGATTGAGATGGATCGTGTTAATCATGATAACTTTTCAATTCGCTCAGAAGCTTTAAAAAATAGAGGAGCTAGTCGTGTAGGAGAAAATGTTGCCTACGGTTATACTTCTGCAGAGTCTGTAGTGTATGCTTGGTTAAACAGTCCAACACACAAAGACATTATAGAAGGGAATTATACACATTCAGGATTTGGAGTGATTCCAGATTCTAACGGAACGTTCTATTTTACTCAACTTTTTTATAGTAAATAAAATTACTTTTTTCATTCCAAGCTTTTGCCGTATTTTTACGTAATTACTTAAAGATACGGCTATGGCTATTATAAAACCTTTCAACCTTAACAAGTGGATCGATGAAAATCGAAACTTGCTAAAACCTCCTGTTGCTAATAAAAATTTATATGTTACCTCTGAAGACTATATCGTTATGATAGTTGCAGGACCTAATGCACGTAAGGATTATCATTTTAATGAAACGGAAGAGTTGTTCTACCAGTTAGAAGGAAATATTCAAGTTAATATTCAGGAAAACGGAGAGAAAAAGGAAATGAAACTAGGCCCAGGCGATATGTTTTTACTTCCTGCAAACACACCTCATTCACCAAGTAGAAATGAGGGTTCAATTGGTTTAGTAGTTGAAAGAGTTCGCAAAGGAAAAAACCTTAAGGATGGGTTGATGTGGTTTTGCGATAATTGTAATCATAAGCTTCATGAAGTTTATTTTGAATTACTAGATGTAGAAAAGGATTTCCAACCCCATTTTAAGCATTTTTATACTTCAGAAGAATTGCGTACCTGTGATAACTGTAGTACTGTTATGGACACCGATCCACGGTTTATAGGCTAGAATTTTTTCTTTAATACCTGTCCGGTCGAGCGCAGTCGAGACCTATTAATTATTATTTAGTTCTCGACTGCGCTCGAACAGACAAATCTCTTCTTTCTATTAAATTCTTAATAGGATTCCGTAACTTTGCACCCTCAATTAAAGATTTTAAAAACAAAAAAATATGGCTACTGTAGCAAACGCATTTGGAATTGAAAATGCATTAGAAAAATTAGGAGTTAAAGAAATTAATAAAGGGACTTCAACTGGAAGTAATTTCTTTTCTGAAGGAGAAATGTTATCATCTTATTCTCCTGTAGACGGAAATTTAATTGGTAGAGTTACTACAACTACCAAAGAAGATTATGAAAAAGTAATTACTACTGCTCAAACTGCTTTTAAAGAATGGCGAAAAGTACCAGCTCCACAACGTGGAGAAATGGTGCGTCAGTTTGGAAATAAACTAAGAGAATTAAAAGAGCCTTTGGGTCAGTTGGTTTCTTACGAAATGGGAAAATCTTTGCAAGAAGGATATGGTGAAGTTCAAGAAATGATCGACATCTGCGATTTTGCAGTTGGACTATCAAGACAATTGAACGGTCAAACTATTCCGTCTGAACGTCCAGAACATGTGATGAGAGAACAATGGCATTCTTTAGGGATTGTAGGAATTATTTCTGCATTTAACTTCCCTGTTGCTGTTTGGGCTTGGAATACAGCCTTAGCTTGGGTTTGTGGAGATGTTTGTGTTTGGAAAGCTTCTGAAAAAGCTCCGCTTTGTTCTGTAGCTTGTCAAAATATTATTGCCGATGTTTTAAAAGAAAATAATTACCCAGAAGGGATTTCTTCTATCATTAACGGAGACTATAAAGTAGGTGAAATGATGACCACAGATGGTAGAGTTCCATTAATTTCTGCTACGGGTTCTACTCGTATGGGAAGAATTGTTGGTACAACGGTTGCAGGACGTTTCGGAAAATCGTTATTGGAATTAGGAGGAAACAATGCTATTGTTATTACACCAACTGCCGATTTAAAAGTGGTAGTTCCTGGTGCTGTATTTGGTGCTGTGGGTACTGCGGGACAACGTTGTACTTCTACCAGAAGATTGATTATTCACGAATCTGTTTACAATAAAGTAAGAGATGCTATTGTAGGCGCTTATGGTCAAATTGTTATTGGAAACCCTTTAGATGAAACTAAGCATATGGGACCATTAATCGATAAGGATGCAGTAAATATGTACTTGGCTGCTATTGAAAAAGCAAAATCTGAGGGCGGAAATGTACTCGTTGAAGGTGGTGTTTTAGAAGGTGAAGAATTTGAAAGTGGATGTTACGTAAAACCTGCGATAATCGAAGCTGAAAATCATTATGAGATTGTACAACACGAAACTTTTGCTCCTATTTTATATTTATTAAAATATTCGGGAGATGTTGAAAATGCAATCGACATTCAAAATGGAGTTGTTCAAGGATTGTCATCTGCTATTATGACGAATGATATGAAAGAAGCTGAAAAATTCTTATGTTATGCAGGATCTGATTGTGGAATCGCCAATGTAAACATTGGAACTTCAGGTGCCGAAATTGGAGGAGCCTTTGGAGGTGAAAAAGAAACAGGTGGTGGGCGTGAGTCTGGATCTGATGCTTGGAAAATCTATATGAGAAGACAAACCAATACGGTTAATTACTCAGACGAATTACCCTTAGCACAAGGGATTAAATTTGATTTGTAATAAATATAAATAAGACAAATATTTAATCCTACTAGGTTTTCAAAACCTAGTAGGATTTTTCAATTAATTTCTTCCCCTTTCCTCAGGATACAATTCCCAAACAGGTTCACTTTGCCAAAACTCTTTAGTGTCTACATCTATCATAGTTAGAGGTCCTTTAAAAGCGGCACCCGTATCAATATTCCAAACACTAGCAAAATTTACAGGAGTGGTTTTGCCTATTCTGGTGGTTGAAGTATGCCCTATATAAATTTCTTTAAAGAGTTGAAGTCGTTTGGGGTATTTTTTATCTTTTACGGAAAGACTCTTGTCCATCGCGCAAACCATTTCCCATAACGATCTGTCCCAATAGGTTGTGTTGCTATAAAACTCATATTCGGGACCATTATGATGTGTAAACCCAGCGTGGCAATACAATCTATTTTCTGAATCTATATAATAATTTTCAAGATTTTCAAAAAAACGAATATGTTGTTTTAACTCAATTTCAGAAAGAGATTCGTAACTCTTTCTGCTAGATTCGCCTCCGTGTTTCAACCACATGGGTTTAGCATCATCAAATTTTAAAAAATCATAAAGTAATTCATCATGATTTCCGCGTAAAAAAACACAGGAATAGGTTTCAGAAAAATGTATTAAAAAAGAAACCGTTTCAGCACATTCACTCCAACCATCTACATAATCTCCTAAAAAAATAAATTTATCTTTTGTTGAAAGTTCAATCTGTTGTAACACTTGTTTCAACGCTTTTAATCCGCCGTGTATGTCACCAATTACGAGAGCTCTCATTTGTTAACTGCTAAAAATATAATGGCAATAACAGCCAATATAAAAAGCACAAAAAAGAAAATTTTCCAAAATGAATAAGGTCGTTGCCCAGCTAGTTTTCCCGTTTGACCGTTTACAAAGAAGTTGTATCGCTTCTCTTTAAATGTATAGGCACTAATATAAACTGGAAGTAAAATATGTTTAAAAGTCTCTTCAGAAAGTTCCATATCTAAAGAAGACACTCTTTGTGTATCCCCTCCAATATCACGCTTTGCCCAACGTTCTGCAATAATGCGAGCTTCTTTTTGAGCTTCTAAATGACCTTTTTTTAATGGGATGGTATATTTTTCGGTAACAAAACCAGCGAGGTAACTACTGTCAAAAGGCTTTAATAATTTTAAATTCCAACGGGCAATTTTATGAGGTATAATTCCCATTTTTTGTTTGGAAGCTTT
>Ga0164313_10004349_pt1 | contig 12627 bp, 9 predicted proteins | sample GuaBasSedimGuay4_FD_113735 | JGI IMG/M metagenome (GOLD analysis project Ga0164313, IMG submission 113735) | Subseafloor sediment microbial communities from Guaymas Basin, Gulf of California, Mexico - Guay4, Core 4569-4, 0-3 cm | ecosystem: Environmental > Aquatic > Marine > Hydrothermal vents >... | reverse complement strand
CAGCAGGTTGGGGCGCGGCCCGATCAGGGAGACCAGTGACATCACCAGTTCCTCGCGAATCGGATCGATCGGCGGGTTGGTGACCTGTGCAAAGTTTTGCTTGAAGTAGTTCGACAGTGGCTTTGATTTGTTGGAGAGCACGGCAACCGGGTTGTCGGCACCCATCGAACCGATGGCTTCCTGACCGGTCGCGGCCATCGGTGTCATCAGGAACTTGGTGTCTTCCTGGGTATAGCCAAAGGCCTGCTGGCGGTCGAGCAGGGTCGCGTGGTCCGGTACCATCGGGCTGATTTCACCCGGCAGGCTTTCCAGCTGGATCTGGGTCTTCTTCAGCCACGCAGGATACGGGTGAGCGCTTGCGAGTTCATCCTTGAGTTCCTTGTCATCGATGATGCGGCCCTGTTCCATGTCGATCAGGAACATCTTGCCGGGCTGCAGACGCCATTTCTTGATGATGCGCTCCTCGGCAATGTCGAGTACGCCCATTTCGGAGGCCATCACTACCAGGTCGTCATTGGTGATCAGGTAACGCGCCGGGCGCAGGCCGTTACGGTCCAGTGTGGCGCCGATCTGTCGGCCATCGGTAAAGGCGACCGCGGCCGGGCCATCCCAGGGTTCCATGACAGCGGCGTAATATTCGTAGAAGGCGCGCCGCGCCTCGTCCATCAGCGGGTTGCCGGCCCAGGCTTCCGGAATCAGCAGCATCATGGCATGGGCCATGGAATAGCCACCCGTCACCAGCAGTTCCAGCGCATTGTCGAAGCAGGCCGAATCGGACTGTCCCTCGGCAATCAGCGGCCAGAGTTTCTGCAGGTCATCGCCAAACAGCTCCGATGACATTGAGTGGCGGCGTGCATTCATCCAGTTGATGTTGCCGCGCATGGTATTAATTTCGCCATTGTGGGCGATCATGCGAAACGGATGTGCCAGGTCCCATGACGGGAATGTATTGGTGGAGAAACGCTGATGCACCAGTGCCAGTGCCGACGTCATGCGCTCGTCGTTCAGATCTTCGTAGTAGGTGTTTACCTGGTTGGCCAGCAGCATGCCCTTGTAGCACAGGGTGCGTGCCGACATGGACGGTGCGTAGAAACACTCACTGCCCGGCATGCCGGCATCGCGAACGGCATGTTCAACACGTTTGCGAATGATGAACAGTTTGCGTTCGAAGTCATCGGTGGTGGTGCAGTTATTACCACGACCGATGAACACTTGCCGGATCACGGGCTCGACCTGCTTGACGCTGTCACCAAGTCCATCATTGTTGGTCGGGACATCACGCCAGCCCAGTAGTGACTGACCTTCCTCGACCAGCGTTGTTTCGATCAGTGCCTCGCAGTGTTTGCGGGTTGCTTCCGGTTGCGGCAGAAACACCATGCCGACACCGTAGTGTTCCGCTTCGGGCAGGGTAAAGCCGAGGTTGTCACAGCAGGCGCGCAGGAAGGCATCCGGTATCTGGATCAGTATGCCGGCACCGTCGCCGGCCTTCGGATCGGCGCCAACCGCACCGCGATGGGTCAGGTTCTCCAGAATACTAAGTCCCTGGCGGACAATTTCATGGCTTTTTCGACCCTTGAAATTGGCTACGAAGCCGACGCCACAGGCATCGTGTTCATTGGCAGGGTCATACAGGCCTTGTGGTGGAGGCAGTGAACCAGTCGTCATCTAAATTACCTTTAATAACAATATGTTATAACTTAAAATGCAGATCTGGCAGGGGCAATTGTGACAGCGTGAGTCCGAGCCAAAAGGCCGAACAGTATAGCGCCGGATGGCTGGTGGTTCAATTTGGGGCGGGTTGTTTTTTCTTTTTGTTTTCAGGGAGATGCAAACGGTGGCCGGTCTCTTTATTTGCCTTGCCCGTCGCCGGGGGATGCTCAGCCAGTTACCGACTGCATGAAGACCACCTGGTAGCCGCGTTTGATTTGTTCGTCGCGCGCTGTCGTTATGGCGGCCTCGGCCGATTCCCTATCCTGGAAGTGTTCTTTTTTTACGCGCCCGGCGGCACCCTGATAGCCCCATTCACGAATCAGGGTCCAGCCTTCCAGCAGGTCTTCCTGCAATTGCAGATGGTAGAAACGTGGTGCCTTGTCACCCTCGGGCGGAATTTGCATATAGATGCGCACGAGTCATCAACTTTCATTTGCCGGGTTGAAGGTGCGCTCGTACTCGGCAATGGCGTAGCGGTCGGTCATGCCGGCGATGTAGTCAGCAACGGCACGCGCCCGGCCATCTTTGCCAGTGGTATTTTCCAGCAGTGCGACCTGTTGTTGTGCGTCTTCCGGCATTAGTCGCGGGTCCTCGATGTAGGCTTCGAACAACGCGGTGACGGTGCGACCGGCCTTGGCACTCATGCGATGCACACGGTAGTGCCGGTAGAGGTAGGTGCGCAGAAAGCGTTTCAGTTCAAGATTCCTCGCGCGCATGGATTCGCTGAAGGCAATCAGCGGTTCGCTGTGCTGGCGCACCGCATCGATACTGTCAGGATTTACCTGTTGCAGTGCTGCCTTGCTGGTTTCCACCAGGTCGATTACCTGGCAACCTATCAGGCGTCGCACCACTTCATGAATAGTGCGCCGTGGCGCGAGATCCGGGTACAGCGAGCGCACCTTTTCATACTGTTCCTGAAACAGCGGGATGGTGGCGAGGGCTTCGACAGTGATGAGTCCGGAACGCAGACCGTCGTCGACATCATGGCTGTTATAGGCAATCTCGTCGGCGAGGTTGGTCAGTTGTGCTTCCAGCGAAGGTTGCTGTTTCTCGATAAAGCGGCGTCCGAGATCATCCAGTTCAGCTGCATTCTTCAGAGAACAATGTTTCAGGATGCCTTCGCGTGTTTCAAAGGTCAGGTTGAGACCAGGGAACTCCGCATAGCGTTCCTCCAGTTCATCAACCACGCGCAGTGACTGCAGGTTGTGCTCAAAGCCACCATAGTTCTTCATGCAGGCATTCAGGGCATCCTGCCCGGCATGCCCGAACGGTGTGTGGCCAAGGTCGTGTGCCAGTGCAATACCCTCGGTCAGGTCTTCATTCACGTGCAATGCGCGTGCAATTGAGCGTGCTACCTGGGCGACTTCGATTGAATGCGTCAAGCGGGTGCGAAACAGGTCGCCTTCGTGGTTTACAAATACCTGGGTTTTGTATTCCAGCCGACGGAACGCAGCGGAATGGATAATGCGATCACGGTCACGCTGGTATTCAGAGCGGTAGGCAGGTGCGGCTTCCGGGAACAGTCGGCCTCTGGAAGTGGCGGGGTCGGCCGCATAGGGTGCCAGTGTGCTGTTGTGGACCGTGGCAGGTGCGTGGCTCATTATATTCTAGCTACCCATATTCAGCGTTTCGCTGAGCAATTCCTGCCGGAAGTCGCCGGTGATAATAGCTTTGCCCATGTTTTCGAGCAGCACCAGGCGCAAGTTGCCAGCGATTACTTTTTTGTCAATGGACATTAATTCCCTGAACTGTGTTTCGTTCATGCTCCCCGGTGGTGTGGTGGGCAGGCCGGCCTGTTGCAACAGTTTTTCGGTGCGTTGCACTGCTTCTGTCGATAGCCAGCCATGGCGTGCGGACAGGTCTGCTGCCATCAGCATGCCGGTAGCAACGGCTTCGCCGTGCAACCAGGCGCCATAACCCATACCGGTTTCAATGGCGTGCCCAAAAGTATGTCCCAGGTTCAGCAATGCACGCTGACCACTTTCACGTTCATCGGCGGCGACAATTTCTGCCTTGATAGTGCAGGAGCGTTCAATGGCATAAGCGAGAGTCTGCTTGTCACGGGTTTTTAATGCTTCCATGTTGGCTTCCAGCCAGGCAAAGAAGTCGACGTCATGGATCAGCCCATACTTGATGACCTCTGCAAGTCCGGCGGCGAGTTGCCGGTCATCCAGTGTGTCCAACGTGTCGGTATCGATAAGTACGCAACGTGGCTGGTGGAAGGCGCCGATCATATTCTTGCCCTGCGGGTGATTCACCCCGGTCTTGCCGCCGACCGACGAGTCGACCTGGGCCAGCAGGGTAGTGGGGACCTGCAGGAAAGACACGCCGCGCTGGTAACTGGCAGCAGCAAACCCGGTGATATCACCAACCACGCCGCCGCCCAGTGCGACCAGGGTGCAATCCCGGTTAAAACGTTTTTCCAGCAGCGCGCTGAAGATGCTGTTCAGCGTGTCGAGATTTTTGAATTGTTCGCCATCCGGAAGGATAACAGTTGCTGTTTCAAATCCGGCGAGCATATCCAGTACTGCCTGCAGGTACAGCGGGGCAACCGTGTCGTTGCTGACCACCATGACCTGCCGGCCGGTAATGTATTTTGTGAGTAACTCGGGTTTGCCAAGCAATTGCTGCCCGATATAAATGGGGTAGCTGCGTGCGCCAAGATCAACTGTCAGGGTATTCATAGAGTGTTTGTCTGTGTGCTGTTGCAGCCAGCATAGCTAAAAAACAGGCTGCAGGCCAAAAAACAGGAACTAATTACTCCAGCAATTGCAGTATTTTCCCGACCACGTCACGTACGCGCATGCCGTCGGTATCAATAACAATGGTGGCAATGTCCCGGTACAGGGGATCTCTGGTCGCCATTAATTCTTCCAGCCGGGCGCGCGGGTCATCCGTCTGCAACAGTGGCCGGTTACGGTCCATGCGGGTGCGTTTGAGTTGCTGGTTAACAGATGCGTGCAGGTAGATGACTTTGCCACGGTTGCCCAGATGTTCGCGGTTCTGTGCGTCGAGAATGGCGCCGCCGCCGGTGGCCAGTACGATATCCGGCAGTTGTGTGAGCTCGTCGATGACGGTGCACTCACGCTTGCGGAAACCGGCTTCACCTTCGAGCTCGAAGATAAGCGGGATATCCACGCCGGTACGTGTTTCTATCTCATGGTCGCTGTCGTGGAAGGGCAGGTCGAGCTGCTTGGACAGCTGTCGACCGATGGTGGATTTGCCGGCCCCCATGGGACCGGTCAGAAACAAACTGCCCGGCGTTTTCATGCCGGGCAGGTATGACAGATTACGGGATGGCTGGCAAGTATTGCCAGCAGAGAGAAGCTAGATATTGAGCTCTTCCTTGATGATCTTGGGTGTCACGAAGATCAGCAATTCCGCCCGATCATCCTGGGAGAGTGTTTTCTTGAACATCCAGTCAATCAGTGGCAGTTCACCAAAGAATGGTGTTCTGTCGACCTCTTGACGTTTCGTTTGTTCGTAGATACCACCCAGTACCAGGGTCTCGCCATCGTCAACCAGCACCTGGGTCGAGATTTCGTTGGTATCAATCGAAGGGACACCGCGTACCGAGAACTCGCCAACGGAATCCTTGTTGACCTTTATGTCCATGATGAGGCGATCATCCGGTGTGATTTGGGGAGTGACTTCCAGGCTCAGCACGGCCTTCTTGAAGGAGGTGGACGTTGCACCACTGGAAGTGGCATTTTCGTAAGGGATTTCTGTGCCTGATTCGATATAGGCCGGTTTCTGGTTGGATGTCAGCACGCGCGGGCTGGAGATGACCTCACCCTGCCCCTCGGCTTCCATGGCAGACAGTTCCAGGTTCAGCATGTAGCTGCCTATCTTGCCAATGGCCAGTCCTACGGAGCTGGTGGCACCAACTACGCCAAGATCGACCAGCAGTCCGTCAGCACTGCTTGCCGGATCAAAGTCCGGGTCAATGACGCCACCACCACCGGTGGCAGGATTACCCGGGCGGGTGCCGCCAACAGAGATGATGTTGTTGCCGTCATTAAACTCGGTTTGCTTGTTCAGGCCGAACTTGACACCGAGCTCCTTGGAGAAGTCATTGCTTGCAATGACGATGCGGGACTCGATCAGTACCTGGCGTACCGGGATATCAAGGCGCGCCACCAGTTGGCGAATTTCTACCAGTTTGGCCGCGGTGTCCTGTACCAGCAGGGTGTTGGTGCGCTTGTCTGTTGCTACCATGCCACGATCTGACATCAGGGTAGTGTCCGCACTCTTCAGCAACACTGAAATATCAGAAGCCTTGGCATAATTGATCTGGATATACTCGGAGTACATCGGCTCCAGTTCTTCAATTTGCTTCTTCGCTTCCAGTTCCAGCTTTTCACGAGCTGCAATTTCTTCGCTGGGTGCGACCAGCATGACGTTACCCGTCTGCCGCATACCCAGACCCTTGGTCTTCAGGATGATGTCCAGTGCCTGGTCCCAGGGGACATTCTTGAGCCGCAGTGTCAGACTGCCGCGGACGGTATCACTGACGACTACGTTCAGGCCGGTAAAGTCGGCAATAAGCTGCAATACCGAGCGGACTTCAATGTCCTGGAAATTCAGCGACAGACGTTCGCCGGAGAAGCCAAACTCGTCTTTCTTGGTTTCTTCAACTTCTTTCTTGGTCAGTGCGCGAAGTTCAATAGTGAACTGGTTGTCCGTCTGGTAGGCGATGTATTCATATTCCCCCATCGGTGTAATTACCATGTGAACATTGTCACCTTTGGTGTACGTGTCAATGGTCTTGACCGGAGTGGCAAAATCGAGCACGTTCAGGCGGCGCTCCAGCTCAGCCGGCAGCCGTGTGCGATAAAAATCGACCAGTACCTTGCCGCCTTGCTGTTGCATGTCAACTGGCACAGAAGGGTCAGACAGGCTGACAATAACCCGGCCCTGACCATCTTCGCCGCGACGAAAATCGATGTTGCTGATGCTATCGTCGCCATCACCGCTGCCGCGGGCGGCAGCAACGGCTGCTTCGGACATCTGGCGACCGGCATTCTGTATGGTGAGGATTATCTTGTTGCCGTCTGCATGGGCTTCATAAGGCACCATGCCGGCCAGGTTTACTACCACGCGGGTGCGGCCCTGGGCCTCGACGGCGGTAAGGCTTTCTGCCATACCGATGCCGATATCCTGTGAGCGTTGTGCCAGTCCGTTATTGGTGTTGGGGAAATCCAGCGCAATGCGTGCAGGATTATCGATAGTAAAGCTCAGGGGGGCGGGCGCAGGATTACTTAGTGTCAGGGTGATCTGTGCCTTGTTGCCTGGCAATGCGACAACATCTACCGACTGCAGGGTATTGGTACCTGACGCAGTGTCAGCAGCATGTACCGCCATACCACTGCCCAGTAACAGGCAGGCAGCAGCAAACAAACTGCGGCACGCTTTGCTGCCGTGCAGCTTGATGGATTTGAACAAAGTGACTTTGCTGGTTTGCAAACGGTCTGACATGGTTACTCTCATTACTGTTATCCCCCGTTGGGATTATTCGCTGATTGCGATAGAGGCCTGGCGTTCCATCCAGCCCCCGATACCATCAGGCACGATTTCCGTGAGTTCAACTTCATATTCTGTGATACGTGTGATCTTGCCGTGATTCTGGCCGGCATAGTTGCCCGGCTCCACACGATGGATGGTTCCATCAGTGTCGTTGATCAGCGCCCAGTGATTCTCGCGCTGTTCCAGCGTGCCAACCATGCGCAGAGCATCAAGTGGAAATTCTTCCAAAGGTTCAGTGGGTCGCGCAAAGTCGGGTTTAATGCCATTGTTGCTGCTGGCAATCCTGGAGCTAGGTTGTACGTGCGAGAATGACGGCGCCGTAAACGGGTCACGCAGATCGGCTGCCTGGTAGGCAAACGATTCGTAAGGCTTGAACTCGGGCAGCGGTTTAATGCTTGATTTTTGCTGGTTTTTGGTTGTCTGCACGTAGTCTTCCAGATCAGCCGTCGGATTTCCCGAACAAGCTACCAGCAGGCCGGAGAGCGAGGCTATGCACAGAACGCGAGCCAGTCGATAGTTGAAAGTAATCATTTCCGGCCTCCTTTTTTCTTCTTGGCTTTGCTGGCGGTCTCTTCCTCATCCAGATAACGATAGGTCTTGGCCGTCATGCTCATTTTCAGCAGGCCTTTGCCTTTGGCTACCTTGCCAATACTGACGTTGTGTACGGTGACAATACGCGGCAGTGCGGCAACACCACTGACGAACTCACCAAACTCATGATAGTTTCCGATCACCTGGATACTGATTGGCAATTCGGCGTAAAACTCCCTGGGAACCTCGCCGCGTGGCTGGAACAGTTTAAATTCCAGGCCGCTGGCAAGGCCGGTTTGTGAAACGTCCACCAGCAGGTCGGCAACTTCTGTTTTGTTAGGCAGTTGTCGCAACATGGCGCCGAAGGATTCACGCATTTCCTCGAGCTGCTTTTCGTAGGCTTCGAGGTTGACGGCCTGCTTGGCCTTGGTTTCGAAAATGACTTTCAGGCCAACTTCCTTTTCCTCAACCCTGACCAGATCAGCAAGCTGGTCCTTGGTGTGAAACCAGTAGCCAAGGAAAATAACGCCGCCCATCAGGAACAGAATAACCACGGCCCTGGCAGCGGCAGGCCAGCGCGCCACATTGGTCAGGTCGAGTTCATTGATATCAAGGTTCATTTTTTCACCTCGCTGGCGGCGGCGACTTCATCGTCAAGCTGCTTGCGGGTTTTCTGTTTGCCGCGCAGGGTGAAGTTGGCAATACGCCGGCGACCCTTGTCGGTGGTTTTAATGACGTTCAGGCGTGGGCCGGTGAGCCATTCGGACCCATCAATCTTGCGCATGTAGTCTGAAACCCGCGCATTCGATTCGGCCATGCCGGTCATGGTCAACGCCTTGTTTTTCTGTACGAATTTTTTCAGATGCACACCTTCTGGCAGCGTTCTGACCAGTTCGTCCAGCAGATGGACGCTTTCCGGACGGCTGCCCTGCAGCGCCTGGATGACGTTCATGCGCGCCAGCAGATTCTGTTTCATGGCTTCCAGTTCCTTGATGCGGCCAATGCGTTTGTCGAGAATCGCAATTTCGCTCGTAAGGTAGGCGTTGCGCTGATTCTGGTTACTGATGAGACCATCAACGTGAAAGTGTGCAAGCAGAACGATCAGGCCGGCAAGTACTACCGAACCACCGGCGATAATGCCGAATTCACGTTGTTTCTGTTTGCGTAATTCCTCACGCCAGGGAAGCAGGTTGATATGTGCCATATCAGTCGAAGCTCCTCAGGGCCAGCCCGCACGCGATAAGCAGAGCAGGGGCATCGTTACTTAATGTTTGTGGTTTTACCCGTGCCGATAACGACATGGATGCGAACGGATTGGCAATGGTGGTTTCAACCCCCAGTTTTTCCTGGAGCAGTTCATCCATGCCTGGAATGGAGGCACTGCCACCGGCCAGCACAATGTGATCGACCTTGCTATGCGGGCTGGATGAGTAGAAGAATTGCAGTGACCGGCTGGCCTGCTGCACCATGGCTTCCTTGAAAGGATCCAGTACATCAGTCAGGTAGTTCTCTGGTAAACCGCCCTGGCGCTTGGCCATGCCGGCTTCTTCATATGACAGGCCGTACCGGCGCATGATTTCTTCTGTCAGCTGTTTACCACCAAACACGGTATCGCGGGTATAAACACTTTTCAGGTCATGTACGACATTGAGTGTCGTCATGGTTGCGCCGACGTCGATTACAGCGATAGTGCGTTCCACGCCCTGGTCCGGCAGCTGGTCGGCCAGTAGCGAGAAGGCGTTTTCACTGGCGAATGACTCAACATCCATTATCTGCGTACTCAGGCCGCCGGTTTCAACGGCTGCGCTGCGCAGGTCGACGTTTTCGCTGCGGCAGGCAGCAAGTAGCACGTCGACGGTATCAGGGTTCTTTTCAGAAGGTCCAAGTACCTCAAAATCAAGGTTTACTTCTTCCAGCGGATACGGGACGTAGGTGTCGGCTTCCAGATCAATCTGGGCCTCCATGTCGTCATCGTTCAGCCCCGCAGGCATCGGTATGATTTTGGTAATGGTCGAGGAACCTGCGATGGCGACGGCTGCGTGGCTGGTACGAGTACCAGACCTTTTAACAGCGCGTCGAACCGCTTCACCAACGGCATCGACGTCAGTTATGTTCTTTTCGACTACTGAATTGGGTGGCAGGGGTTCGACAGCATAGCTTTCGACCCTGTATCGAGATCCGCTACGGCTCAACTCCAGCAGTTTGACTGCGGTGGAGCTGATATCAAGGCCGATCAGCGGCGGTTTTGTCCGTTTGAAGAGTTGCGCTATTGGCACAATATTTCCCTTTAGTTACCCACTGTTGTAAAACAAAGGTAGTTCGCCGCATTAGAAGTCAAGAACAACTGTTTGTCAACCAATGCGTATGTTGCTTGGTGTGGTTATCGGACGGTGACAGATTTTGTTGAGTAAAAAATTTCTTTCCCCGACCGTTTGTCATTTATAGTCCCTGTCTTGTCCTCATTCTTTGAACTTGATCACAGGTTTTCATACTGAAATGATTGTGCGCCGACTCCTCGCGTTTTTTCTGTTCCTGATGTTTGCCGGCATTCTTGTCTCGGCAGCGCTGGCCGCTTTTGTATACGTCAAAATTGAGCCGCAACTGCCTGCTATCGAGGTTCTCAGGGAGGTGCAGTTACAGGAGCCGTTGCGTATCTACACGCGTGATCGACGCCTGCTGGGTGAATTTGGCGATAAACGCCGTACACCGGTGACAGTATCCGAAGTCCCGCCGGCAATGATCGATGCCTTCCTTGCCGCTGAAGATGATCATTTCTATGAGCACTCGGGGGTTGATATCCCGGGTTTGATAAGCGCGGCATTTGAGTTGATACGTACCGGTAAAAAGCGTCGTGGTGCCAGCACCATCACCATGCAGGTGGCACGAAACTTCTTCCTTTCCAGTGAAAAAACCTACTGGCGCAAACTCACCGAGATCATGCTGGCGCTCAAAATTGAGGGCTCGCTCAGCAAGGACGAGATCCTGGAGCTGTATCTCAACAAGATTTATCTGGGGCACCACGCCTACGGAATCGAAGCCGCCGCCCAGGTTTATTATGGCAAACACATTGATGAACTGACGCTGGCGCAGATGGCGACTATCGCGGCCTTGCCCAAGGCCCCCTCACGGGTTAATCCAGTCAACAGCCCTGAGGCCACCACGGATCGGCGTAACTATATCCTGGGTCGTATGCAGCAGCTGGGTTATATCGACAGGGATGCCTGGAAGCAGGCAGTTGGTGAAACGGATATTGCCGAATTGCACAAGGTGAAAGCCGAGGTCAACGCGGCCTATGTGACAGAGATGGTGCGGCACGAACTGGTCAAGCGCTACGGCACGGCGGTATACACCTCCGGCTACCAGGTGATTACTACCCTCAATCCCGCCCGGCAGATGGCCGCCAATGAGGCAGCACACAAGGCTTTGCTGGATTACAGCCGCCGCCATGGTTACCTGGGTGCAGAAGCGCACTTCGATCTTGATGATCACGAAGCCGCGACATGGCCGGCTTTGCTAAAGGATTTTCCGGTCTTCGGCGATTTGCTGGCCGGTCTGGTGGTCGGTCTGGACGAACAGTCCGCCGGGATATTGTTGGCTGATCAGTCGATGATAGAAATTCAGTGGGATGGTTTGTCTTGGGCACGGCCCTATCTTGGCGTAAACCGGCTTGGCAAGTCACCAAAACTGGCTGCAGACATACTGGTGATCGGCGATATTGTTCGTCTCAGGCAGCAGGATGACGGCAGCTGGATGCTGGAACAGTTGCCGCGCGTTGAGGGTGCGCTGGTTTCATTGCGTCCTGCTGACGGTGCGCTGCAGGCACTGGTTGGCGGCTTTGATTTCCGGCGCAGCAAATTTAATCGTGCCACCCAGGCCAAACGTCAGCCCGGTTCAAGCTTCAAGCCGGTAATTTATTCGGCAGCACTGGAAAAAGGTTTTACCCCGGCCAGTATGATCAATGATGCGCCGGTGGTATTTGATGACCCGAAACTGGAATCGACCTGGCGCCCGGAAAATTACAGCGGTGAATTCTTCGGCCCCACACGCCTGCGTGAGGCGCTGTACCGTTCCCGCAACCTGGTTTCGATTCGTATCCTGCGTGCCATTGGTGCCAGCTACGCGGCAGGCTATGCTGAGCGTTTTGGCTTTTCTGCCGCACAGTTACCAAAAGATCTGACGCTGGCACTGGGCAGCGCCACAGTTACGCCCATGCAAATGGCGAGGGCCTACTCGGTACTTGCCAACGGCGGTTATCTGATTGAGCCTTATTTTATTTACGCCATCTACGATGCGGCCGGCGAGGCGATCTATACGGCCAACCCTGCGATTACCTGTCCACAGTGTCCTTTGGTAATGGAGTCTATTAATACCCTGACGGAGGAACCCATCAACCTGGCGCCGCAGGTGCTGACGCCGCAAAATGTCTGGCTGATGACGTCGATGATGCGTGATGTTATTCAGCGTGGCACCGGTCGCAAGGCGCGCGTGCTGGGCCGCACTGACCTGGCGGGCAAGACCGGCACCACCAACGATCAGAAAGATGCCTGGTTCTCCGGATTTAATCATGCACTGGCCACTACCGCCTGGGTCGGTTTTGACAAACTTGCACCGCTGGGCCGCAGGGAAACCGGCGGGCATGCCGCCTTGCCGATGTGGATAGATTATATGGCAGTAGCGTTGCATGGCATCAGCGAGCAGAAGCAGTTGCCACCGGAGGGGCTGGTGACGGTGCGCATTGATCCGGCTACCGGTTTGCTGGCCGGCAGTGGTCAGACAGATGCCATTTTTGAAACATTTCGGGAAGCCAATGTGCCCAGACTGAGCAGTGACTCACTGTCACCGGGGGGCGCTGCGGGCGCT
>Ga0164313_10004348_pt1 | contig 12627 bp, 9 predicted proteins | sample GuaBasSedimGuay4_FD_113735 | JGI IMG/M metagenome (GOLD analysis project Ga0164313, IMG submission 113735) | Subseafloor sediment microbial communities from Guaymas Basin, Gulf of California, Mexico - Guay4, Core 4569-4, 0-3 cm | ecosystem: Environmental > Aquatic > Marine > Hydrothermal vents >... | reverse complement strand
ATTTCAGGATGCTGATGGCCTAAAGTATTGGCAGAAATTCCTGCAATAAAATCTAAATATCGCTTACCATTGACATCATAGATATAGGATCCCTTTGCGCTTTCAATTTCAATTGCCAGTGGGGTAGGGCTTGTCTGTGCCTGATATTTAAGAAAATCATCTTTCATATTTTAGAAAATATCATTTTTATTGCGTGGCCTCTCGTCCTCTCTCCATTTAAAACCTCTCAATTTCCTAACATTTTCCGGTAATTTCGAAGGGGGATAGGTTTCTCCTTCCGCCTGGTAAATAAATTTGGAGTGTTCTATCTTTCCACCCTTTAGTACAAATTGTATTTCACTACATGTTGATTTTTCAATTCCAATTAAAGCCTGATTTTCATTTCTTACAAAATGGATTACCTCTGCATTTCCAATGATATCTACAAACTTTAAATCATTATCAATAAATTTTCCTTTTAAATTTCTTCCTTTGATCTGATTGAATCCGATAGAATCCCTATTGATTATAAATGTGTTACGTAAAACTTTTAAACTATCTAGTTTATCAGTTATGATATCAGTTATCAGCTTAATTGTATCGCCCGTTATTTGACTTTCGTTCGACCACAACACAGGCTCTTTAAACATCTGCATTACCCCTGTTTTTTCATTTGAATGTATCGAATCACATTTTCCGCTCATATCACTCTTAAAAAACTTTACATTGTGATACACTCTGAGAATTCTTTTTTCCGGTTTTCCGGTTGTTAGAATCGTATCTCCATGTATAAATAAGGAATCCTTATTTGTATTGGTAATGGCAAGGGCACGTTTAACCACAAATGCAGAATCGATTTTTTCGAAATACTCGGCATAATTTCCTTTTAATATAATGTGATTTATGGTATCCGTAATGACAATATTATTCGTAGCAGAGGCAAAACCAATATTTCGGTCATAATAAAGACTATCCGCTTTTATTTCTCTGTCATTGTATTCGATTCTTGCATTTTTAGTGAAGTGAGAAATGTTTTTGTTTGTATCATAGAACCCTTTTTCACAGTAAATGAAATTTTCGTTACACGTTATTGTAGAAGCCCCATAAAGAAAAGCTCTACCGTCATTGGTATAATAGTCAAGATGATTTGAATTTAACACATAATCCGGATTGACAAGAACAACATCAGAGATGGCTTGAAATTTTTTATTATTTAAATAATAATTACCTGTATCACTTGTGAGAGTATTAATACTATCTCTAATAGTCGCACCATCCCTATAGAAAAGCAATTGATTCCCTCTGTCAAAATAAAGTGTATCCGTGGTCAAGGTCATATTAGGGTCTCGAATTTTTACATTTCCCCAGGATAGTGCTTTTTTTGAGTTTCCGTTATATTCTGTGTATTTACTCGTTTGAATAATTGTATCTCCTTGATTTAAAATAACATCACCATATGCTTTTATATAATTTTCACTTTTGTAGTGTACGGCTTTTGTGCATTTAAGTGAAAATCCCTCATGGGTTATGTGAATATTTCCAAGTAAAATGGTCGCGCCCGGAAGTTCTTCTTCGTTAATACTTGAATTGTCGGAATGAACAATGTATATCCTACTCCCCTGGGCGAAAGTATGTGTGCTAATGAAAACACACAATAGAATAAGGAATCTCATTTTCAAAAATATAAATTTGTTCAAATTTAAGGAAATAGATTGATAAAGTAAAAGGTAAGACATTTGTTAGATGACTTACCTTATTTAACCCGAATTATTCACTAGTTGATCTATTGCAAGCCGAAATAACTGCAAAATCATGCACTTACTCATATTTTCGTCCTCTCAATAGCATGGCTATTGCTGCGGATAAAATATTGCCTGAGCACTTGATTTTATTGTTCTTTCAACTCTCATGACGAAAAACTCATGAATAATTCGGGTTAAGATTTTTTACAAAGAAAATTATATCATTATTGTTTGCAATCGATCCGGGCCAACAGAAACTATTTTTACAGGAACTCCAACAAAATTTTCTATAAAATTTACGTAATCTTTTAGGTTTTGAGGCAACTGTTCTTCACTGGTCATGGATGTTAAATCCTCTTTCCAACCACTGATTTCGGTATAATTTACTGAGGTATTTTCTTTTTCTATATTATAAGGGAAATATGTTATTTCTTCTCCTTTATAATTATAGGATGTGCAAATTTTTAGTCTTTCAAATCCCGACAATACATCCCCCTTCATCATATTAAGATGGGTTACACCATTAATCTGAACAGCATACTTGAGAGCAACTAAATCTAACCAACCGCATCGTCTGGGCCTTCCCGTAGTTGCGCCAAATTCATGTCCAACACTTGCCATATTCTTACCGTCTTCGTCGAACAATTCCGTTGGAAACGGACCTGAACCGACACGTGTTGTATATGCCTTGAAAATTCCGAAAACTTTACCGATCTTATTAGGTGCTACCCCCAAACCGGTACAGGCTCCTGCTGCTGTAGTATTGGAGGACGTTACAAATGGATAGGTACCAAAGTCAATGTCGAGAAGAGACCCCTGTGCTCCCTCTGCAAGTATGGTCTTTCCATTAGCCATTGCATTATTTATATATTCTTCACTATCTATAAATGAAAGCGTTCTTAATACTTCAATTGCATTAAAGAATTCACTTTCCAATTCTTCCAAATCAAAATCCAGATCAACATCATAAAAATCCAGAATTTTTAGATGTTTCTTCGCGAGATTTTTGTATTTGATTTGCCAATTTTCAAACTCCAGATCTCCAATCCTAAAACCGTTCCTTCCTGTTTTATCCATGTAGGTAGGCCCAATTCCTTTTAAGGTTGAACCAATTTTCCCCTTTCCTTTCATTTTTTCCGAGGCCGCATCCAATAATCTATGGGTAGGTAATATAATATGTGCCTTTCTGGAAATTAAAAGCTTTGACTTGAAGTCGATATTGTACTTAGAAAGATTATCTAATTCATTTTTAAAAATGACAGGGTCTATAACAACACCATTCCCAACAATATTAATTGCGCTTTTATGGAAAATTCCCGACGGTATGGTATGCAATACATGCTTGTTTCCGTCAAAAATAAGCGTATGACCGGCATTTGGTCCTCCTTGAAAACGTGCAATTATATCATAATTTTTCGTAAGTACATCAACAATTTTACCTTTACCTTCGTCACCCCATTGTAAGCCTAATAGTAAGTCTATCATTTATTTATTTTTTTTGTTCTGATTTTTTATTTCTTTGTCCATAAAAATACAAGGAATGATTCTCAATTGTTATATCAAAAACTTCTTCAATAGATTTTTTTATATTCTCAATTCTTGGGTCACAAAACTCAATAACTTCGCCGGTATCAGTAAGTATTACATGATCATGCTGTTTGTTAAAATAAGATTTTTCATAATGTGCATGATTTTGTCCAAATTGATGTCGTCTAACCAAACCACATTCTAATAGAAGTTCTATTGTATTATAAAGTGTAGCTCTACTAACCCTGTAATTTTTGTTTTTCATATCAATATAGAGGGTTTCAATATCGAAATGATCATCATTATCATAAATCTCCTGAAGAATCGCAAATCTTTCAGGTGTTTTCCGCTGATTATTTTCTTCTAAAAATTTAGTGAAAAATGCCTTAACCGTTACTTGATTTTGATTTGTACTCATTTGTTTATCTTGAGAATAATAACTGACAAATTTACATTTAATCCAAATATAAAAACATATTTTTTAATAAAATTATCGAAAAAATTAGTTCACAATTCGTTCAACTTTTTCAATGCCATCAATCTCTTTTAACAGTCTGATCAGATTGGTTAGTTGTTTGTTGTTTTTAATACTGACTGTTATTTGCCCTTCAAAAAAGCCATCATTTCCAGAGATGTTTATATTGTGAATATTTACATTTAAACTATTAGAGATCAATCTGGTAACTTTATTTATTAAACCAAAATTATCAATACCAATAATACTTAGGCTCGCCTTAAAACCTTCATGAGTTGAATCTATCCATTTCGCACTTATAACTCTATAGGCATATTGCGATTGTAAACTTAAGGCATTAGGGCAATTATGTTTGTGAACTTTAATTCCATCTTTAATTGTGATAAACCCAAAAACTTTATCGCCGGGAATTGGGTTACAACATTTGGCAAGACTGTAAACTAATTTTTCTTCGTTTTTATCAAATACAAGACTGTCGAAATTACTTGTAATTTCATTAGTTATACCTTCAGGTTTTGACCTGGAACGTTTCATTTTGGATTTAATAAAATGAACCAGAGCATTGGACTTTTGATTAGCAAATTTTTTCAGTTCGGTATTGTGAATAGAACCATTGCCTACTCTGTAAAACAGATCAAAACTTGTTTTTAGATTTAAAAAACTAGCCAATTCATTTATCGTCCTATCATTGAACTTAATCTTTAAATGTCTGAGCTTTCTGGATAAAATATTTTTACCTTCGTCAGCAATAACCTTCTGTTCCTCTTTTAAAATACTTTTTATTTTTGATTTTGCCCGTGCTGTCTTAACAATATCCAACCAAGCTAATTTTGGTTTTTGATTTTTTGAAGTAATGATCTCTACTTGGTCTCCACTGTGCAGTATGCTGCTTATCTGCACTAATTTATTGTTAACTTTTGCGGCTCTGCATTGCATACCGACTTCAGTATGAATGGCAAATGCGAAATCTATGGCTGTAGCACCCTTCGGTAAGGATTTAATATCTCCATTAGGTGTAAATACATAAATTTCTTCAGCATAGAGGTTCAATTTAAACTGTTCCACAAAATCAACCGCATTAAGATCGGGGTTCTCCAATGATTCTTTGAGCTTATTGAGCCAATCTTCTAAACCCGTTTCTTTCTGCCTGCCATGTTTGTACTTAAAATGTGCCGCATATCCTTTTTCGGCAATTTCGTTCATTCTTTCAGATCGTATCTGTACTTCTACCCATTTCCCTTTAGGTCCCATTACGGTAATATGAAGAGATTCATAGCCGGTTGACTTGGGTTGGGTTATCCAATCCCGAAGTCGATTTGGGTTAGGGCTAAAATGATCCGTTACTATCGAATAAATTTTCCAGGCGTCAAATTTTTCATCAAGCTCTGATGATTTATAAATTATTCGAATGGCAAATTTGTCATAAACTTCTTCGAAGGTAACACCTTGTGTCAACATTTTTTTTCGAATAGAATAGATGGATTTTGTTCTTCCTTTAATTTGATACTTAAATTTATGTCCATCGAGGGAATCACGTAGGATTGCAGAGAACTTTTCTATATACAATTCCTGTTCTTCAAAGCTGTCCGTGACCTTATTTAAAAGATCTAAATATACATCGGGTTCTGTATATTTTAAACCTAAATTTTCAAGTTCCGTCTTAATATTATACAAGCCCAAACGATGTGCAAGAGGGGCATAGATGAACAATGTTTCAGAAGCTGTTTTGACCTGTTTTTCAGGCCTCATTGAATCCAAAGTCTGCATATTGTGTAATCGATCGGCAATTTTTATCAAAATAACTCTTACATCATCATTTAATGTAAGTAGCATTTTTCTAAAATTTTCAGCTTGAATTGAAACATCCTGCTCCTTTTTTAATCGAGAGATTTTTGTAAGCCCACTTACTATTTTGGCAATTGTTTTCCCGAATAATTGTTCAATGTCAACTATAGTATATTCAGTGTCCTCAACCACATCATGTAGCAGGGCTGAGGCTATAGAGTTGACTCCCAGGCCTATTTCATTAGCTACAATTTTGGCTACGGCAATGGGGTGATATATGTATGGTTCTCCGGTTTTTCTACGTTGATCTTTATGTGCATCAAGCGCAATATCAAATGCCTTTCTTATTAGAGTCTTGTCTTCTTTTGACAGCGTCAGATAAGTATCTTGCAACATATTTTTATAGCGATTTGCTATTTCTCTGTTTTCCTTAGTTATCTTAACGGTATGAGACATAGAATAAAAGTAAACCAAAAAATATTAACGGAACATTATCAAGAGAACTTTATTTTCTTAAATTTAAAATTCTCTGATAAAGTGTAGGATGAGAATAATGTAAAAATACAGTTACTTTATCAGGTGTTAAGTTGCTCAGACTATTCTTTGATAATTTTTTTAAAGAGCTGATCAAATCTTGTGCATTGAATTTTTCTTTTGCGTAATCATCTGCTTGATATTCGAATTTTCTTGATATATAATGCATCAAAATACCTGTGATCTCAGATATTGGGCTGTACAAAACACCAAAAGCAATCAGACCAATATGAAAACTTGGTTCGCTTATGGATAAAGCTTCAGATAAAAGTGGGTTATTTATTAATAAAGACAGCAGGAACAGGGTAAAACCTGTTAGAAGTATGGAGATGATCATATTTATAAAAACATGCTTTTTTTGATAATGACCAACTTCATGCGCCAGGACGGCAACTATTTCATTGATTTCAAGATCATTGATCAAGGTATCATACAGAACAATGCGTTTCTTTGATCCGAAGCCGGAAAAATAAGCATTCGCTTTAGTGGATCGTTTTGAGCCATCGATGACAAATATATTATCCAAATTAAATCCTACATTGATTGAAAAGTTTTCAATTGCAGTTCGTAATTCACCATTTTCAAGAGGAGTTTGTTTATTAAAGAGCGGAACAATAAGTGAAGAATAGAACATTGTCATAAATACTGAAAAAAATGCAATAAAAGCCCATGTATATAGCCAAAAATAATCACCGGTTTGTTGGTAGAACCAAACAATAAGTGCCAGTATACCTCCTCCGAGGACTATTGTTAACAGCCAACCTTTTGCTTTGTCCATAAAGAAAAGTTTTTTTGTGCTTTTATTAAATCCGTACTTTTCTTCTATCACAAAATTTTGATAATAGGAAAAAGGTGTTGAAATTATATCACTTCCAAACATTATGATGCCGAAAAAAATTAGAGCAATGACAATCTCGTTATCACTAAAATCTCTGGCAATCCCATCTACCCAATAAAAGCCTTTGAATAAAAAAAATCCAAGTGTCATCAAGATCGTAAAAACACCTGTAATCAGAGAGAATTTATAGTTCTCTTTTTTATATGCTTGTGATTTGATATATTCATCTTTGTCATAAACATCATCGAGTTCGGCCGGCACCGGATCGTTAAAATGCCTGGCATTGAGATGATCTACGTACTTGTCAAAAAGAAAATCAACGATAATTATAGCTATAATGATATTAAACAGAAATGATGGCGTCATATTAAATTTGTGATGAATAATTAATGATTAGTAATAATGCAACTATTTTATAGAAGAATGTATTTTTTTAAAGAAAATCTCTTTGTCTCTTCGCCTCAAAAATAAGTATTCCTGCAGAAACTGACACATTTAAGGAGTCAATTTCTCCATGCATGGGAATCAGGATATTTTTAAATGAATTTTCAAGCCATTCCTCAGAGAGTCCTACTGCTTCCGTTCCAACCACAAAAGCAGATGCATTTGTATAATTTTGTTCACTATAGTTTTTGGCATGATCTGTTAGAGCAGCACAATATATATTTATTTTATTGGTCTTTAAAAATTGGATAATTTCTTCAGTGGTACCCATAGCAATTTGATTGGTAAAGATACATCCTATGCTTGAACGAATAATATTAGGGTTGTAAATATCCGTTTTAGGGTTCGCAATTAAAAAAGCATCCACTTTAGCAGCATCTGCTGTACGCAAAAGAGCACCAATATTTCCTGGTTTTTCAGGAGCTTCTGCCACCAAAATAAGTGGAGCAGAGGTTTGAAATTTTATGTTACTAAGTTTTAGTTCTTTTGTTTTTGATACCGCGATAATACCTTCCGTAGTTGATCTATAAGCTAATTTATTATATACCTCTGAAGTTATTTCAATAATTACCGTATCCGTTGTGGGAATTATTTCTCTTATACTCTCAATCGAAATTATTCCGCTATCAAAAAGAACCGTATCAATTTTATATTGCCCTTTTATGGCCAAAGAAATTTCACGTCTTCCTTCGATTAAAAAACGACCTGTTTTTTTTCGGACACGAGATTTTTCTTTCAGTTGATAAAGTTCCTTTATTAGAGGGTTTTGTATACTGGAAATCTGTTTGACCATGGCTCAAAAGTACATAAAAATTAGTCGATCGGTTTTGAATATAGCAGTATCAATTTTATAAACTATACTTGGCATCATAGGCTATTAATAAGCCAACCATTTGATTATAACTTAACAGTCCTGATTCTTGTTGATTGACCTTAAGATAATTATCGTAGAATATCTTAAAAATTGGTTCGGCAGGGTTTTCATATCGCTTCCAAAATGCCTGATTTTCTTTAATATTTTTTTTAATGCCCGAAGGTAATTTTTTGACATATATATTATAAAGTTCCGGATCATAAGCGTAAATGTCGTGTAAAGCATACCTAAAGGCACTTAAATAGGCCGAAAATTGAAAATATTTATCATCGTGGAAACTTGCAGCTAAAAAACCGATAAAATTTGCTTCACTCTCAGAGGCTATACCCAATTGATGTGCCACTTCATGAGAAGATGTCATTGGTAAGGAAGTTTTAGGAATTAAATAGTCTACCTGAGCCTCTCCTGTAAATGGATTTAAATACCCTGCAAAACCCATATAAGTTAACGGAAGGCTGAATATTGATTTCTTAATAGAGCCGGGTTGGTATTTGAATTGTGAAAATGACTGACTTAAATTTTCATAGCCAATAGATGTGCGTTTCAATATCTCACTCTTCGAGTATGGGATCATCACGGCTAAGGAATCATGCGGAACCAAATCCATCTGAAGTGAAACAAGTCTTTCGAATAGTTTGTTCGTAAGGATCTCTAACTTTTTTATATCCGATTTTCCTGCTGGTTTACTCAATGTGTCAGATGGCAGAACTATTTTTTCCATTTCCAGACCCAGACTTTGTGTGATGGGAGGCCTCGAATAATTCAGGCCCCATAAAAAGTAAAATAAAAAATAAAAAATAGAGATAAAAGCTCCTAATTGATATAATTGAAGCTTAATATTTTTGAATCGTTTTTTTATTAGCAGAACTATAAATCTAAGCAAAAGAATTATAACAAGTGCATAGAGGAGATCCCCGACAGAAAATGGTATCCAACCAAAAATTGTTCTTAAAAACCTGCTGATTAAAATATATATTCCATTAGTATAGGATTTCTCAATAAAATTCGGAAAAAAAGAGAGTAAATAAACAATACCAATTTGAACAGGGAGTAAAAATGTAAGAAGCTTATTTCTTTTTTCTTTATTCATTGGAAAAAGTTAGAGAACAAAAAAACAAATTAATAATAACATATACAATTTGTTGATCGTATTAAAAGTTAAATGGTTTTTTCGGATTATAAGGATAATAGATTGTGAATAACAGCATTAAATAAAATATATTTTTTTATTGCCAACTTGCCTTTCCTTTATAAGATTAGCAGGAATAAAATATTAATATATTGTTATCAACAAAAAATCAGTTTGTTAACATTTTTTGTTAATTTTAATTATATAAAAAGCTTCTTTTACATTTCTAAAAAAGTACATTTGTGGCATGGATACAGTTAAGTCATTTAATCCCCAAAAGAAGAGCAAAGGTATGGTAATAAACCTTGAACAGGGAAAATTACCACCTCAAGCTATTGATCTTGAAGAGGTTGTGCTTGGCGCAATGATGATTGATAAGAAAGGTGTTGATGATGTTATTGATATTTTGCATGCAGATGTTTTTTACAAGCCTGCCCATCAGCATATTTACATCGCAATATTTAGACTTTTTGAAAATTCCGAACCGATAGATATTTTAACTGTCACTAATCAGCTTCGTAAGGATGATAAATTGGACCTTGTTGGAGGTGATTTTTATATAGTTAGTTTAAGTCAAAAGGTTTCTTCGGCTGCTCATATAGAATTTCATGCTAGAATTATTTTACAGAAATATATTCAGAGACGATTGATAACAATATCCAGTGAGATAATTAATAACGCTTACGACGAAACGGTAGATGTTTTTGATCTATTGGATAATGCGGAAACCAAATTATTTGATATTACTCAGGGTAATCTTAAAAAGAGTTCAGAGGCAGCTGAAAATTTGGTGAGCCAGGCGCTTAAAAAAATAGAAGAAATTTCCAATCAGGAAGGAATGAGTGGTGTTGCAACAGGGTTTTCAAAATTAGATGAACTTACTTCCGGTTGGCAGCCTTCTGACCTGATCATCTTAGCAGCTCGTCCGGGTATGGGAAAAACGGCTTTTGTAATGTCTATGGCTAAAAATATGGCAATAGACTTTAATATCCCGGTGGCAATATTTTCTTTAGAGATGTCTTCTATACAATTAATTACCCGTATGATATCCAGTGAAACGGGTATCTCCTCAGAGAAATTAAGAAAGGGAAATTTAGAGACCTACGAATGGGAAGCCTTAAATGTTAAGGTTAAAAATTTGGCTAAAGCACCGGTGTTTATTGATGATACCCCTTCCTTATCCGTCTTTGATTTACGGGCAAAAGCAAGAAGATTGGTGTCACAACATGGTGTTAAAGTTGTTATTGTAGATTATTTACAATTGATGACAGCCGGTAATAACAAAAGCTCCGGAAACAGAGAACAGGAAATTTCTACCATTTCCCGAAATTTGAAGGCACTGGCGAAAGAGCTGGCAGTACCGGTTATAGCATTGTCACAGTTGTCAAGAGCAGTAGAAACACGTGGTGGATCTAAACGTCCTCTATTGTCAGATCTACGTGAATCAGGAGCGATCGAACAGGATGCAGATATCGTTTCCTTCATCTACAGACCGGAGTACTATGGTTTGACCGAATGGGATGATGAAGAAAGAACACCTTGTGAAGGGCAGGCGGAATTTATTGTTGCCAAACATAGAAATGGTGGTTTGGATAATATAAAAATGAAATTTATCGGCAGGTTGGCAAAATTTACTGATTTAGAAGAGGGATTCGCAACTGAATTCCAATCCGCTATGAATCAAGATGTTATTTCTCCGGGCAATTTTGCCAGCACTAGTGATGCTTTTGGTAATGTAGACAACGATGACGACGTTCCGTTTTAAACTTACTTCTTAATTTGATTTTATTAAATTGCGTTTAAAAAAATAAACAATATTCACTTGTATCGATGAATTTTTTCAAGCGCATAATTATCTTATCTCTGTTACTGTTCAACACTACTGCATTTGCTTCCTTTTTATTGATACCTATGGATGATGTATCTCAAAAAGACCACCTTAAAGCTTATGGTATTACTTTTTATTCTTTGCAAAAAGGACAAAAAGTTAAATGGCTGCTCAACTACAAAGGAGGTTCATTTTTATTGGAAGATTCTAAAGATTTTAGAAATGAATGTACCATTCGTGGCGTATCTTTTTCTGTTATTTCCGATACGGAAGCCCTGACCATTTTAGAAGAAATTGCGAGCCCTTCCCAAAATATGGAAGCGATTATTTTAGAAAAAGCACCTAAAATAGCTGTTTATTCTCCAAAAGGCAAGCAACCATGGGATGATGCGGTTACGCTTGTTTTAAAATATGCTGAGATTCCATATGATATAGTTTATGACGAAGAAGTTTTGCAGGATAAACTGTTATTATACGAATGGCTGCATCTGCACCATGAAGATTTTACCGGTCAGCACGGTAAGTTTTATGGAGCTTACAGAACAGCTCCCTGGTATATACAGAATAAAAAGAGAGCGGAATTATTGGCTGAAAAGTTGGGCTATGACAAGGTGTCTCAGGAGAAATTGGCAGTTGCATTAAAAATAAGGGATTTTGTGATAGGCGGAGGGTTTATGTTTGCCATGTGTTCGGCTACGGATAGTTTTGATATTGCATTAGCCGTAGAGGGGGTGGATATCTGCGAAGCCATGTTCGATGGAGACCCTTCGGAGAGTAATTATCAGAATAAGATCGACTTTTCTAAAACTTTTGCCTTTACAGATTTTTTATTGGAAAGAAACCCATCTGTCTATGAATTTTCATCTATTGATATGACCAGAAGAAGAAAAATATTAAAGACAGAAGATTATTTTGAACTGAAAGAATATTCGGCAAAATGGGATATGGTTCCTACTATGTTATGTCAGAATCACACCCAACTAATAAAAGGCTTTATGGGGCAGACTACCTCCTTTGACAGCAATTCTATTAAATCGACCATAATGATCATGGGTGAAAATAAAGTGAACGGAGAGGCTCGTTATATCCATGGTATTAAAGGAAAAGGTATGTTTACTTTTTATGGAGGACATGATCCGGAGGATTACCAGCATAGGGTTGGTGATCCAAAGACAGAACTGGAGCTGCATCCAAATTCACCGGGATATCGATTGATTTTGAATAATGTATTGTTTCCGGCTGCTAAGAAGAAGAAGCAGAAGACTTAACAATTCACCGGATGACTCGAAGTCACCCGGTGAGTGAAAGAAGTTCGCTTTCCTGCTTTAATACACTTTTATCAAAGTAATTATAGCCAAAAGTCCTATTACTATACTCAAGGCCAGATTTAATTTATTAGAGACCCTATCGGAGTTTATCTCCATGTATTTTACCAATCCCGAGTAGGTATATAGTAGCATAAAAGTACCTAT
>Ga0164313_10004347_pt1 | contig 12627 bp, 8 predicted proteins | sample GuaBasSedimGuay4_FD_113735 | JGI IMG/M metagenome (GOLD analysis project Ga0164313, IMG submission 113735) | Subseafloor sediment microbial communities from Guaymas Basin, Gulf of California, Mexico - Guay4, Core 4569-4, 0-3 cm | ecosystem: Environmental > Aquatic > Marine > Hydrothermal vents >... | reverse complement strand
TGTCATAATATATTTCAAGGCTGCATCATTCAACTCAAAATGGGCTAGTAGTCCGGCCTGATTGCGTATTTTTGCCTTTACTGTCTGCTGCCAAATCTGTTTTTTAAGCGGCTCACTAGCATTGACCTGATGGCGGAATATTTCGGTTTGGACCAGATTGGTGTCCAGATGCAACAGCATGGAGCAGGGATGGTGCTTTTCATCACAAAACACAACGGCTGTATTATTTTTGGCCATTAATTGCATGACACTTTGAGTAAATGTGATATTTGGGTGTTCAAACACCACAAATCCCATGTCTTCAATCGGCTGAGTTTTCTCTTCCCCGGTATTCTTATTAGCAATTACTAATTGTTGGTCACGAGTACTCAGGTGGTATGGATTAGCAAAGAAAAGGGTTCGTTTAAGCATTGTGAATAGTATAGACCTGACAGGTTTTGCAAAACCTGTCAGGTCTCTGATAAAAGTAAATTATGTAAACTCAATTTCAATCTTTTCTATATCTTGTATTGAATGTTTATGAAATCGTATCAACTCCTCTTTGTTTCCAAACCATTCAATAACTTTTTTACGCAATAGAAACGTATCCTTGTCTGATAATATAATAAGATAACTACAATGTAGCCAGTCATGAAAATATTTGGTAAAACCATGGTGTATAGGATTATGATGGATGTAGTAGATTAGAGTTGTAAGATAATTGTCATCACTAACCAGCTTTGACTTAAAAGGTCTATTGAATAGCGATCCTTTGCGTTCATACATTTTATTGTATGCTTTGGCGTAACTATTAAATAAATTGCTGAATTGTTTGGAGAGCAAACCTGACAGGTTTTTTCCCCATAAAAGCTCTTCTTCGGTTTTAATCTTCACCAACACATGAAAATGATTAGGCATCAAACAGTAGGCATATGTGTCAGCGATTGGTTCAATATATTTTGCCCATTTCTGCAGAAAGAAACTATAGTTTTCATCATTTCGAAATAGGTTTTCATTCCCATTCGCATGGTTATAAATATGATAAAATGTGTCTGCCTGCATGATATTAATTATCACCTTTCCAAAAGTTCAAACTTTCGGAAAGGTGTTTATACAAGTTTTTCAATTTTTCCGGTTCGAGTTATACGCACTTTGATTGGATTAAATGTTAACCAACCTGTTTTACCATCACCAAAATTTCTTATTCGATGATAATCGTCCTTGCCATCGATAGTAGATGATAAATGGTTCCTAAACCAGTAGTCACCAGCGGTAAGTTTTTGCACCCTAAACAAATGATCACTCAATATTATGAAATCTGAGCTATCCCAATCAATTTCATCTTCCTGAAGTCCTAATAAAAACAAATCATTGATTTGCATCGTTGTTACTATCTCTTTTGGTTCAGGCTTACCATATTCTGGTGGTGGTAGCTGAAAAACAGGATCACCCTGCTTTTTTCGCTCAACGGCTGTCCAGAAAGTGACCACTTGTTCCTTCAGATTGCCTTCTTCATCTCTGTAAATAAGCACATGGTGGTTATTTCTTGGGTTTACATATCCATTTATATCATCATGAAGTTGTTCAGCCCCACCAATATTTTCGTGTATGCGGACTTTGCGAACCGGTATAGGATTCCCGTTTTTGTTTGGAAGGAATATTTGTGGTTGTTTATTGCCCTCCTCATCAGAAGTAAAAAATGTTGCAACAGGTATTTTCTTTCCATCTATGTAACCTCCCAAAGCTTCAATTCGATGCTGTATGAGACCTTTAATACGCTCATCTACTATCTTTTCCACATGCGTCCTTGTGGTAAGCATCTCCAGTGGTTTGCGCATATGAAAAGCCGGTATATCATTGCCGGGTGGTTGCCGTTTGCCATAGACAAACTCTTTGTGCAACTGCCCTCTTGCAGCAACACCTTTGTTAATATGCTGTTTGCCGTTTCTTTTCACTTTGTAATTACGGGTTGTAATTATTCTATGTGAACTTTTATGTGCAACTAATATTTTATCAATAGCTGTTTTTGCATCTTCCCAAAATTTATCCCATGGACGTTCAATTTCCTCAAAACGAAAATTTCTATTATAACGATTAGCATTTGATAATTGCTGCAAATGCTTTACTTCAAAGCACGCCATTACAATTGCGTCGATAGCATGGTGGCGATGATCATTGCGATTTTTTATATCATTTTCTTTGTTGATTATCTTGTTTAATCCCCAGTGATGTCGCAGATGAGCGGTCATTTGTCCAGGTGCAACTTGCACTTGTTCGCACACTTTCCCGAGTATATTTTTAGCTTCTTTAGAAATGTAACGAGTATCATTCAACTGGCGTGATATAAAAGAATCCAGTTTAGGCTCTTTTTCATTGGCAAAACGTTTGAATTTGTTATATCGCTTTGGAAATTCCTTTGAGGTATGGAAAAGCTTTATGGCTCTCTCCTTAACCTCATTCCATTTTTTTTCACCTTGCTGACTGTAAAATTCATATGGAGTTTTATCACCCTTTGCTCTATTCTCATCAGCAAAACAAAGTGTTTTATTCATAAAGCTATCGTCTAACGATCGGCTCCATGGTATTATATGCTCTATTTGAACTTCACCGCTAAATAATTGCTCAACACCGATTTGTTTCCCAGTATAAGGGCACTGCTTTTGGCACTCCTCCCATAATCTATATATTAGAATGCTTTCATGGTTTTGAGGCTTATTAAGTTTGTCCAACTCTTTCTTTACTATATCTCGTATTTTTTCCTGTTGTTTATTATCAAACCTGATTTCTTCTCGTTTTTTAGCAGAGTTTTTCAGATCGCGCGCCATTTCCACCTTTATCTTGTCAAAACTTCCATACTCATCAATAAGTGCATTTATCAACTTACGCAACTCAAACATGGTTTGCATCACGATAGGGTTGCGAAAGCCACTTATTTCCCTGTCCGCCTGTTTACCCATGGGCAGTTTTTTTTGTTGAACCTGTTCCTTAATACTAGCGCTATGGTGGTATAGTTTCCCTAATTGCTTATCAGATAATCCAAATTCTTCTTTTAGTATTGCTTTCAAATCATCCATAAACCCTCCCTTTTGACCAGAACCGACTATATCCGGAATATTGGTGATAAGAAAATCCCTTTTTTCATCTGTCAATTTATCCCATCGGGTACCAAATGCATTTTTTACGCCACCCATTACCACTGCCACATGATAAGGATAATCATACAAGAAAGGGAGAATGTTGTTAATTGCCTTTCTACTCAAACTTGCGTAATCCTGTTTAAAATGAATACTGCTAAGAGCTTTCAGTTGTTTTGCATTGAAATTCCATTCTTGTTTTGCATATGCATCCAGCCAATCTGCATCAGTACATGAAAAGATAGTATGCCAGATATCTTCCTTCTCCTTATCACTGAACTGCTTCCATTGCTTTCCAAACAGTTTAGATAGTTTACTTATAGTATAGCACCCAATTATTCTATCATCATCAGAATAGTTGAAACTTCCATCTTCAATATCCAACACTTTTTTAATTATTTTGAATGTCGTTTTTTCAACGATTTTAAGCTTCTCAACAACCTTTTCAAGGTGATATTTACCTAACTTTTGCCCATTACACTCAATTGTATGTGCATATTGGTAGGCACGGTACAATTCAAATGGAATAGCTGAAACAGGGCATTTGGTCTTTTTATGTTCAAAAGTGCATTTGCCAATCAGGTATTTTTGTGATCGGAGAGGTCGGTAATAAAAAAGAACCCCAAGTTTCTTTTCATCCGCTGAAATACCAAGTTTAATTTTTAAGTCACCTGTTAACTCTTTGTGATATTTTGCTTGCTCTTTCCATATAGTGTTGAATTCATCAATATACATTTGGCGATCGGTATAGTTATCCCTTATGCGATTTTGATGCGAATCAACATATGCAAAATATTCTCCCAATGTTCGGTGATTACCTTCCTTCATTTTCTGCCCAAGTTGGGAAATAGCACTTTTTACCTTACCGTCTTCTTTTCCTGCTTCCTTCCGGTTGCTTTTAAATCCCCGGCGTTGTGCCATGTGGTAGAAAATCCGTCCCAATTCCATGAGAGAAACGGGCTTATCAAGCGCTCTTTTCCTTAATTCATAAGGATTTTCTTTAAACCATTCTCTCAATTCCGAGGTGTCAGGAAATTTTTTTTCGATTTTCCAATTATTAACATCTTCGTCAGTAAGTGGACACATTCCATGTTTTGCCATTTCAATAAGCAATAATCTTTTACGAATCTTTCTCCGGAATTGTTGTTTCCTTGCGCCTCTCGCTGTCCTTCGGGTTTCATTTTTGGATACTTCCGCACCTTTTGTATCACGATTTACGCCTTCAGGGAAAATCCGTGATCCAATTCCTTCTATTTTGTTCAAATTAGTATCCACTACTGCCCATCCAATCGAATTCGTTCCAAGATCAAGGCCAAGTATTTTACTCATAATAAGATATGTTTGGATTTTATTAAATTTACATAACTCACAGAAAATAAAAAATCATTATGTATCTTTATGGTAAGATTTTAAAATCCCTTTTTAAATCTTATCACAATAAGGCTATATGCCGAAGGTGAAAAACCTTGAGCCCTGCTTCGGTAGGGCTTATTTTTTACCCTCCTGTTTTTTAATCCCTAAATTCATTTATAAAAAAATTCAATAATATACTTTTACTAAAATTATAATTTTATAGACCTGACAGGTTTTGAAAACCTGTCAGGTCTTTTCTTTTAAAATGTATTCATTGATGCTTAAACTTTTCCTTTTGAATGTAGTCCAGGATAATGAATAATCCCATTACAAAAAATGGGAGCATGGGAATTTTGTAGCGAACCAGTGAACCAAAATTATAGGTTGAAATACCTACGGCAAATGCAAAGACAATGGCAAAAGAAAAACAAAATACAAGAACCGGTTTTGTAGCAATCAACCTGAAAACTGCTCCTTTTGCTTTTATCATCACATAAAGAGTCAGGAAAAGCATGGCCAGACTCTCGAAGGCTGACAGTATCATCACAATATTGTTAGCCTCCCATAAGTAAGGCCTGTAGAGAGTCACCCAAATGGCGAGTGGCATTTTTCGCGCCATTCCCATTGGACTGTAATCAAAATCGCCAAGTGTATAAGCTGAACCCCCGGATCTAATACTGACGTAATGAATCCATTCGGCTGTTACTTTTGCGGCTGTTGCGAGATTTTCAATACTATACCTGGGACTATCCTCGCTAATCTTGTTGACGGAATAAAACCCGACGCCCAGGGTGACAGCAAGTATTACCGGTGCTATCATCAATTTTACAATATAATTTCTGAAACCTGACAGGCGAACAGAAGAAACCCATAAAACAGCTGCCGGTACAAAACTCAATAGGATATAGATTTTAACTATATAAATAGTATAAAAAGAAAGAAGCAGGATAATTATGTTCACTGCTGTTATTCTTTTTTGAATAAATACTGAATAAACACCATAGGTTGCCCATCCCAAAGCACCGATAGTAATAGTATCTTTAAGAATACCGGAACCCCAGAAAAAAAGTGACGGAATAAAAAAAATAGCGAGTGCAAGTTTGAAATGAAGCTGGGGAAACATCCGGTAAAAGGTGAGGTATAGCGCCCACAATCCACTAAAACTTATAACAGCAAATAAAACAGCTGTGGCTGAATAGGTATGAAATGTTAAGAGATCAAGAACACTTGCAGAACGAACCACAAAATATGAGGCCCGATCACCGTAAAATAAAATTTTGGATGCGTATGAAAAAGTATCAGCCTGATATTCATTGCCGGCAAAAAGGAGTTTTATACCCAGGGATGGACTTTCCATAAATGCCTCCCAAATATATTTGCTACCATAGGTAAAAAAATTATAGGTGTCACCTCCACCATAATAAAACTGATAAATCAATCCAAGAGAAATAGCCCCCACTATTTTCAATGTCAACCCCAGAATAAAATACTGCCTTGTGACACGGTCAGTGACATGCTGCCGTATAATGAAGGCAAAGATGTAAATGACAAATAGCCAAATGGGGGTGATGAACAGATCTTTAATTTCCATCTTTCTCTCTCAGAGTTCTCAACATTTCCTTCGCTTGTTTGTTAGCAGGATGGCTGCGGCTTGAGTTTTTTCTGACTTTTTTTAAATGTGATTTTGCCTCTTTTACATTACCTTTTAGATTATTGATTTTGGCCATACCCATCAGAGAATAAAGATAATACCCAGCTTTTGTATCATCAGCTTTTTCACTGAATTCCACAGCACGACTATAATAAAAATAGGCATTTTCCGCATTCATATTTCGCTCGGCAATTTGTCCCAGATAAAAACATGCATACCGGCCACTAGTTGACTCATAGCCCACATATCCGGAATCAACTTTTACGAGGAGATTTTCAGAAACCACACGAGCCTTTACTAATCTACCCGTACTATACAGCAAACGCGCATAAAAACGATGAAAAGTAGCATTATCCGGATATGTTATGTGCAAATATTCTGATTCATGAAGTGCTCCCTGTGCATCGTGTTCCTCAACATAAAGAATACGCATCAACCAATACTGTGCTTCCGTACGGGTATAAAAAGCATTGTGAGCGACTTCTCTAAGCTGTTGCAATCCCAGGTATTTATCTCCCCGATCAAATAAAATCATGAACGGTTTTAAGGCCGGATAATTTTCCGGTATCCAATTGGAAAAATAGTTGTATAAACCGTCGCCAAACATCAACTCCGGACTAAGTTCCTTTTTTTTACGACAGTCATCCAGGTAATCGAGCGACTTGTTAGTGGTAGATGCTGCTTTAAACCAATTACCTCTTTCGGAGTATAACCGGGCTTTAAATGCGTTAGATGCTGAGAGAAAAAAAGCTGCTTCCACACGGCTACTATCCACTTCATATAATTTCGAAGCTTTGGAAATGGTCGTATCCATAAAAGCTAAAAATCTTTTATCATGCGATTTATTATTAAAATCAGGCATAATTTGCCACCATTCATTCAATCCCATCAGCAAATAGGGTAAGGGATGTTCAGGAAATTTCTGCTTGAGCCATATAAATTGACGAAATGCCTTTCTGAATTTAAAATTATACATATCATTCAGAGCCTGAGTAGTCTGAATTTGGATTTCCATATCTTCTATGAGCAAATAGTCATTGCCCTGCGTCGGCAAACCCTGAGCAGTACTTGTAAAGCTCCAAAAAATGACGAACAGAAGTAATTTAAACCGGTATGACATCCATTCCATGAGGTTAAATATAGGGGAATTAAAATTAATCAAAAAGATAGTATTCAAAACAAAATCAAATGATAATCATTTCAGTTTTAAAAATAATTTCTCAATTTCACCATTTGTAAGGTTATAATACATCCTCTAAGAAGGTGCTTTTAATTACACCCGTTATGAGTTTACATAATAATCAAGGAAAATGGAATAGTGGAAGAATGGAAAAGAAAAAATCTAAACCAACATTCCATAATTCCTGTGTTCGATTATTCTAATAGTTTTTTATGAATAACAACAAATGAACATGACCTTTTCAGAAGCTTTGGTTAGCTAAACATAACCAGCTTCAAAGAAGATATATTTCTAATTTAAGTTAAACGATTCGTTTTCATTTTTATTGAATTAAATGACAAATAAAACAGGAATTTTGGAAAGTGTCATGGATGATTTACTTGAAATACGGCCATGGCTGTTATTTGTTTTCATCTGCTTGATCACATTTTTAATTTTATACATCAAAAAAACCTTCATAATCGATCAAATAACTGCTTTTCAAATCCTGGAAGAAAGAGGAGAAAGTGGGATTTTTAATTCATTGGCTGCTATTCAATTTTTTTCCATTCCACTTATTTATTTGTTCAAATTCACATTTACAGGCCTTTTGCTATGGCTGGGATGCGCTTTTTTTGGCTATAGAGTGTCCTTTTTCTCAGCCTGGCAGGTATCGGCAGCAGCTGAATTTATATTTATCCTACCAGAACTAATACGTATCATTTGGTTTATGGGTGTAGAAACCGATCCATCCTATTGGGAGGTCAGGGCGTTTTATCCATTGTCACTTATGCAGTTTTTTGATTATCATCAACTTGCAGGACGCTGGCATTACCCACTGAAAACTTTAAATATTTTTGAGGTGATCTACTGGTTTATGCTGGTTGCCGGTATCCATATCAAAGCCGGGAAGAAATACAGAATTGCATTGTTGATAGTTTCTAGTTCTTATGTGTTTTTCTTTTTTGTTTGGTTGGCTTACTGGGCCATGTTTTATTAAATCAATGAAATAATGATGAAATGCAAAATTCGATTAAAGGTCAGATCAGTTGATAGATTTTATAAAGCTTAAAATTTCTTTTTGACCGACCCTGGTGACAACTGAACTACTAAAATTTGTTGGAAGTTCTTCCCATTCTGCTTTTAGTTTTTTGATATGAATTGCCTTTACCGATTCAAACCGGTTTTTACTCAACTTATCCGATTTAGTAAATATCAGGGCAAAAGGAATAAGCTTCTCACCAAGCCAACGTATAAAATCATAATCGATATTCTGAGGTTCCAGCCTTCCGTCAAGTAAAACAAACAAGCACTGCAGGTTTTGCCGCTTCAAAATATACTGTTCGATCATTATCCCCCACTGTTCTTTTTGCTTTTTACTCACTTTCGACCATCCGTAGCCTGGCAAGTCAACTAAATACCAGCTTTCATCGATTAGAAAATGATTGATCAATTGAGTTTTACCAGGCCGTGAAGAGATTTTAGCCAGGCTCTTTCGGTTACATAACATATTGATCAGAGATGATTTCCCTACATTTGACCGCCCGATAAATGCGTATTCAGGAAGTCCCGGAGCCGGACATTGAGACAACTCAGGACTGCTCTTAACAAAAATAGCTTGCTTTATTTCCATGAAATAATAAAAACATAAACGGATATACCACAAATTTAGTAAAAATTTTAAAACAGTCCGGAGCAAATACTTCTTTCTCTCATCTCTGCCTAATCCTTCAAAACTAAAACTTCGGTCGTCGGTCTTCTGACTAAAACATCCACTTCCATCAAAATCGTAGTAGTGCCAAATATAATAACCCAATTTTAAAGGAAATGTAAGCCAAAATCAAAATATACGACCATTCCAACAGGAAAATAAAATGCTCAAAAGGCCATTTCCTTATGCTGTTTGACAACTCTTACTCCTTCAATGCATTAAAGGTGTTAATTTTCTTTCATTTATTACATCATTTTTAATGGATAAAATATGATTATTGCGCAGTCATAATCCCAAATCTTTTTCCTTGATACAAAATTATTGATTAATTTATGGCTTCTTTAAGTTGGTTTTGACGCTGATTTGTTATTTAATAATCTGATTAAAAGATATTTGTATTACGATAATTAAAGTAATTGTTTTAATAGGTTTAATATCTTACAATCATTTGTTAATGGATAAAAACCGTTTTAATTTAACGGGCTGAATGTCGTTTTTTTGCATAAAGCAATATTTTAGAATTATAATGTTTCGATTTACGATTTTTATTTGGGTTTTTGTTTTTACAGCTAGCGGGTTATCAGCACAGGATGATAATCGGGAAGCTGCAAAACAAATCGTTGAAATAGCCAATGAGGCCTATTATAATCTGCGGGTACTTATCGTGGCCAATGAACAATATGTACAGGCAGCTGAAATGGATCCGGAGAATATCGAAGCCAATTATATGGCTGGAAAAACCAATCTGGAAACAAACTTCAAATCAAAAGCCACAAAGTATCTACTACGCGTACAGGAACTAAATCCCGATTACAAATTTAATACCCTCTATATGATAGGGCGTTCATATCAATATGGTATGGAATTTGATAAAGCCATCGGGTATTTTAACAAATACCTGGATAAGCTTAGTGAAAATCCTGGCCATAGAGGAACGGATTATGTGGGAGAGCTTGTAGTTCAACGTAATATATATGAATGTCAGAATGGTCTGGAATATAAATCAGATCCTAAAAATTATCTTATCGAAAACCTCGGAGCAGGTGTTAATTCAGAATGGGACGATTACGCACCCGCAGTAACCGGCGATGAATCATTTATGGTATTTACAACACGCAGGCAAGACGGTAATACGAATGAAGACGTATTTGACGACATGCTCTACTATGAGGATATATTTTATACCATTAATGAAAAAGGTGAATGGGGACAGGCCCGCAATATAGGTCCTCCGGTCAACAGCCCTTATCACGATTCTAATGTTGCTATCAATGGTGATGGAACTGAGTTGTACCTTTTTAAAAGCCAGAACGGCGGGGATATTTTCTTGTCTGTTAAAATGGAAGATGGGTCATGGTCTGAACCGGAACCCTTGAATGAAAATATCAATAGCTCTTTTTCTGAAAATTCCGCATCCATTTCACCGGATGGAACCACTTTATTCTTTTCCAGCGACAGGCCCATTACAGAAGATAAAACAGATCTGGATATATATTATTCTAAAAAAGACAGCCGTGGCAAATGGAGTCGTGCAAAAAATATAGGGTCGGCAATCAATACGCCTTATGATGAAGATGGACCTTTTATTGACTATGACGGTAAAACATTATACTTCAGTAGCAAGGGCCACAAAGGCATGGGAGGATATGATATTTATAAATCGGAATACGACAGCGCGAAGGAGGAATGGTCAGAACCTATCAACCTGGGATATCCGATGAATTCCCCTGACAATGATGTGTATTTTGTTTCAACCCGGGAAGGCGAACAAGGATATTACGCTTCTGCCCGTGAAGGCGGACTCGGATTCACAGATATTTATCACATCCGGCTGGTACCGCTGAAAGATCCGAAGTTTGTTGAAACTACAGCTATTGCCCCGGAAATTACTCCAACCGAGCAGAAAGAACCTGAACAAGTTGAAGAAAAACCGGTAGTTGCTCTTTTCCCTGTTGTAATGTTACTGAAATCCATAGATTCCAAATCCCAGGAAACAATCGATGTGGATCTATCGGTATTTCGCTCAAAAGACAATAAATCCACCAGGATCAGAAAACTAAATAAAGGGTTGTATAAACTTGAGTTTACAAATCCGGATACAGAAGAATATACTTTTATTGCCAAAAAACCGGGTTACATGTTTAAAACCATGATGGTGAACATACCTGCTGCAAGCGGAAATACGGGTGGTGAATTGCGCAAATATATCACCCTTGATCGTCTGCAAGAGGGTTACAAAAGCGTATTGCAAAATATTTATTTCGATTTCAACAAGGCAACTCTCAAAACTGAATCATATCGCGAACTCCGTGAATTAAAGAAAATCATGGAACAAAATCCATGGTATAAGGTCGAAATTGCCGGGCATACCGATGCCATTGGAAAAAAAGATTTCAATCTGGGCCTTTCGCAAAGAAGAGCTCAAGCCGTAGTAAATTACCTTATTAAGCAGGGCGTCAATTCAGGCAGGGTAAAGGCTAAAGGTTATGGTGAAACCAGACCAATGGCAAGCAATGATGATGAACTCGAAGGCAGAGAACTCAATCGCAGGGTGGAGTTCAAGGTATTAAAGCTTGAAAAATAAGATCCATTCAATATAAAAGGTTTCCTACAGATTTGATTTCGCCACTCAGCTGTGCAGCACAAGCTATCGCTCGGGTCAGGCAGGATTCGGAATCTCCTAATGGATAGTGTCATGCCGGACTCGTTTCAACATCTCACTGTTAGGTATGTTGAGATGCATGTTTTTTTGAATGTTTAGACCACCTGTATGGCCTCACTACCAAATTAGAAATCAATACATCTTAACTAAAAAGGTCTAAGCTGCCAATTGGCAGATAGACCTTTTTTTACTATTAACACACTAACTATTATTTTACCAAAAACTTCTTCGTTATTTCCCGGTTTCCCATGCTGCTCACAAGATAGTAAAGCCCCCTGGGCATTCCATCTGTTTCTATACTTTGAGGTGTTCCACCGGTCATCTGAGTAGTATAAACTTCATTTCCAATACTGTCGTATATTCGAACCCTGAAACTGCCCTGCCAGGGAATGGCGACATTGAGCCTCCCCTTTGTAGGATTTGGGTAAAGACGTATATTTTCGGATATCAAATCCATCCAAACTGAAATGACATCAGAATAGTGGTGTTGCCCATCAAAATCGACCTGCTTTAATCTGTAATAGTTGAGACCATTGACAGGATTTAAGTGTTTAAACTCATAACGGGAAATGGAGTTTACAGTGCCGTTTCCTGTTACACGGCCTATAGATTTAAACTCTAGCCCGCTTATTGCATGTTCAACTTCAAAATAGTCGTTATCTGTTTCAGTTGCTGTTTCCCAGATAAGGCTTACTGTCTGTGTCTCTGCAGCTGCTTCAAACCGGTTCCATGTAACGGGAAGTACCTCATTGAGAATGATAGAAGCCTTAACATAGCCCTGTCCGGAGCCACCTGTAAACTGAGCTTTAAGGTCACTCGTTGAAACGCTCAATACTATTAGTAAAAATATAATCTTTTTCATGTCTTTTAGTGTTTTATCTCTTATAGCTATATTTTATCAGGGGGCCGTGCGTATGCCACGGCCTCCAATATATTGACCATTATTTGTCATATTCATTGCCCATCGGCCTGATACAC
>Ga0164313_10004346_pt1 | contig 12628 bp, 10 predicted proteins | sample GuaBasSedimGuay4_FD_113735 | JGI IMG/M metagenome (GOLD analysis project Ga0164313, IMG submission 113735) | Subseafloor sediment microbial communities from Guaymas Basin, Gulf of California, Mexico - Guay4, Core 4569-4, 0-3 cm | ecosystem: Environmental > Aquatic > Marine > Hydrothermal vents... | reverse complement strand
CAAACGATCTTTAACCTCATCCCATAAGGCCGCACCCCGCAACGCCCACTCCACGGCTTCATCAAGCTGACGGCGTTTATTCATACCCTGTATCCGCAGGCCGTAAGCAACATTCTCATAAATAGACTTGGGAAACGGGTTCGGTTTCTGGAACACCATGCCGACTTCCCTGCGCAGATCGGCAACATCCACATTGTCGGCATAGATATCCCGCCCATTGAGCAGAATCTCACCGTCAATCCGACATATATCAATGAGGTCATTGAGACGGTTAAAACATCGCAACAGGGTCGACTTACCGCAACCACTGGGGCCGATAAAAGCGGTCACCTGCTTTTCAGGAATGGTCATATTAATGCCGTGCAATGCACGAACATCACCGTAATATAAATTCAGGTCGGTGACCGTCACTGCGGTCGGGTGTAAAGCCAGGCTTTCCGCTACGGGCCCGGGCTGTACATTAGCTTGTTCAGTCATGATTCCAATCCACGATATCTTTCACTCAATCGGTTACGGACCTGGATAGCCACCAGGTTCAAAAGCACGATGACAACAACCAGCAATAATGCGGTCGCATACACCAGCGGTCGCGCCGCTTCCACGTTCGGGCTTTGAAAGCCCACATCATATATATGAAAGCCCAGGTGCATAAACTTGCGGTCCAGATGCAGAAACGGCGCATTGCCGTCCAGCGGTAGAGCTGGTGCCAGCTTGACCACACCTACCAGCATCAGCGGTGCCACTTCACCGGCGGCCCTGGCTACTGCGAGGATCATGCCCGTCATAATCCCGGGCGATGCCATCGGCAACACGATACGCCACAGGGTCTCCCAGCGGGTAGCACCAAGGGCGAGGCTTCCCTCGCGAATGCTGCGCGGGATACGCGACAACCCCTCTTCGGTAGAAACAATAACCACCGGCAATGTCAACAGGGCCAGTGTCAGCGAAGCCCAAAACAGACCACCGGTGCCAAAGGTAGGTGCCGGCAGGGCTTCCGGGAAAAACAGTTTATCCAGACTGCCTCCAAGGGTATAAACAAAAAAGCCCAAACCAAAAACACCGTAAACAATTGAAGGCACGCCAGCCAGATTGTTCACCGCAATACGGATAGTCCGCGTGAATATACCCTGCCGTGCATATTCTTTTAAATAGACTGCCGCCACTACCCCCAGCGGGGTCACAAACAGGCTCATCAACAGAACCATCAACACTGTGCCGAAAATGGCAGGAAATATGCCACCTTCCGTGTTCGCCTCACGTGGATCTTCACTGACAAATTTCCATAGATTGCGGAAAAAGTAAGCCGTTTTTCCAATCAGCGTCATCTGGTTCGGGCGGTGCGCGTCCAGAATCGAATCCATCGGCAACTCGAGTTGCTTTCCTTCTGCGGTAGTAACTACAACAGCATCACGCCGCAGACCGGTATATAAGAGAGCCAGTTCCTGCTCAAGTTCGAGATACTCCTCTTGCAGGTCATCACGTTCGGTTTCTATTCCGGCCAGACTGTTCGCATCATCTTTGCCCTTGAGTTCAAGGCCACGCTGTTTCAAGCGCAAACGTTCAAGCCGGTAGTTGACAGCTCCAATCCGGCTCTTCTCCAGTTCGCTGATGGTCTCCCTGATCTTATTGGCACGCTCAAGACTACTCTGAAAACTGCCCCAGGTATCGGCAGAATCAAGTAATTGCCCGGCTTCCCTGACACCGGTCAAACTACCGATAAAGACGCCCCACTCCGCTCTTTCAAACACCACCATGCTATGTGGTTTTCTAATAGATTGGATGGAGGGCTCAAGTATCCAGCGAAAGTCCTGACCCGTGATATCACGGTTGCCCGTCTTTACCAACAATCGCTCTACAAATTCACTGTCATCAGAAATAACCAGTCCTGATTCACGCAGACGACGCGCAGTTACCGTCTCTGTCTCGCGCACCTGCCCCGCCAGCATCAACATTTCACCATTCTGGGTCTGGTACACGATTTCCTGTACATCCAAGGGCCAAAAATGGTCCATTCCGCGCGCAGCAATCAACACCAACAACCCGACTACCAACAGGATACTGGCAGCCACCGCCGATGCAGTGAGCCAGACCCATGGCGCACCACTGCTTATCCATTTTGAAATGTTTTTCAAGCCACTTTCCTCACAGCGAACTGTACTTTTCACGTAGCCGCTGACGTACTAACTCAGCACCCGTATTGACAATAAAAGTGAACAGGAACAATACCAGTGCAGCCAGGAACAGGATTCGATAATGTGAGCTATTCATCGCGGATTCCGGCATTTCCACTGCAATATTGGCGGCCAGCGTACGCATGCCCTCGAACAGATTCCAGTCCATGATGGGGGTGTTGCCAGTGGCCATCAACACGATCATGGTTTCACCCACAGCCCGGCCCAGACCAATCATTACTGCTGAAAACATACCCGGACTGGCAGTGGGCAAAATCACCCTTACCAGGGTTTGCCATGATGTCGCCCCGAGAGCCAGAGAGCCATCCGAAAGTGACTTGGGCACACCGTATACCGCATCTTCAGCGATGGAAAATATGGTAGGAATAACAGCGAAACCCATCGCACAGCCCACTACCAGAGCATTTCTTTGATCGTAAGAAATACCAGCCTCACGACTCAGCCAAATACGTAAATCCCCACCAAAAAACAGGTTTTGCAGGGGGTTGGCGATCTCGATTGACGCGACCCCGAGAATGATTAACACCGGTATCAGTAACAACGCCTCCCAACCTTCCGGAACAAATTTCTTTATACGCCACTCAGCATTACTCCAAAACCAGGCAAACAGCAGCAAACCGGCAGGCATCACCAGCAACAGAGTAAAAATTCCAGCCAGGTTCTCTTCCAGGTAGGGTGCAAACCATAAACCGGCCAGGAAACCGAGAATCACGGTCGGTAGCGCCGCCATGATCTCAATCGTGGGTTTAACCATCTTGCGCAACGAGGGTGACATAAAATAGGCAGTGTATGCCGCCCCCATCAGTGCCAGCGGCAATGCGAATAACATGGCATAAAGTGCTGATTTGAGGGTACCAAAGGCCAGTGGTGTCAGACTGAACTTTGGTTCAAAGTCATTACTGGATGCAGATGACTGCCAGATATACTCAGGCTGGGTATAGTTTTCATACCAGACCTTTGACCACAACGATGCAAAGGACACTTCCGGATGCTTATTATCGATGGTCATAAAATCCGCGCTACCATCCTTGCTCACCAGCAGCAAACCGGATGCCCGCGGCGCCAGCGCAAGGCCTGACGGAACACCACCATCAAGTTGCTGCTTTAATACCAGGCGTTGAGCCGTGCTGTGGAAAATAGCCAGACTACCGCTGCTGTCTACCGTCAGAAAACCCTTACGTCTTTGTTCCGGAATGATCCTGATAATGGCAGACTGGCCAGCCTCAAAACGTCTGATAATCGTCAGGCTGTATTCATTGTTTTTGTCCCTGACGGGAAACAGTTGGGTAATATTACCAACGCTGTCACCCACCAGAACAGATATACCGCCAAGCAACATACTCATACTGCTGATACGTGCATCGGAGACCTTCACAGCATGTAAAATCTCCATGCCGGAAATTTTTATAAAATGAACCGCACCGCTGTCATCCCCCAGATACAACCAGCGGTGATCTTCGCTAAGCGTAATACCGGCGACTTCAAAATCCACTTGCATAGTTTTGATAGTGCTTTGCAGACTGACTTCACCAGTGAGGAAATTTTCCTCTTTTATGGTCCATTCAACACTCACCTGACCGTCATTACCGGATACCGCAATCACCAACTCCGAGTCACTATCAGACAAAGCAAGTCTGCTAATACCTCCACCCGGTAATAGCGCACGCAGGTCTTTACCATATGGGAATTCCAGTGCCGGGATGATTCGTCGCAACTCAACGCCGGCAGAAAAATCTGTTTTATACGAATGTTTAAACAGGCTGACCTTGCCATCATCAAACGCCACCGCAACCAGTCCACTGCTACCCTGGGCACTGGCGGTGGCCACCACTGTTTTGGTCGTGTCCGTCAGCTTAAAGGACTCGACAATCTGCAGGTCATCGACAGAAACAAATTCAGCCTGGCCCTGCTGATTTACTCTCAGCGCTATCTGCTGCTGCTCCTCAAGCGAAAGAAACGCCGTCGCCTGCCCTTTCCATTCCTGTTGTTCGCCTAACTTGTTCTGTGAAACCTCAGCTGGCATAAACAACGGTATAACAACATAAAGCAGATAAAACATGATCAGTAGTACCGCCCCGATCACGACAAAACCACCCAGACCAATGACCCATTGGGCCAGTTTATCCTTATGGTTACGCCACTGGTGAAAACGCTCTGAACGCTGTTCAATGGTCGCCGGTCCGGTATTGGGGCTAGATTTCATGCATGCATTTTATATGCGAAATATTACGGTTTTGTTACAATTTGACTGCATGCTTGTTGTAAAATAAACACTGAATCCTTCAGGGAGAAAACCATGTCAGGCAGCTACCTCAGCGGTATCTTTGGATCATCACCCGTCAAGCCCTTACAGGAGCACATGGAGAAAGTAGTTTCATGTGTTTGCGAACTGATACCCTTCACGCGCGCGGTGCTAACCCGTGATGCCGAAGGACGTGATCAGTGTCACCAAAAGATCATTGCACTCGAAAAAGAAGCCGACGCTCTGAAAAAGGAATTGCGCTTGCGTTTGCCCAGCAGCCTGTTTATGCCCATTGACCGACGGGATGTCCTTGAAGTACTCACCATGCAAGATCTGGTCGCCGGCGGCGCGAGGGACGTGGCAGGATTAATCAACGGGCGCGGCATGGTGATGCCGGATTCCATGGCTGCGAGCTACAAGGCGCTGGTGCAGCGATGTGTCGATGCCTGTACGCAGGCACATATTTCGATCCGCGAGTTGGATGAACTCATTGAAACCGGTTTCGGTAAAGTGGAGCGTGAGCGTGTCGGTGGTTTACTGGTCGAACTTGATGAGATCGAACAGGACACGGATGAGCAGCAGATCACGCTGAGAAATGAACTGTTTGAACTAGAAAATGAACTCCACCCGGTCAACGTTATGTTTTTGTACAAAGTGATCGAAAACACCGGTGGTATTGCCGACCGGGCACAACGCGTTGGCAGTCGCCTGCAACTGATGCTGGCCCGTTAGGACACAATAGGAAAAGGTAATGGAATTTTCACTCTGGTATTTGGGTCTGGCGGCAGCATTCGGGCTGTTCATGGCATGGGGTATAGGTGCCAATGATGTTGCCAACGCGATGGCTACTTCGGTTGGCTCAAAAGCGCTGACGATCAAGCAGGCCATTCTGGTCGCAGCCGTATTCGAATTTGCCGGTGCCTTTCTGGCTGGTGGGCAGGTCACATCAACAATCCGCAAAGGCATCATTGATGCCTCACAAGTTGAAAGTAACCCCGAGTTATTGATATTCGGAATGCTGGCGGCACTACTCGCAGCTGCCGTATGGCTGTTAATTGCCTCCAGAAAAGGCTGGCCGGTTTCCACCACTCATTCCATCGTGGGTGCGATTGTTGGTTTTGCGGCAGTCGGTATCGGCGTTGAATCCGTTCACTGGGCCAAGGTTGGCACCATTGCGGCATCCTGGGTTGTCTCACCCGTGATGTCAGGTTTCCTCGCATTCTTTATTTTCATGAGTGTGCAAAAATTGATTCTGAGTACCGACGATCCATTAAAAAATGCGCGCAAATATGTACCATTTTATATTTTTGCGGTCGGCTTCATCCTGGCCCTGGTTACCCTGCTCAAAGGCCTGAAACATATTGGTCTGGACTTAAGCACCGGCGAATCTGTGGCGGTGGCCTTTGCCAGTGGCATCGTCACGATGGGGATTGGCATTGTGGCTATTAAGCGCATCAAGATCGACCCTGACCAGGATGTGGACTTCCGTTTTACCAATGTTGAAAAAATATTTGGTGTACTGATGGTTTTTACAGCCTGCGGCATGGCTTTTGCACACGGCTCCAATGATGTGGCCAATGCAATTGGCCCCGTTGCTGCCATTGTCAGCATTGTCAAAACCGGGGTTGTTGCACAAAAATCATCCCTTGCAACCTGGATATTATTGCTGGGTGCGATTGGTATCGTACTGGGTCTTGCAACTTATGGCTGGCGCGTCATCCGTACCGTGGGTCGTAACATTACCGAACTCACACCATCACGTGGTTTTGCCGCCGAACTGGCTGCAGCTTCAACCGTCGTTATTGCTTCAGGTACAGGTATACCCATTTCCACGACACATACGCTGGTAGGTGCCGTACTGGGCGTGGGTATCGCCCGTGGGATCGGAGCGCTCAATCTGCGTGTAGTACGTAATATCATGCTGTCCTGGATCATCACGCTGCCGGCGGGTGGTATTCTTGCCATCCTGTTCTTCTTCCTGCTAAAAGGCATTTTCTACACCGGGCCCGTCATCTGAAAACACGCTATAGTGATAGCGTGAATGTCAACGGCAAAACCCTGCAGGTCTGCTACGAAGACCATATTGCTGCGCTGCTGAAACAGCTGGGTATCCCGGCAGACTACGGTATTGTGCGTCAACTTGAGCTACAGGAAGAGTGTGTCTCTGCTGTCAGCATAGGCATGGACATATTTGACCGGGAACAACAGTTGATACCACTCGCTGCCCGGGCCTGGCTTGAAATGAAAGCAGCCGCTGAACACGATGGGATAGAACTTCAGATTGTCTCAGCTTTTCGCGCGGTCGATTATCAGGCCGGTATCATCAGGCGAAAGCTGGAAGCCGGTCTGTGCATGGACGAGATACTGAAAGCCTCAGCAGCACCCGGCTATAGTGAACATCACAGCGGGCGGGCACTGGATATCACAAGCCCCGGTTTTGAAGCGCTGGAAGATATTTTTGAAGACAGTCCTGCTTTCAAGTGGCTGGAAAAATCAGCCCTGCAGTTTGATTTTTATCTATCCTACCCGCGTAACAATCCCCACATGGTGGCCTATGAGCCCTGGCACTGGTGTTGGCACAAACCCCTTTAATGAGCCCGGCCAGGCTAATCATCAACGGCGCGCCAGAAATACCAGCTTGCAACCGAGCGATAAGGCTTCAGGTGGCTGGTGACATCCAGAACCTGGTCCGGCTTTGGTAATGCGGGTAAGTCATAGCTTAGCTGAACACCTTTTTGTATACCCAGATCAGCCGCCGGCATCACATCGGGCCGGCCAAGTGTAAACATCAGGTGCATTTGCGCCGTCCAGGGACCGATACCTCTTACCTGACAGAGATTCTCAATGACGGACGCATCATCCATCGCCGCCATTTTTCGAGGTCCGGGTAAACTACCCGAACAGACATGCTCGGCGAGATCAATAATAGAGAGCGCCTTGTTATTGGATAAGCCAACTGACCGCAACCTTTGCACCGACATATCAACGGCACTGGCAGCGACCGGCCTGTTATCCTCAAACAAGGCCTCAAAGCGAGCATGAATAGTGGCTGCAGCCTTGCCGGACAGCTGCTGATAGGTGATGGACCGTGTTAGTGAAACAAAGATATCAGTGTCTTTACTGACCTCCAGCTTGAACGCGCCTTTCCTGTCTATGAGCGCAGCCATTTGTGGACAACTGTTATTTAGAAAAGCAACGGCATCTTTACGGTTGTAACGTAATCTGCTCACGGCGATTCAACCGGTTTCAGCAGATCTTCCGGTGTTTTATCCATGGCGTCATATTTGGCTTTGGCGATTGTATAAACCCAGGCCTCTACCCGCTGGTTGATGACCATCACCCCTGCAGCCACATCGGCATATGCCTGCTTTGCAATTGCCTCATTATCCTGTCGGGGGGCGAACTTTGCACCCGGCTGACTTGCCTGCAGACGCATCAGATACTCCCCGTTTAGCTCGATGGCATCGGCCATGATTTCCATACCTGAAAATAACAGGACACGCATCCTGATAGCATTACTCCAGTCCAGATCACCAACAGGACGGACAGTTTCCATATCCAGCAGGGATAATATGCTGGCCAGTGAATTAACAGCCCAGCTACTTTTGATTTCCCGCTCCAACGGCAAACCCACCAAATCAAAATCGGTCTGATTGGCAGATATTCTGGTAACCAGGATACGCCCTTCCTGCGCTCCGATGACCTCGACCTCCGCCACTTCAGAGGCACTGATATCAATGATTTGCCGGTCTACCCACTCCAACCGGTCTGCAGGCACATCCAGTCTTTGATCGACCAGCACACTGCCAGCAACACCTTGTAAACGGACATAGCGCCCTTCCCTGCTCTGTGCCGTGTGGCCGATCAGTACAGCACGGGTCAAATCACCTGCAGACAATTTAACCAGCAGACCACCCGCGTCTTCAGAAGCTATATCCTCAACACCAAGACGGGCGTAATATTCCGTTTTGTCAGTCTTCGCCTCAACTACTCGCGCGCGTCCGAGAGCGCTTAAAAGAGCATGGAGCTTCGGCCAGTCTGCCCGGTAGCCACCCATTTGTTCAAGTTGCCAGCCATCCGTCGATTTGCTTAATGTCGCGACTACCTTGTTGCCAGCGGCAATAATTTCTACGCGGTTTGTCTGATTAATTTTTTCTGACATTTCCGGTAGCAGTAAGGAACCCGCTACGGAGTCAGTCCTGGCTGAATCATCAGGAACAGATAACACCACAGCCAGCAACGCTACAATGGTGGTGACAACAAGGTAAAGAAAACCTCGCATTATTTGCCTCCTTGCAAGCGACGCTTGTGGCGGAAATGGCCGAAACCCAGAGCCACGAAAATGATCAGCAAAGGTACCAGGACAATATTCATAAATTTAAGCCGCATACCCAGCGCCTCAATCTCCTGCGTAAGATCATGCTGTACCTGTCGCAACTGCGTTCGAATCGCTAGTTTTCTATCTAAAAATCGCTGCAATTCATCCTGTTGCTCGGTGTTCAATACAGTCAGTTCACCATCCTGACGCGCAGTTTGCATTTCGGTCAGTTTACGCTCGGTTTCAGCCAGTTCATCCTGCAGGTTCTTCTCTGTGTCGCGAAATTGTGCCTCAGCGGATAATCGCAGTGCATCCACCCGTTCAAACGGCCTGCTGCTGCTGGCGCGTGCGCGGATAGCAATCAAGTCAGAACTACCCAGCAACTGATCCGCAATATTCGCCACCAGCGTGCCATTGTCTGCAAATGAATTAGCCACGATCTGTCCGAGGAAATTCTGTTTCTGTACCCACAAGCGATCCGACAGAATATCAGTATCTGCAAACAACACGATATTGATACCTTTGCCCTGCGCTACTGACAGGTGATTATCGTTTGCAATGCCCTCGGGAGGCTGGGCGAATGCGGAACCGGCCGGGCCACTAACACGCGCCGCTAACGCGTATTGGTCACCGGTAGGTAAAAAATCTGCTTCCAGATCCCGTGGACTGCTCAGATACCTGAGACGTGAGGCCTCAATGGGTGCTGCGCTGTCACTGCTAGAGACCAATGGCTCAAAGACCAGGCCTGAATCAGGCAGGGGTGCCAGCCAGCCTGTGGAAGAAAAATTGACTGTCTCAAGATCGGCGCTGACGACATCCATGTCATTCATACCTTCTTTCCTGATCGAAATAATCCCCAAATGCCGGATGGGCGGCTGGCCTGCTCCCGGACTGACCTGCAACGCATAAGCCCGATCCCCGATCACCATTCCGGTGTCAAAAGACACTCCCCATGCATCCAGCAAAGGACCCAGCGTGGAACTGCCGGCAGCGTTCAGACTGGATGCTGGGTCATTGGGGTCACCACCGGCATCAAGCTCGGCCAGAGGATCCATAAACGCAAGTACACGACCACCCTGCAGGACGTATTGGTCAATTTGATAAAGCATCGACTCACTGATGCCTTTTACATGAACCAGCATCAGCAAGTCCAGATCATCCGGCAACATCATCGTGTCAACCGGGATATCCTGCACATCAAACAGCTGATCGAGCTGCTGGTAGATCATCCAGCTCTCAGGTGTACGCCGTGTTACCGGGTCAAAGCCAGGCTTCAGGGGAAGACCGGATATCAAACCCAGTTTTAGCTGTTGCGGATGCGACAGCGATGAAACCATCCTGGCAAGGTCATATTCAAAAAACTTTTCTTTATCAGGCTGCAGGAACGGCATGACTTGCTGACCATCCAGCAAATTGGAACCCACGAGGCCAAAATAGAGTACATCTCCCGCACTACCCACCGGTGCACTCTGCAAGCCATAACGGGCGGCCTGATCTTCCTCGGGTGAAAATGGTTCGGGGTTGACGCGGTGCAGGATCAGCTTACCCCCACTACGCTCTGCAAACTCTTCCAGCATCTCACCGGCCCAGCGTGCATAACTTCTGAACTGGGGCAGATCACGGCTGACATCTTCGGAGAAATACAGGTACAGATTAACCGGTTCATCCATATCCTCAAGAATATTACGTGTACCGTCACTGAGTGTGTACAAGCTATTCCCGGTCAAATCAAAACGCATGCCTTTCAGGTGCGTTGAAGAAAGTATGCTCAGGCTGATGAACAACACCAACAGTAACAGCAATGTTACGACAGAAATTAAAAAACGGTTTTTCTGTTCCATCAGTCTGCCTTCTTCATGTTCAGTATCAATACATTTGCAAATAACCAGAAACTGATCACCAGTACAAAGTACACCAGATCCCGCAGATCAATTACACCTTTGGAAATATCAGCAAAATGCTTGAAAAAACTCAACCCCGAAATACCATCAAGTATGATCTGGGGCGCCCAGCCCTTGAACAGGTTCATCACCATCGGCAGTCCACTCAACAGGAACAGGAAGCAAACCACCACGCTGAGGATAAACGCAATCACCTGATTACGCGTCAGCGCCGACATACAGGATCCAATAGCAAGGAACCCGCCCGCCATCAACCAGCTCCCCAGGTACCCGGCCAGAATAACGCCATTGTCAGGTGAGCCAAGGTAATTGACCGTGAACCACATCGGCACGGTCAAGAACAAAGCCAGACCAATAAACAGCCAGGCGGCCAGAAACTTGCCCAGCACCGCTGCAAAGGTGGTCAATGGCAAGGTGAACAAAAGCTCAATCGTGCCGGAACGTCGCTCTTCAGCCCATAAGCGCATTGAAATAGCCGGCACCAGAAACAGATAAAGCCAGGGATGGAAGCGGAAAAACGGGTCGAGGTCAGCAAAGCCTCGCTCATAGAAATTGCCGAGGTAAAATGTAAACACGCCGGTCATCATCAGAAATATGACAAGAAACACATAGGCCACCGGGGTCGCAAAGTAGCCTGTCAACTCCCTGCGCATCACATTGGTGGCCCCGCGCATCGCCGCGCTGCTGCCAACTGTACTCATGCTGCCGACTCCTTGCTGGTAATACTGCGAAACACCTCATCCAGACGACCGGCTTCCAGGCGCAGGGCCATTACCTCCCACTGATGCTCTGCAATTGCGGCGGTAATGGCTTCAAACAGACCTTGCTCAACGGCGGGAAACAGCGTCAACTCACCGTCCTGCAGTTCTGCTTTCGCCACCTGTGGCAACTCACTCAGGACACTGGCAACCTTCTCGGCCTCTTCGACCACCATCGAAACCGAGTTGTTATAGCGCGAACGGGCCACCAGTCCATGTGGTGTATCATCGGCGAGCAATTTGCCATCAGCAATAATCATGACACGGTTGCACACGGCTTCAACCTCTTCCAGGATATGGGTTGAAATCACGATGATCTTATCTTTAGCCATGGTCTTGATCAGATGACGTACCTCGTGCTTCTGGTTGGGGTCCAGACCATCGGTGGGCTCATCCAGTATTAATATTTGCGGATCATGAATGATGGCCTGTGCCAGCCCGACACGACGCTTAAAACCCTTGGATAATGTCTCGACAGGTTGATGTGAGACCGTGGTCAGGCTTAATTTTTCAACTGCCCTGTCAACGCTTTCTGACACGTCAGCTCTACTGATTAACCTCGCCCGTGCAACAAAAGTCAAAAACTGCCGTACGGTCATCTCGCCATAGCAGGGCGCACCTTCCGGCAAATAACCGATGTGCTTACAGGCTTCAACCGGATTTTCTGAAACATCTATGCCATTGATCAGCGCGATGCCTGATGTAGGTGTAAGAAACCCGGTCAACATTTTCATCGTGGTTGACTTGCCTGCGCCATTCGGCCCCAGGAAACCCAGCACCTGACCGGCTTTAATTGTAAAACTCAAGTCATCAACGGCAGTAAAACCGTCATAGCGCTTGCACAAAGATTTCGCTTCAATCATGGATTCTTCCAATGGGTTTCCCAGTTTACAGCCCGTTCAAATCTATTTAAGCAGGTTCTTTAAACAGCTATTTTCAGGCTTGTAAAAATAATTACAAGTCCGCTGTTTCCAGCGGGCCAAATTGCCTGTATTGTTGATTATTCGTAGACATCAGGTTCCGATAATAATTCATGTTAAAGTTGACCGAACTCGACCACTTGCCCGACGGCCTTCTTGAACGTCCCGCCTCAGCGCTACATCATGTACTTGATGGCCCCACACTGATTCACCTTGAAGGAAAAATCAAGCAACCCCTGTTTGTTTCCGTATTGCAACATGGCAATGAGGATACCGGCTGGGAGGCCATCCGCCGTT
>Ga0164313_10004345_pt1 | contig 12629 bp, 14 predicted proteins | sample GuaBasSedimGuay4_FD_113735 | JGI IMG/M metagenome (GOLD analysis project Ga0164313, IMG submission 113735) | Subseafloor sediment microbial communities from Guaymas Basin, Gulf of California, Mexico - Guay4, Core 4569-4, 0-3 cm | ecosystem: Environmental > Aquatic > Marine > Hydrothermal vents... | reverse complement strand
CGAGAGCGGACTGTAAATCATCGCAAATTGAAATGACTGGGATTCCTTTGGCTTGGCAAAGTGTGCCTAAGGTTACTAGATCTTTTTTGTTACCATTCTTACTCAGTATAAGAAGTAAATCATTGTCTTGAAGGACTAAGAGTTCGTCCCCGTGAATTGCTTCCGAGGCGTGAAGAAACGTGCTGTCAGTTCCCACTGCTGATAATGTGGAGGACACTATTTCAGCCACTTTTCCAAATCGGCCCATACTGCTAACAACTACCTTTCCAGTGCAGTTTTCCATTAAAGACAGTGCTTTTTTTAACGCTGTTATTTTAACTTTTGATTCTGCCGTTTTCCACGACTCTCTGACAATTCCTGCAGAAAATTTTCCTAAGACGGCGGCTTGAATTTGGAGTCCCTCCAGCATCTTGTCGAAGTGTTTGTTAGTAAATAAAGTCATTTTTTCTCCGGCCTACCTAGTACTATTCGTTCTATTTCATCGTAATTAAATCCTACTAGGAGAGAGTAGCTCTTTATTAAGAAATGAGGAACGTATTCATTACCGTCAAATTCCATCATATAGTTTCCCCTCTTCCCAGTGTAACTGATAGGGTCCACAATTAACTTCTTTCTAGTTCTACTCTTGCCTATGCGGTTAGCTTTAGCTAACTCTTCTTCTGTCTTTACATAAAGTATCATTCAACTCTTTCATCTTAAACGGTACCCACAAAAATGTTGGCGTCCTGTTGACATTCTTTCTCTAGTTCTGTAGGCTTAACTGCCTGACCGCAGGCTACTCTTTTCTTCAGAGCTGCGGATTGAAATACCTGATTGAAGTTAGGTACGATGTTTTTAGACCAATTCAAACTGGAATCTACCCATTTGTAGGCCCGATCTTCTACTTGTCTGCATCTTTCGGGGTTGTTATAGACCCACAACATTTTCTGAAGCATATCGTCTAGATCAGGAAGCGGCCTAAGTACCTCATTGTCGTTAGGAAAGAAGGCATATTGAGACAAGTTTCCTCCAGAATTATATAGCACTCCTCTAGCTTCTTCTCCAGTTTGTGGACCACAAAGTTCTATATGAGAGGTATTAGCTGGCGCTATGACAGTAGTCTTTGTGCTAAACGCCTGAGTAATGGCTAACTCCCAGCCTCCTCCCAATGCGGTAGATATTAAGGCGTCAGCACTGTTAAATACTTTATTTAAGTTTTCTAAGCTTAAGCCCTTCTGAACATTAAAGTCGGGGGGAAACAAGACATCTTCTCCTACTCTTAAACCTAACGATGCGCACACTTCCGGTAAATGCCATCCTACATCTGCTGCTTTCATATTGAGATACAAAAAAGATTCAGGGACTTGTTTCTTGAACTCTCTAAAAGCTATTAAACTGGATGGAATCATTTTCCTCAGTTGGTTTCGATTTACATTCAAAAACATAAATTTATCAGCAAATCTCTCTCCAAACATCGCTCTCTTAAAGGTACGTGTCTGCTCTTTTGGTAGTGGGTAAAACTCAGTCAAGTCTACTCCGTGAGGTATTACAGAAACTCTCCCCCTGAGGGCTGGACAAATGTCCTCGGAATATTTTTTTCCGAACTGAAGGTATGTAATTGGATAGTCTGTTTTGGATAGATTATGTAACCATACTGGCTTTGGTTGGCCGTCTATTGGATAGTAAGAAACAATAGGTATGTGTTCTTTCTTTGTCTGTTTCAATATTAACTTGAAAGCATCAATCATTGCTATAGGGTCTTTAGTGCCAGGAACTGGGCCTCCTAAGATAAAAGGATCTTCAAATATAAAGATAACATCTAAATCCACCTTGGGCAACAACTCCGTTAATAGATCTAAAAACTTGCGCTGGCCGTATATTGTTCTCTTGTCTACGGCTCCATTAGCTGCTGGTAAGAAGGCTGGCCACTGTTTGTAGGAACCATTACTAGGACCTCCTGTAATGAAGGATTCATCGTAACTCTGATTGACAAAGTTAATTCCAATCTGAAACACTTCGTACTGACCTGGATTGTCTTTAAATAAATTTCTAAGAATTTGCTTCATTACCTCGCCAAAACCCGTAATCACATACGGACTAGCTCCCCATACAGCCATCTTAATGGGAGCAGAATTAGTTGAAGGGCCTGCAACAGCCTTCTTACTAGATTCTATCTTTTGTTTCATTGCTTTTCGAAGAGGGGACTCCGAGACTTTTTTACTATTAGAAGTTTTTCGTTTTTTCTTCTTTGCCATTACTCTATCTCTTCTCCAGCTTTACTTCTTTGCTATACGATACTGTGGACTATTAAACTTGACTGAGGCTGCTCTCTCTATTCTTTGTTTAAGGTTTGCATCTTTCAACTTTTGCAGTAACTTATTTACTTTAGTAGCACTGATGGTGGAAACTTCTACCAACTGATCTACAGTAAGCATTGCCGCTAACTGTTTAGAATTATAAGTACGTCTACTAATACAAAGCGGATTAATTTTGTGAGAATCTCCTACAATTGGAGTGCCAGGATCTGCCTCTATCCTCTGTGCCATCCACAACTTTAACTCGTCTTTACGAGAGTCTATCGCTTTAGCTATTAAATTTGCTTTTTGCAACTCTGAAACTGCGGAGGTATCGTCTAACTCACTTAAAGGAACGAACCCGTTGCCGTGAGACTGATCCAGCTGTTCATTAAATTGTTTACATTTAGTTCGGAAAGAGCACCAGTTGCATAAAGGATTTATACTGCCCTCAGGAGATATCCTATCAGATTCTCTAGCTTTTACAAACTCTAATATAGCGTTAAAAATTGCAAAAATTTGTTTTCTAAAATTGTATTGAGCTATCTCTGACCTAGTAGTAACTACACTTTCACCTAACCTTAAGTATCTAAGTTCTAGAATTCTATTAGGATATTCCGGCCACAAAATAGTTCCTGCTAAGTCATACATAGATAGTTGCTCATCGAACTCGGCATCAGAGGTAGACATAGCCGTTCTAGAAGTTTTGTAGTCCAAAATTCTAATAGTCTTATTGTCAACCAGAGTTACCTTATCAATATATCCAGTCACAGGTACTCCCTCGGGGGTGACTATGTCAAACTTCACCTCGGATGCTAAAACCTTCTCCTCAAAGGGGCGCTGAAGTTCGTCCGATATTAAGGTTTCCATTGTAACAAAGGTTTCCATTGATCCTACGAAGGCTTTCTCCGCAACATATTTCCTGCCTTCATCTAGAAACCCCTCAATTTCTTCTAACGTAAAATCTCTAGGATTCTCTATAAGAGAGTTGTTAGCTAACTCTAAAGCGTGATGAGTTCCGTTTCCTAAAGAAAACGACTCGTTAACTGGAACAGCTGTCTTAGTGAGGTAGTTCTCGTAAAATTGCTTCTTACACTTAAGAAAAGTCTTCATCATCGAAGCGGATAGTTTCCATACTCTCTTTTTCTTAGACTTCTTAGGGACCTTTATGAAGTCGTCAGATTTAGATTTAGATTTAGCGTCTTTAACTGTCATTTGTGATCCTGTCATTTCAAGCTCCTGTTAGTCTGATTTTACCTTAATTATACGTCTGAGTCAACCTGGTAAAGGCCCCAATGAGCTGCCAATATCGCATCTGTAATGTCGTTATGTTCTTTAAATGTAAGGTCTTTTAGTTTATACCTCTCTGTTGCCCAAAGAAAGACGTCCTCTTTTGTAAGTTTAGCTCTACCTAGTACCGGCTTGACTATGTGTTTCTTTGCTCTACCTTGATGACACATCACTATTTCACATTTTTTGGGTACAGTTATAGCTGTCATAGCTAGAAGGCCACATAAAATTTTCATTGTATTTAAATTCCTAGTCATATGAAGCTCCTCCACGCAAACTATGTCGGGCTTATGTTCTTTACAGATCGCTGTTAGTTCCTTTTTCCAAGCCAAAAATCTAGCTATATGTGGAGGCTTAGACGTAGGCATTAGAACTGTACCGTAGGTAATTAAATTCTTATCTTTATCTATTATCGCATAACCAGTACGTGTTGCTAAATCTAGTCCTAATATCTTAATCCCTCTTACCTCCCGAATTTAACAAGTCTTTTAATTGCTCTCTCTGCTTCGTAGTCAGCTTAGAAAGGTCTGGAAACTGTACATCCGGAACTATATATAGATGTCCTGGAGGAACTCTCCATCCTTGATTGCCCTGTCCAGGTAAGGTTATTTTTTGTCCGTATTTGTATTGCTGTGGAATCTTAAATTTCACTACTTTAGGTATATCAATAACTAACTTGTCTACACATTTTCTGCAGTGATCGTGCTGTCTGATCCAACCTCTACCCTGGCAGCCGCTGCAAGTAGATTGCTGAGTCAAGAATCCTCCGCCCGTTTGAAACCGTTTTAGAACGATCCCTTTGGCCTCGCAATGTTGACACTCTTTCCAATTAGAGTTAGGACCTAGACAGTTCTCACAAAGTCCACGGACTGTTATATTTAAAGAAATCTCAGAGGACAGCAGGGCCTCTGATAAGGAGATCGGCACTATCAATGGAGGCAGGGATCCTAACGAGATAGGCTTCTGGCCAGGCTTCATTTGTTTTACAGGTTGTGGGTCCCTGAAGTGCATTCCTCTAAAGCCAGATTGAGAGAATGCCTGTCTAAAGGCATCGTTGAATGTCTGCTGTTTAGTAGAACCTGTTGGGCCTTTGAGGACAGTCTCATATGCAGCGGAGATTTCCTTAAACTTCTCTTCTGCGTTAGGGTCGTCCGGGTTTTTGTCTGGATGATACTTTTTAGCTAACTTCCTATAAGCACCTTTCATTTCGTCCTCAGTGGCCGAAGGTTCAATCCCTAGAATATTACAAGCTTGTTGGTAGTTCATAAAACGTGGAAAGCTCCGACACTAAATTGGTCATCTACTCTGCCCATAAATTCGCTAGGTGCATAGCTAGTTAAAATACTGATCCAAGAGGCCTCTGGTACTAACTCTAATCGTTGAGCTAAGTCGTACCAAGCAATAATTTTTATGGATTGATAGGTATTTGTTTCAGAGTCTACTAAACGTAGTTCTCCTTTTCCAAGAATGTGGCCGTCACCTATGATGCTCACGGAGTATCTATACAGTTGACCCACAAACCGACAGCTATTTATCGGCTGTTTTTCCATTAATTTATACCTACTTAAGAAGACTTCTATTTTCTATAGTATATCGTACATCTTCTTCTGTGTAAAGTTTCGCCATATTTAAAGCTGTAACTATGTTTTCCTTGGAATTGTCGTCAGGATCGCCCGTCTCCAATCGAGCAATAGAAACCTTCAATCCTGGTAACTTCTCTAGTATTTTTACAGTTCCTTCCTCTGCAGCTTCTCCGGACTCTACTAGTATGGTCAAATTGAAACAGTGTTTGTATATCAAAAGTGCTTGTTCTTTCGTAATCATAGAGCCTCTAATAGCTACCGTATTCTCAAATCCGTAAGAAACCATTCTAATACAAGAAAGCTCCCCTTCTACTAGAATCAATCCACGTTGCAGAGACTGCTCTTTTGCACGGCACAGGTTAAACAGTACTTGTCCCTTCTTAAAATTAGAAATCATTTCATATTTATTCAACTTCCTGATTCGCCCGTCTTTTAACGTAACTCCGTCAGGATAAGACAGTATGCCATCCATCTTTCGAGCATTCACTCCTACTAAATTACTCTTATCGTCATATGCTGGAATACCCAGTCTAAGGCATTTAAAAGAATCTACGCAAGGATATAAATTAAATTTCTCTATGATTGCAGGATCGTGATAACCTCTTGATGCTAGGTAAGCATACACATCCTGTTTACCGTCAGGATAGTAGCCCGGAAGTGAAGCTAGTTTTAATTGGTCAGATGGATTGGTTTTTAGAGACTGTATGTCTTTTCGTATTTTAGAAGCTTTGAGGTAGTTAGAAACCTCAGACACTTCTCCCTCCTCTAGGGAGTATCCAAACATTGCAGCAAGGTATTCAACTGATTCCTTAAAATTTAAACCCATCTTTAACTGTATGAACGAAAATACATCCCTTCCGGAGCCCTCTCCACATCCTTTAGTGAAACAAGTCCAAACACCTTCTTGACTCCTCCAAGAGAATCCACTCGGATTATCTCCTCCGTGAATAGGACAACAACATCTTACTTCATACCCGTTATCGGTCATCTCTGCTGCTGAGACTCCGCCTACGTGAATCAGTACCTCTACGACATTTGCTGTCTCTTTTAGTCCTTCAATAGATTCTTTTGTATACATAGTGTTTCTTTAAAAAAGGTCATCATCTTCGAACCCTGAAGGAGGTTGGGTACTGGTTTCCACAATATCCATCTCTTGAGAGCTAACTTGCTGTGTAACTGATTCTACTCGCTCTGTTCTAAAATGATCATTGATTTTTCTCTTAAACTCCGTAGGGGTCGTAAGGACGTTAGCCCAATCTGCGGCGGCATCTTGTTCTACAGATTCTTCACTGTAATAAGTCTCTGCCTCCTGAATCAAGTTACAGGGCTTCCAGAATCTCAAAGGATGTTTCTTTCCTCCCCCTGCTCTGGCTTTTAAAATCATAAAATCGTGAGTCCCGTACTTATTAACGTCCCCTTCGGATTCCATCTGCTTTACCGTTTTAGGTCTTAGCTCTACTAAATTGTTACAGTATCTTATAATACGATCACTGTCTGCTATTCTCAAACTGCGGCTGTTTACTTGACATCCAGTGACAGCTGGTATACCTAACTTACCTGCATTTAATTTCAAGGTGTTAGTTATGTCTCCTAGAATTTGATCCTCTCTTCTGTTGGACAACGCACTGCTGTCCAAGCTAGTCTCTAACTTAATATAATCAAAAATTATTAAGCCTATATCATACTTATATTTGTAATAATTAATTTTACTAGCAAGTTTGCTAGAATTAAACTCAGGCATATACTCGTGAAAAATAGTACAGCCCTCTTGAATTTCTTTAACAACTCTATCTAGTACTGCTCTCTGTTTGGGATCTTGATAGGCAGTACCATTAGCTATACTTCGTTCTCGTACTAAAGACCTCATAGCTACTAATCTAGAGATGTCTTCATCAGTGTACATCTCTGTACTAAGGAATAGAACTGACTGTGGAGTTTCAGAATCAAAAGCTACGTGACTTGCTATGTTTAGCAGTACGGTACTCTTACCTGCTCCAGGCATTCCGGCAAACACTGTGAGACTTCCTGGAGTTAACCCGTTAAGATCTATGTCTAGTCTGTCAAACCCTGTAGTCAGGCCTTGAACAGTCGTAGGATTCTCAGCTCTTTCCTTGATAAAATCTGCGACTCGTTCATTTATAACTACTGCTTCTTTCTCTTCATCGTCATAAGCCTCTAATCGAGACAATCCTGCTACTACTTCGTCGTGTAAAGAACCTGAATTTAGGGACTCAGGCATATCAGAATAGTTCTTCTCTACCAAGTTGCTGAGATCTTTTAACGTCTCACTCAAACGTGCTTTTTTGTACGCTTCTTGTACTTTCGTCAAGTATAAATCAAAGTTACTTCTGGAGTAGTCTGCTTGACACACTACTGTTAGGTAGTCAGTTCCAACTCCGCTATCCTGTAAACCTAGCTTAGTACTTTCAATATACAAAGTATCAACGTCAATGGTGGACAGCTCTACTTGATCAGAGAGCAGACTCATTGCAGAGTAAATAATTCTATGGGGCTTGTACAGAAAGTGGTCGGAGGAGAGCTTCTGTTTAGCTTGCAGTAATAAGTCTTTATGCGTATACATAAGACCTAACAGTCCCCTTTCGTATTGAGAGCTAAACTTACTTAAATCGTTTAAGTTCCCTGTCATCCAGACCTCTCTCTTCGGGTTAACTCCTTCTTCATAGAGTTAATCAACTCTATACTCTGCCTGGGAATGTCCTTAAAGAGAGCTTCTTCTCTCTCTGCATACGCTAATTCTTTCTCAAGTGCTGCTAACTGCTTATTTTGTTCTAAGGCGATTGCAGTTTTCTCTGCTATAGTTACCTTCTCTTTTAAACCTACTAATGTTTTACCTAACTCTATTTTAAAATCTCTTTTGGCTTTTAAGTGGTTAGCCACTCTGACATTGGCGTGTAGCTGTAAGAAAACTTGGTATCGTGCTAAGTTAAATGACATAGCAGACAACTTCTTACTAGTTAGATTAGTCATAGCTTCGCCATCTACTCTCAGTGCCTCTGCTAAGATGTCACTATCAACAGAGATCTGGTCTAAGTAAGTCTCAGTTAATGATCTAGATAGCGAGTCTTCCACTTTATCCTCTGTCATTGTCTTTGGGCTCCTCAGTCTTTCGGTCTATAGTAGCAGAAACTCTCTGAATGAAGGACAGAAAGTCCGGATCCTCTTTCTCAACTGATTGATGCCAGACTTTCAAAGTTCTGATCATCCCGACCGCTACGCCCAATCTATACCCTATAAAAGTTAATAAAGATCCTAAGATTATTTCATTTAACATATTGTTCTTTCTCTTCTATAGACAGCTGACTCTCTAACTTAGCTATAACTTCGTTACAGAACTCGATTGCCTTCTCTTTTCTAATGTATTTTTGTACTTTCTTTACCTCTACTAGGGCTTCTAGCTTTTTCATCCTAGGCTCTGCTCCCCTAACAGACCTAGTGGCGTGATAGAACTTTAATGCCCTAAGCTTCTCTCTGTTTAACTCTCTTTCCTCTAAGGAAATTTCCTTTTTTTCGTCGCCTCTAGTTTTGTCTGCTTTGCTACTCACTGTCTGTACTTACTATCCTTTGTAAAAACTCTTCGTCAGTTAGTTTGGCTATCTCATCGTAATTAAAGTATACCAGAGTGTAGTCGTTATTGCTACACCAAATCTGCTTAAATCCATCTCGGGCCTTCGCTTTGTTGAAGTTATCAAGAGTGCCGTGGAAAAACTTGTTAAACTTAGTGTGTTGTTGTCCTTGCACCTCTATCATTACTTTCAGACCTGGAATACAAAAATCAAATCTCAAGCTGTTGTTAAATCCCGCCTTCACCTCATACTCGGTACTGTAAGAGTACTTCTTTAAGGTACGTTTAATGCAGCCCTCTATTTTATCCGATAGCTGGCTCATCTACTGGCTCTTCGACCTCCTGATATTCTACATATTTTGGTGTTAAGTCTGCATTCAAAAAGGGATTTATAAAGGGTTCATCCTTTGGGTATTCCAAGCCAAGTGACTTTACTACTTTAGATCTTATGTCCTTGAAGAAGTCATTGTCTTGGTACAACTTGTTTACCAGGGCGGACATTCCTTGAGCTATGTTCCCACCATCCAGGTCGTCCGCTAAGTAATAGAATGCGCCCTTATTTACAATAACCCCCGTAGTTTGAACAGCTAATTCGGCAAGCTCCATAAAAGGGTTTATCCCTAGTCCTAGGAAAAGGGGAATGCGAACTTCCTTTTGCGGCATATCAATTTTACTTTTATCACAAATACAAGAAACAAACTGACCTATAGGCTTACCCTCTTCGTTCGTAATTCTAGAGTTCTTATTCTTAACGTGTCCAGACATACGAATGCTGGCGGAGATAGCGTGTTCATAGTTGAACCCTCCAGAAGCTGCCTTGGTACCTCCCATATAGGTTCCCAGTTGGTTCCTCATTTGGTTGATACAAATAAACAGTACATCATTGTCTGCACATATATCCGTCAGTTTATCGATCCACTTTGAGATGAAGTTAGAGTGGTAGGCTACTTGCTCTCTAGTAATGTCTAGATCTTTGTCTTTCTTTTCCGTTGGGGTAGGTTTTAGAGCAGAAATAGAGTCAATAATAACTGCACCCACGTCTCCCGTCTGTAAAATTCTATAGAGAATATTGATTGACTCTTCAGAGGGCTTCCTTAGTACGTGAAAATAATCTGGATCTATGCCTGCGGCCTCTGCTACACTGGGATCGAAAGTCTTCTCTGCATCAAGAAAGATAACTCTTTTTTTAGCAGCAGTAACATTTGCTGCAAACGCCAAGGCTATAGTAGTCTTTCCACAGCTTGGAGCGCCCCATAGCTGTAACATTCTGCCATTCCTCATCCCCCCAAGTTTGGGACTTAAGATGTAATCCAAAGCAATGGATCCACTACTAGTTCTCAACACTGGCCTAGCTTTGATAGAGGCTAAAGACTCTAGAACTCTGTCCCCGAACTGTTTCTCTAGTACTGATATTTGTTTCCCAAATAGGTCTGTAGGTACCGCTTTAGGCGTTAGAGGTTTCTTTTTAGTTTTTTTTGCCATCTTTTGTCTCCTGTTTATTTAAGATCTTACTGTGCTTAGACTCTTTCAGTTTCTGAAAAACATCATTATCTAAGTCTGAGTATATTTGTCGTTTTATTATTTCAGCTTGTTCCGACCTCTCCCACTTACTGTCTTCTTTGCGGCGATGCTGAATGCTCATTTGAACCATCCAAGATCCTCGTTGAGAGATTAAGTAGCTCAAGTCCGAAAGAGGGCACTCTTTCTTAGTATCCCTGTAGTAGGAGAATACTAACGATATTAAGTCTATTAAAGTTTCATTCGCAGCAGACTTGCTTAGTCCTACTTTCTTAGCTTTCTCTTGAAACCTAGAAACAGCTTTAAAATCTTTTTTGTCGGACAGTCTAGCTGCTAATACTACCTTCTCCCCACAGAATGTCTTCAAATTCTTATAAAAATATTCTACCACCTCAGCAATAGTGACTGATCTAGTTCCTTTCTTTAGTTTAATAACTTCGTAACCTCTCGACTCTAAGTAAGTAATGTACTGTCGTTCCAACTCTACAGCGTCATCTGGAGAAGAGAATAGATTATCTTGTTTAACGTCTGTCAATCCCTCATTCCTTGAATTAAGAATACTAATTCTTTTTCTTTACTACTTAACATTATTCTTCTATTCTTAATATTAAAAAATAACTGTACTGGTGACTTTTCAAAGCTCTCTAACTTCTTAATGCTAGTCAGAAATAATCCTGAATTTACATTAATTAAGGCTTCTGATACTAAGTCACACGGAAGATGTTCTGAAGAGTTCTTACTAGTACTAACGTTGAAGTTTCCAGAGTTAAAGTCTAACATTATCTTACTGTGTACGTCTGTAGAAAGGTGAGTAAGAGTATTTAGTACAGATATTACTGGAGACGGGTCAATAGTCCCTATAAAAGGACTGTCTACCTTAAAAAACTCTTCCGGATCTTTTATGTTATATATAACGTTCATAGTAGGAACACACATACTTCTACCTTCCGAAGATATAAATAAAAATCTCTTGCTGGCGGAAAGTTTTATATTATCTAAATCATTAATGAAAGTTTTAATAAATATTAAAACCGAACTGTCTAGTACTAAACGGAAACCATCAGTAATGTGTTGAGAGTCTATGGGCGCCTTGAACTTTGAAGCAACTATACTGTCAGTTCCAACTGCAACTAGAAAGTCTCCAGAAACTTCAAATAAGCAGCCATTCGAGGTTTTCGATGTTGCATCCATCTTGAATAAGTTACAATATGAGATAGTCTCTTGAAAGAGGGGTCCCTGCATATTAATAAAATTGTCGGGCAGGTTATCTAACTTAGTAAAAGCGCTTAGATCTGGTAGATTTTCCTTAATGGCGTGAGCTAGTTTTACTTCACTAGATCTTTTATCAGTATGGTTTACTTTCCAATTAGTCCGCAACACTGAGTTCTGGAAGTGAAACTGTATGTCTTCCGTAAAGGGAAACTTTCCCTCTTTAGACATTGGTTCTAACCTTATACCTGTCAATTCTTGTACCAAAATAGTAGAAGATCCTGTGTTTTCACTTTCGGATGTATCTAAGATCTCTGAAAAAAGGCTAGTAGTTTCTGAGCGTCCTAACTTAGACCTATACCTAACAGTTAATTTACTCTCCTCTAACGTAAAGATGACTTCAGCATCTTTATCCGAGGCAGCTACTCCTACTAACCGGCGCTGTAATTTATTAAAGGTTTCAGCTTTTAATTTAAATCTGAACATACAAGTCCTCTTTCTACATTGAACCTGAGATTGTTGCTCCTAAGTTATCTACGGAAACTCCTAAGATTTCGGAACTAAGATCAGGTAATGATGTTTCATTAATAATATCAGTACTGAGCACTCTAGTCAAGACTACTGAAATTTCCCCAGAACCGTGTGCTACTATCTTGGGGAGATAGCGAGTTCCCATAGTATCAACAAACTGAGATTCGGTAGCAGCTGAAGTTAGCGGCATTATGTACCCTTGCAGTCCAGAAGTGCCTCCTGTACCTGTAATTGTAGCATCTAGTTCTGGTTGATTAGTCACTGTAACGTAACTAGCATCTAGGTCTTTCAAAAAATCACTATCTATAGGGTCGATGTTAGCCTTTAGACTGCTATGGCCGCCTTTAGCTACGATATATGCCTTAAGTTCCTGATTAAGCTCTGATAGAGCACACATTATTCCAAATCTGATAGCATCATCTATTGTAGCAAAGTCTTCTAACTTATCTATTATACACCTTTTGGTGTCTGTTTTTTGAGTAAGCAGCGTACCTGTACCTTCAGCTATCTTATCATAGGTCTCTACCACCACTTCTAAAAAAGGCTTAGGACTGAAAGTAAAGCTTTTATCTGAGTCTGTAGAGTAATAGAACTCTGTACTGTTGCCTCTGAAAAAGATCTTTATAACTTTCCTATCTCCTG
>Ga0164313_10004344_pt1 | contig 12630 bp, 11 predicted proteins | sample GuaBasSedimGuay4_FD_113735 | JGI IMG/M metagenome (GOLD analysis project Ga0164313, IMG submission 113735) | Subseafloor sediment microbial communities from Guaymas Basin, Gulf of California, Mexico - Guay4, Core 4569-4, 0-3 cm | ecosystem: Environmental > Aquatic > Marine > Hydrothermal vents... | reverse complement strand
TTGGGCGGAAGTTCACGGTGTTATCAGCTTCTACCATGATTTCCACTACCGTCCCCGTGGGCATACGACCATACACCTGTGCCGGGCTGAAGCCTGTCAGGCAATGGGTGCCCGAAAACTTGAGCAACACGTCAAGACACGCCTGGATATCGGTTTCGGTGACACCACGGCGGATGGCCGCTACTCGCTGGAACCGGTGTACTGCCTTGGCAATTGTGCCTGTTCACCTTCGATCCGGATTGGCGATGAAGTGTACGCACGTGTTGATGCTGCCCGCTTTGATGAATTACTGGCTGAGAACTGAGCATGGCAACCCGGATTTTTATCCCAGCCGACACCACTGCCCTTGCATTGGGGGCCAATGCGGTTGCTGCAGAGGTGGCTCTGCAAGCCCGCAACCGTGGGCTGGACATAGAACTCATTCGCAATGGGTCCCGTGGTGCATTCTGGCTTGAAACATTACTGGAAGTAGAAAAAGATGGTTGGCGGGTTGCGTATGGGCCGGTGAACGTGCGGGATGTCGCCGGCTTGTTTGACGCAGGGTTTCCTGAATCCTGTGCGCATGAACTGTGCCTGGGTGAGGTTGGTGAGATTGAGTGGCTGGCAAGACAGGACCGGCTGACATTTCTGCGTGCAGGGGTCACTGACCCGCTCAACATCGCAGATTACAAAGCCCATGGTGGCTATGAGGGTTTAAGCAATGCCCTGGAAATGTCACCTTCTCAAATCGTTGAGGCCGTGCTGGATTCCGGTCTGCGCGGACGGGGTGGGGCGGCATTTCCAACCGGTATCAAGTGGCGCACCGTTTTAGAGGTCGCCGCAGATCAGAAGTATGTCGCCTGCAATGCGGATGAAGGTGATTCCGGATCATTTGCTGATCGTCTGCTAATGGAAGCAGATCCCTTCCAGTTAATTGAAGGCATGACCATTTGTGCTTTGGCCGTCGGCGCCACCGAAGGGTATATCTACTTGCGATCAGAGTATCCCAGGGCGTTGCAGGTACTCAATCATACTATTGCGAGTGCCACTGCAGCAGGCCTGCTGGGTGATGATATTGGTGGCAGCGGGAAGGCCTTTCATATCCAGGTCAGGGTCGGTGCCGGTGCGTATATCTGCGGCGAAGAAACATCCATGCTGGAGAGTCTGGAGGGCAAACGCGGCCTGGTCCGCTTTAAACCACCGCTACCCGCGATTGAAGGCCTTTTCGGTAAACCCACCGTGGTAAATAACGTGTTGACACTGGCGGCTGTAACGACCGTTCTGGCTAATGGCGCCGAACACTATCAGGATTATGGCACAGGCCGCTCACGTGGGACCTTAACCGTTCAACTGGCAGGGAATATAAAACGTGGTGGCCTGGTTGAGATACCTTTCGGTGCCAGTTTGCGGGAGCTGGTTGATGATTTCGGTGGTGGTACCGCCAGTGGCAGGCCCGTGCATGCTATACAGATTGGTGGCCCGCTTGGTGCCTACTTGCCTGAGTCACAATGGGATACGCCGCTGGATTACGAATCGTTTGCCGAAATTGGAGCCATGCTTGGACACGGTGGTATCGTTGTATTCGATGACAGTGTAGATATGCTGGGTCAGGCCCGCTTTGCAATGGAGTTCTGCGCAATTGAATCCTGTGGCAAATGCACGCCTTGCCGGATTGGATCGGTTCGAGGGGCAGAGCTTATCGATAAGCTTCGCAGCGACGATCAATTCTCTGAGAATCTTGAATTGCTGGAAGATTTGTGCGAAACCATGGATGCAGGATCCCTGTGTGCAATGGGTGGATTGACACCGATGCCCGTACGCAGTGTCATCAGACATTTTCTGGTTGAGGGTTAAGGGCTGAGGGTTAAGGGTATGCCGGAACTGCAACTACCAATCTACGATCTCGGAACGCCAAAGCCACGTGATGCGGCGGGCCAGGTGACCATCAGTATAGACGGTCAAGAGGTAGTCGTGGATGAAGGAACTTCAGTGCTGCGAGCAGCGGCCATTGCCGGCATCAATATCCCTAAACTCTGTGCCACCGATAGCCTCGATGCCTTCGGCTCCTGCCGCATGTGCGTGGTGGAAATTGAAGGCCGTAAGGGGGCGCCGGCCTCATGCACAACTTCGGTGGAAGACGGTATGGTGGTTCATACCCGGTCGGGCAAGCTGGAGAAGTTGCGCAGGAATATACTCGAACTGTATATCTCGGATCATCCACTGGATTGTGTAAGTTGCCCCAGCAATGGTGATTGTGAGTTGCAGGATGTGGCTGAAGAACTGGGGGTTGAAAGCAGTCGTTATGGCCTGCAGGGGCAGAATCACCTGCAGGCCGCAAAAGACGAGTCCAATCCGTATTTCACCTTTGACCCTTCCATGTGCATCGTCTGCTATCGATGTGTGCGGGCTTGCAATGATATTCAGGGCACCTTTGCGTTGACGGTGGATGGCCGTGGTTTTGATTCGAACATTTCCGCCGGACAGATGGAATCCTTCATGGATTCAGAGTGTGTATCCTGCGGTGCTTGTGTCAACAGTTGCCCCACCACGGCACTGGTAGAAAAGCAGGTCGTTGAAATGGGGCTGCCGGATAAAAGCACCGTTACTACCTGTGCTTATTGCGGAGTAGGTTGTACATTCAATGTAGAAACGCGCGGTGATGAAATCGTGCGCATGACACCCTGTAAGGATGGCAGGGCCAATGAGGGCCATGCCTGTATCAAGGGACGTTTCGCCTTTGGTTATTTCAACCATAAAGACCGTATCACCCAACCTATGATCCGTGACAGTATCGATGAAGCATGGCGCGAGGTCAGCTGGAGCGAAGCGATTGAATACACTGCGCGGCGTTTTCGGGAAATCCAGGCAAAGTACGGCCGGGATAGTATCGGTGGAATTACTTCCTCGCGTTGCAGCAACGAAGAGACTTACCTGGTGCAAAAACTCGTGCGGGCCGGCTTTGGTAACAACAACGTTGATACATGCGCCCGTGTTTGTCATTCACCGACGGGTTACGGGTTAAAAACTACGCTGGGTGAATCGGCGGGAACGCAGGCATTTGATTCGGTTGCGAAAGCCGATGTCATCATGCTGATCGGGGCCAACCCGACCGCTGCACACCCTGTATTTGGTTCACGCCTGAAGCACCGCTTGCGCCAGGGTGCACAAATTATCGTGGTTGATCCGCGTGAAACTGAGTTGGTGAAGAGCCCGCATATTCGTGCGGCACATCATTTACAGTTAAAACCGGGCAGCAATGTCGCCTTTTTCAATTCCATGGCTCACGTCATTGTTGCCGAGGGCCTGGCGGACCTGGACTATGTACGGGATCGTTGTGAGATGCCTTCCTGGGAAGCATGGAGTGAATTTGTAACACTTGAAGAGAATTCACCTGAGTCCATGCAAGCTGTGACCGGCATCCCTGCCGGGGAATTGCGTGCTGCGGCCAGGTTGTTTGCCAACGCCGGCAATGGTGCCATTTATTACGGCCTGGGTGTAACCGAGCACAGCCAGGGTTCGACCGGCGTGATGGGTATTGCCAACCTTGCCATGGCCACCGGCAACCTCGGTCGGGAAGGTGTCGGTGTTAACCCATTGCGTGGCCAGAACAATGTCCAGGGTTCGTGCGACATGGGTTCTTTCCCGCACGAACTACCCGGTTACCGGCATATTTCAGATCCACAAGTACGTGAGTTATTTGAAAATGAATGGAATGTAAAACTGCATCCGGAGCCGGGTCTGCGTATTCCGAATATGCTTGATGCCGCCATCAACGGGGAGTTCAGAGGTTTGTATTGCCAGGGTGAGGATATCGCCCAATCCGACCCCAATACCCATCATGTTGAGGCAGCGATGAAGTCGCTGGAGTGCCTGGTTGTCCAGGACCTGTTTTTAAATGAAACCGCTCGTTTTGCACACGTGTTTTTACCGGGTTCTACATTCCTGGAAAAAGATGGCACTTTCACCAATGCAGAGCGACGCATATCGAGGGTACGCAAGATCATGCCATCGAAAAGTGGTCGGGAAGACTGGCAGATCACCGTTGAGCTTGCCAACGCGCTTGGTTATGAAATGCAGTACTCACACCCGTCCGGGATCATGGACGAGATTGCCCGACTGACACCTTCATTTACCGGAGTCAGTTACGAAAAACTGAAGCGGCTGGGCAGTATTCAGTGGCCCTGCAATAAGGATGCGCCGGACGGCACTCCAACCATGCATGTGGATGAGTTTGTACGTGGCAAAGGCTACTTTGCGATCACCGGCTTTGTGCCCACCAGTGAGCGGTCTACGCGCAGGTTCCCGTTGCTGCTGACTACCGGCAGGATACTTCCGCAATACAACGTGGGTGCACAGACAAGACGGACCGGGAATACAGCCTGGGCTGACGAAGATCTGCTCGAGATTCACCCTGTTGATGCAGAGGACAGGGGTATTGGAAATGGCGACTGGGTTGGTATCCAGAGCAGGGCAGGTGATACGGTCTTGCACGCAGTCGTCACCGAAAGAGTGCAACCCGGTGTGGTTTACACGACTTTTCATTTTCCCATGAGTGGTGCAAATATCGTTACAACGGATAATTCCGACTGGGCTACCAATTGCCCGGAATACAAGATCACCGCTGTACAGGTGTCTCGTGTCACACAGCCTTCCGAGTGGCAAAAACAGCAAATAGAATTTAACCGGCAACAACAGTCCTTGCTGGAAAAGGCCCGCGGTTCGAGCGCCTGAGGCGTTCGCAGCGTTCGTAACTGAAAGATGCCGGTTTCACGCCAGGTTTCGGTGCTTAACTGGGACAAGCACGGTTGTAATACGCGCGCTGACCAGATTGCCATGGAAGTCCCGGTTGCATTGACCTATAACAAGCAGTCACATGTGGTCATGATGGTGACGCCTTCCGGGTTAGAAGACTTTGCCATCGGCTTTAGTTTGACGGAAGGTATTATTGAGCGCCCTGAGGATGTCACCAATATCAAGGTGATACCGCGTGAAAACGGGCTGGAAGTCGCTCTGACAGTCAACGGGGAGTGCTTTGCCCGACTCGACAAACAAAGACGCAACCTGGTTGGACGCACAGGCTGTGGCTTGTGTGGTGCGGAGTCACTGGAGCAGGCCATACGTTCGCCGGATGTGGTTTCAAGCGAGGTATCGATAAGCAATAGTGCGCTGCAGATTGCAATTCAATCGCTGGATGATCACCAGCCTTTGCAGGCGGAAACCGGTGCTGTACATGGTGCTGCCTGGTGTAATCTGAATGGTGAAGTTCAGGTTTTGCGTGAAGATGTGGGGCGTCACAACGCGCTGGATAAACTGATCGGACATCTCGTCAGCGGTGATTTTGACAGGTCTGCGGGCTTTGTGGTGATTTCCAGCCGGGCAAGCTATGAAATGGTATACAAGACAGCGGCAGCCGGGATTGAAGTGCTGGTCGCGGTGTCCGCAGCGACCACATTGGCCGTCGATTTTGCCCATCGTAGCGGCATAACACTGGTGGGCTTCGGTCGTCCGGGGCGGCACAACATTTATACCTTTGAGCAAAGAATTAAAGGATTGGAAAATGCCTGATAAAGAGATGAAACACCTGGTTTCAATGGCGAATGACATCGCTGCTAACCTCAGCTTTCATGCCGATGCCGATGAGCGTATTGCAAATCATATCAGGAGTTTCTGGGCACCCCGTATGCGTAACCTGTTGCTTGATTACGCGGCCGGTAACGGTGAGGGTTTGTCGCCGGGAGTAGACGGCGCGCTGGAAAAGTTGCGAACCGATGACTGACAGCCCTCGTACCGCACCAGCCGGAGTGATTCTTGCGGGTGGTCGATCCAGTCGTATGGGGGGCCTGAGTAAAGCGCTGTTCCGCCTCAATGATGAAGTACTGTTAAACCATGTTATCCATCGCCTGCAGCCTCAGTTGGGTTCCCTGCTGCTGAGTACCGAAGGACCTGACAGCAGTCTCGAATCCTTTGGTTTGCCGCTGGTGCCAGATTTGTTGCCACGCTACCGGGGTCCGTTAACAGGCTTGTGTTCCGCACTGCATTACCTGGCTGAGAGAAACCACGATGGAGGACTGGTGTTATGCCCCTGTGATGCACCATTCATTCCACCAGACCTGGTGGACAGACTCGTTAGTGCCGCTGAAGGGAATCCCAAACCGGTTGCGGTGGTCTCATATGAAGGGTTCCTGCAACCAACCTTCTCGTTGTGGCAAGCCCACCATTTACCGGTTATCCACGATGCGGTGGTCAAGCGCGGTGATGGCGGCTTGAAGTATATGTTGCGATCATTGCCCCATGTCATCGTCGAATGGGTATCGGCAGAGCCGCCACCATTTTATAATGTGAATACACCCGAAGAGTTACAAACTGCAGAGCAGTGGTTTGCAACTCTCCGGAATTAATCTCAGAACAAAGGAAAAGACTGTGCACCAGGAAGCCGATTTTGTTCCATTGAATATAGCCGTGCTGACCTTGTCAGATACCCGTACCAACGAAAACGATACATCCGGCCAGGCGCTGGTTGATTTATTGACCGCGGCAGGCCATCGAATGGCGGCCCGTGATCTGTGCCCGGATGATGTTTACGCCAGTCGCGCCATTGTTTCTGCGTGGATTGCTGATGAAGGTGTTGATATTGTTATTACAACAGGAGGTACCGGCCTGACCGCACGGGACTCTACACCTGAAGCGCTTGCACCACTTTTTGACTGCAATGTCGAAGGTTTTGGCGAGCTTTTCAGGCAGGTATCTTTCCAGCAAATCGGTACATCGACCATACAATCGAGGGCCATCGCCGGACTGGCTAACGAGACTCTGATATTTTGTCTGCCGGGCTCGACCGGTGCCTGTCGCGATGGCTGGAACGGGATTCTCGCTGAACAACTTGATAGCCGGCACCGGCCATGTAATTTCGCAGCGCAAACACGTTCAGGTGCACATTTGCGATGAGCATGATCAGCGTATCTGAAGCGATTGCAAGGCTGTGTGAAAACAGCCATGTGAGGGTCAGCAAAGAGGCCTGTGATCTGAAGGCCTGTGCGGGTCGTGTGTTGGCCACCGATATTGTTGCCGACATCAATGTCCCACCTGCAGATAACAGTGCTATGGATGGATACGCATTGTGTCGGGAAGACTGGCAGGGGCCGGATCATTTCCTGGAGATCAGTCAGCGGATTGTTGCCGGATCACCCCCTGAACCACTCGTGGCGGGAACCGCTGCCCGAATATTTACCGGTGCAGAAATTCCTGAAGGTGCCGACATCGTCGTGATGCAGGAGAAATGCAATGCACGATCCAGTGGGGAAGGGCTATCCGTATGCATGGAAAGTGTAGGTGCGATTGGCACCAATATTCGTCCGAAAGGGCAGGACATTATGAGTGGTGCAACCGTATTGCTTGCCGGTCAGCGCCTGCGACCACAGGACATTGGCCTGATCGCATCCCTCGGGTTTGCAGAAGTTGATGTCTGGCAGCGTTTGAAAGTCGCGATCGTCTCGACGGGTTCAGAACTGGTGGAACCGGGCGAACCGGTCAAACCCGGCCAGATTTACAATTCAAACCACTACATGCTGGATGCCTTACTCAGAAACTGGGGATTTGAAGTGGTAGATTTTGGTATCACCGTTGATGACCCGCAAACACTCAGCGAAGTGATGGCCCGGGCTAGCCGGGAGGCGGATGCCATTATTACCACCGGCGGTGTATCGGTGGGTGAAGAAGACCATGTCAAAGCCGTGGTTGAAGCGCTGGGTTCGCTTGACCTGTGGCGGGTTGCCATCAAGCCGGGCAAACCCTTTGCTTTTGGTGATGTGATGGGAACGCCGTTTCTGGGTCTGCCCGGGAATCCCGTTTCAGCGCTGGTGACCATCCTGGTCATTTCCCGGCCGTTCCTTTTTGATTGCCAGGGCATTAAAAACCACGATATCGTCCCGGTCAGACAGACTGCGTTATTCAGACAGAAAGCCTGTGGGCGCCAGGTGTACATAAGGGTTCGCACTGGTGCGGATGGAGTTGAGTTATTTCCACAACAAAGCAGCGGTGCGCTGTACTCAACTTCCTGGGCCGACGGCATGGTGATCCAGTATCCAGATCAGGACATTACTCAGGGTGATAGTGTTGACGTAATACCGTTCGTGTTATTTAACTGAATCCATGTCTTTCAACTCCAGCATATTTTCCAGTCTGCCAGATGGTTTGATACTGCTGGACGGCGGCATGGGCCAGGAGTTGATCAAGCGAAAGGCTTCCGGTGAAGGTGTGTTGTGGTCGGCCAAGGCCCTGTTTGATCATCCCGATGCAGTGGTGGCGATACACGAGGACTATATTCGTGCGGGTGCCGATATCATCACGACCAACTCATATGCCTGTATTCGAAATAATTTTGAAAGTGAAGGCCTGGCGGACCGGTTGGGAGAGATGAACCGTTTGTCCGCGGAACTGGCGTACCGGGCAAGGGATGCTTGCCGCAAGCCCGTGTTGATAGCAGGGTCAATGGGCCCCCAGCGTGGCAGCTATCGTCCGGACCTGGTTGGCGGCTATGCAGAAACCGAGGCCTTGTATCGCGAGCAGGCTGAATTCCTGGGCCCGCATGTTGATTTCTTTATTTGTGAAACACTGTCTTGCCGACTGGAATCACGGGCTGCCGTTAATGCTGCCATGACCATCGGCAAACCGGTGTGGTTGTCGTGGTCAATAGAAGATTCGGGCACGGCTAATCTTCGCAGTGGAGAGCCTGTCGTTGAAGCCTGGCGGGATATTGCCGGATTGGGAGTCAGTGCTGTTCTGCTGAACTGCTCACCACCGGAAGCAATCGGTAAAGTCATTCCTGAATTAATTTCAGTGAGCGATATTCCGGTTGGTGCTTATGCCAACGCCTTCACACCGATACCAGATAAATGGGATTTTCACGGCGAATCGGCCATACCGCCACCAAGAACCGATGTCACCCCCGAAGCATATGCAATGCATGCTGCAAAATGGGTCGCTGCCGGCGCGAGGATTATCGGTGGCTGCTGTGAAGTAGGCCCCGGCCACATCGCCTGTCTACACAAAACCCTAAGGTGAATCGACGTTTACGCCGTGTGCCTTATCCAGACCATCCTTCAGTACATTGGCCCAGACCGTCAGAATCCGGTTAGCCGCAGCCCGATTGGTTACGCGCGTCTGCCATTGGAAGTAACCTGTATCCCTGTCAGTCTGGAGATCCATTGCTTTTGCAATCAGGTCATCGGTGACGGAATCAAATAACTCCAGGTACAAGGTCATTTCCCCCGGACTTTCCGAGTAGGTACGCGTGTCATTGTTTGAGAGCCTGTCCGGAGCTGTAATATCCAGATTGATAATGGCCGGTTTGATAATCAATACATCTTCAGCGCGTTCGCTGACCAGTTCATAACCGCCCTGTTCCAGTACTTCGGTAAATATGTTGCGGAACAGGCCTGACAGTTCTGCTTTCATCTTGTCCATGTCGCTGGATGAGATCTTATGCGGATTGGCGCTCCGGTTCTGATCCCGCTTCCAGTTCTTTTTAAACGCAACATAGGTGTCCACCATGTAAATCCGCTTGTACTGGCTGAAGTCTGCCCCTGGTTCGACGTATACCAGCGCCAGCTTTGAATCTTCAACCCGTTCAAGCCCTTCAATCGTGGTCTGTGGTGGGCCTTCTTCTGCAAAAGAGAAACCAGCCGTTATCATTAGTGACAGGGAAGCCAAAAATATGGTCAATTTCCTGGATTTCATAAATGTATGCTCCGAATTTGTTCAAAAAGTGCCAAAGGCCTTTCCAGCGTATTAAATATAACCTAAATGGTCACAGATTTAACGGACATATTGAAGTACAATTCGTTCACATACCCGCATCAAATGAAGATCATCAAATGTATAAAATCCGTACCTATAATGCTTTGGCTGCGAAAGGCCTGGACCGCTTCACTTCTGACAACTACCAGGTGGGTCCAGATATTTCTTCTGCCGATGCACTGATGCTTCGCAGCCAAAAGCTGCATGACGAAGTTATCGATGAAAGTGTCGTCGCCGTGGCCCGTGCCGGTGCTGGTGTGAACAATATCCCCGTCGAAGAGTATGCCAAACGTGGCATCGTTGTATTCAACACACCAGGAGCCAATGCCAATGCCGTCAAGGAACTGGTTGCAGCTGCCTTGTTGCTGGGTTCACGGGATATTTTTGGTGGTATGAATTATGTGCAGTCACTGGGCGAAATCAACGACAGCGCCGAGATGCACAAAATTCTGGAGCAGAAAAAGAAGCACTTTGCCGGTTCAGAGATTACCGGCATGACGCTGGGTGTTGTCGGTCTCGGTGCCATCGGGGCGCTGGTGGCCAACATGGCGTTGGAACTGGGCATGAAGGTTGCCGGTTACGACCCGGCCATATCGGTTGAGTCTGCCTGGCGTATGTCCAGCCGTGTGCAAAAAGTGGATAGCCTGGAAGCGCTTGTCAAAATTTCAGATTTTGTCACCTTGCATGTACCGGCAATCCCCCAGACGCTGGGGCTGATCAATGCAGACATCCTGGCTCGATGTAAGCAGGGTGTGCGTTTGCTGAACTTTGCCCGGGATGAGATTGTTGACCTGCCTTCGGTCGTTGCCGCACTCGACAGTGGCCAGGTAGCAGCTTATATAAGTGATTTCCCGCATCCTGAACTGCTTGGGCGCAAGGATGCGATTCTGTTGCCTCATATCGGTGCCAGTACCCGTGAAGCAGAGGAAAACTGTGCCATCATGGCGGCAGATCAGCTCAAGGATTTCCTGGTCGACGGCAATATCTGTAACTCGGTGAACTTCCCCGATACCAGCATGGCAAGAAATGGCGGTTACCGGATTACATTCTGTAATGAGAACGTACCAAAAGTCCTCGGCACGGTGTTGTCGGTGCTGGCTGACCACAATATCAATGTAATTGACATGGTGAACCTCAGCCGTGGGGATTTTGCCTATAGCATCATTGACATTGAGGCGCCTGATGAAGGGGTTATGAGTTCCATTAACAACGCGGAAGGTGTCATACGAGCCCGGCTATTACGTCCGGCCTGAGATAACCAGTAAATAATCCTGGCCGCAACTGTGCGCTATACTTCCCAGGAATTATGAATGCCATCATCAGGCCCGGGGAGCGATAATGAGATTATTCTTACGGCTAAATCTTTTTTACAGTGTCCTTGCACTGTTGATCTGGAGCGGTTACCAGTTGGTTCCGGATCTGCACCGTTACCTGCCCCTGGGTGTTGTAGAGAATTTGCTTAGCCAGGGTGATTCGAGCGATCTCAGCGGTGTTGTCATCCATGCCTCAAATGTAACCGACGAAGTGGGTGGCCTGATATGGCTGGTCATGGCCATCGTCGGGGCGGTCGCCCTGATGGTGCCGGTGTCCTGGACCTACCTGGCGATACGCAGTAAATCCAAAATGGACCAGTCATTACTGGAAACTATCCTGATCCTCCCAATTGCGGTCACTGGCATTGTCCTTATCGTACACAACAGCCTGGCCCTGGCGTTCAGCCTTGCCGGTGTTGTAGCTGGTGTCCGGTATCGTTATGCACTGAAAAGTACAGCTGATTCCCTGTTCATATTCATGGCCGTTGGCGTTGGCCTGTCATGTGGGGTGGGTATGTTTTTGGTGGCAGCGGTCATGACCTCTATATTCAACTACACTTTCCTGATTTTATGGGAGTTGAACTATGGGGGCAGTGAAGATGCCAAACACTACATGCGCCATAGTCCGCGTGAAAAGGAACGCCGTAAAGCGCAACAAAAAGATACCGGTATATTTGACTGAGTTGATATTTGCCTGGAGTTATACATGAGTCGGAAGTTGTCAAACAAATACATTCCTTTAATTTTTCTGCTGTTCCTGCTGGTGCCGGGTCCGGCAAGCGCAAAGGCAAAAAAGATAGACGACTATCACTGGACCGGCGTGGAGCGAATTATTGCAATCGGGGACCTGCACGGTGATTACGGGCAATACCTGCAGGTCATGCAATCTGCCGGTCTGATCAATAAAAAGGGCAAATGGAGCGGCGGCAAAACCCACCTGGTGCAGACCGGTGATATCACCGATCGCGGGGATGATAGCCGCAAGATCATCGACCACCTTGTCAAACTGGCCAAACAGGCAAAGAAGAAAGGTGGTTATGTACATTTACTCATCGGCAATCACGAGACGATGAATGTGGTTGGCGACCTGCGCTATGTCACCAAAGGCGAATTTGCTGCATTTCAGTCGCGCGATTCTGCACGTTTTCAGGATATGCAATGGCAGCGGCAGACCGAATGGATGAAAGTAAACGACCCGGAATTTGAGCAAATTGATCTTGATGCTTATCGGCTTGAATGGGAGCAACGAGTCCCGCTGGGTTGGGTGGAACACCGGTTGGCCTGGGCGATGAATGGCGAATATGGCAAATGGGTGAAAGGCAATCCAATGGTCATCCAGGTAAATGACACCCTGTTCTTGCATGGCGGCATTAGCTCCAAATATTGTAAATTCAGTCTTGAATCAATGACCCGACAGGCTATTGCCGCGATGGAGAATTATGATCCGGCAGTGACCACTATTATTGATGATCCGCTTGGCCCGGTCTGGTACCGGGGCCTGGCTACGGAGGACGAAACCGAGGTTTACAGCCAGACGGTAGAT
>Ga0164313_10004343_pt1 | contig 12630 bp, 10 predicted proteins | sample GuaBasSedimGuay4_FD_113735 | JGI IMG/M metagenome (GOLD analysis project Ga0164313, IMG submission 113735) | Subseafloor sediment microbial communities from Guaymas Basin, Gulf of California, Mexico - Guay4, Core 4569-4, 0-3 cm | ecosystem: Environmental > Aquatic > Marine > Hydrothermal vents... | reverse complement strand
GTATGTAAATGGGTGTCACCCCAGAGCGGCATATCCGGGAAATTTCGCTCTGCATAGGGAGAATAAGTCTCCTGCCTGGCGATCCCTGTGAGTGACTCCGGGTCATCGGTGACAATACCGCCGCCTGAAGCAAATACTACCTGGCTAAGGCCCAGGATCAGACCCAGCAAAATAACATTACACATTGTTCCTGGGAATCCGTTGTGGATCCAGGCTGATCTGGTTTGTTTATTTGTCATGATATTGCCCTCCGAAGTTACATCTTACACCTTGTCTGGAGGACTGGTTACATGGATATTAACTGACGACCTCCCCACACCAGGCAGGGAGGTCTTGTGAATGTGACGGTTCTTGTGTACAACAGGGCCGTCATGTTGTTGCTGCCCTTGGTAATACCCCTTGGTAACTCCCCTCGCTAAATTCTGTAATCCCCTTCCCCGGTAATGCTTGTTTCCAGCCACCCCTGACTGCCCCGAGAACGTGAGTAATTCTGATGCATTGATGCGGCTGGTGCTTGACCATCGTGGACAACCACTTGACATCCATATTGATAAAAAGGAGGCCAAGGCACACAGCGTTGTTCATGGTGGCAATATCTCTTTTATCGATATTTCCTGAGCCAAAGAATAGCCGGGAGGCGATTACGTAGCAGGTAATTTTTTTCGGTTGGCTGTATACATTGTCCCGTCGTTTATACTGTCTGCATTCACAGAGGACATGATATGAAGAAACAAATTCTATTCATCACACTGGCACTGGTTTCGACCGGCGCGTGGAGTGATTACTCGGTCAAGGGCGAAGGAAACTATAGTTGCCCGGAATATACATCCGCAAAACGAAGCAACACCGCCAAGCTCTATAGCTCCATTACCTGGGTGCAGGGCTTCATCACCGGTATGAACTACCAGCGCGCCCGCGCTGAAGACACGGACTCATTTATTGCGCAGGACATACCCGCAGCTTCAATAGCAAGGTGGCTTGAAAACTATTGTCAGGAGCATCCCGCAGATGATATCGCCGATGCCTCAGAAGCATTTGTTGCAGAACATATCGAAAGAAATTAATACCGCCCCGGTAGTAGTTAACTTCAGGGGGGGGGCGAAGTCTAATAACTACTATCCGAGGCGACTGCACAGAGTTTTACACACGCTGGACCATTTCAAACTGATCCATGTCAAGAAACAAAATCAGGCGAAATCCATACCTCAATTACCGGTTTTACTGAAGGTTGGAGTCAGTTGGGTTCGCAGGAGACAAAGTGTAAACCATGTTCCCGGTATACACCTTGATTTAATTGGCGCGCCCGACAGGATTATTCGGCCCGTCCCTGGGCCTCACCCCTTTGGGGCCTGCCTACGGCAGTTCTAATTCGCTCCCGGCGAATTAGTCGAACCTGAGCGCGTGCCTCGCTTGGTCCTCATCCGACGCCAGAACACGAAAATACAAAAAGCCGCAAAAGCGACTTTTTGTATTTTGGCGCGCCCGACAGGATTCGAACCTGTGACCCCTGCCTTCGGAGGGCAGTACTCTATCCAGCTGAGCTACGGGCGCAATAAATTTGAGTGGCGTAGTTTAGCCGTTTTGTTGGCATAAGGGAATGTAACATTAGCTGGATATCGGGTGTATAATGGAATCTGTTTTTCCAAATTGCGACTCATTATGGAAAATATAGGTCGAATATTTGAGTTTCCACTCGGGAGTTTTTTTCTTTTTGGCCCCCGTGGTACAGGTAAGTCAACACTGCTGCGAAAGCGGCTTCCAGATGCTTTATATATTGATTTGTTAAACCCAGAAAGTCACCGATCACTACAAGCCCGGCCTGAACGTCTTCGCGAACTGGTGGCAGGCTCTCCATCAGTGGATACGGTCATTATTGATGAAATCCAACGCATTCCAGAATTGCTAAACGTCATCCATGCCGCATTGGAGGAGCCAGGTCACCCACGATTCGTTATGACAGGCTCCAGTGCCCGAAAACTACGACGTAGCGGTACTAACTTGCTGGGAGGCCGTGCAGCCAATCGTTCTTTGCATCCCTTTATGGCTTGCGAATTGAGTGATTTTGACCTGAATCAGGCTTTGCGACTGGGTATGGTGCCACTAGTGCTTGGTTCAGCCAACCCGGAAGAGACACTTGCCAGCTATGCCAATCTGTATCTGGAGCAGGAAGTCCAGGCTGAGGGGTTGACTCGCAACATAGGTGCATTCGCGCGTTTTCTGGAGGTAATGAGCTTTTCTCACGGCGCAGTGTTGAATGCCTCAACTGTGGCCCGCGAGTGTGAAATTGAGCGGCGAACGGTTGTCAATTACATCAATATATTAGAAGATTTGTTGTTGGGATTCCGGGTTCCGGTGTTTACCCGCCGTGCAAAGCGTAAGACTATTTCACATCCTAAATTTTTCTATTTTGATACCGGTGTATTCAGATCGTTGAGACCGCGTGGCCCCCTGGATTCAGATGCGGAGATACATGGAGCTGGCTTGGAAGGTCTCGTTGCTCAACATTTACGCGCCTGGACTGAATACTCTGATGGTCGGCAAGAGTTAACTTATTGGCGCACTCGGGGCGGCAGCGAAGTTGACTTCATTGTGTATGGAGAGCTTGGTTTTTATGCCATTGAAGTCAAACACGCACGCCGAGTTGACCCATCCGATCTTCGTGGACTAAAAGCATTTCATGAGGATTATCCCGAAGCAGAGACGGCATTGATATACCGAGGGAATGAACGCATACTCATTGATAATATCTGGTGCATCCCGGCCCAGGAATTCCTTTCCGGAATCCAACCTGGTGAGCCTTTACGGTTTGAGACCTAGAAAACAAAAATGCCTGATACCTGGGTCACTGACCTCAAACATTTCCTAAACGCAAATGGCTCAATTGCTCCAACCTCTGGGCCAGCCCGAAAGCTTGCTGAACATGTTACGTCTATCGTAGTTGAGTTGACCGCCGAGCTTTACGAGGTGGAAGGAGTCGAAAAAGTAGCATGTCGACGAAGACCCAACCGCCGGCCATGCAAGGGAAAAATCGAATCATGGCCTGAATGGAACCACATTTATTCCAGCAATGACTGAAAATGGCCTGCAGTCATCAACTTGGCATCTTGTGAACGTTCCAGAAAGGGTTCCACATCTTGAAGAAGCTTGGAAAAATCCAGTTCCTGTAGTTTATGCAGGAGTAATCCACGCCAATCCACCGAATGGAATACGCCATCGCCTTGCGTTTGATTAAGGGCATTTTGCAGAAGCCCGAGATTCGGTGTCGTTGGTGGACGATAACTGAGATACCAGAGTAAGTCGTACCAATCGCGGCCCTTTGAGTATTTTCGCGTCAGCAAAGCATGAACTTTACCGGCCATTAGTGATGAAAGTGAATGGTGTTGTAGCGCAAACATCAAATGGCGGTTAATCACCGTGCTGATAGTTTCAGCACCTGCCGGTGGTTGACTATCAATTTCGAGCTTAATCGACAAGTTTTGACCGGTCATTGCTGCAAGCCCGGTTTCCTTCAACAATCCGGCCACTTTTACCCATGCCGTGTGGACCGTTTTGCGATCATTCCAACTGATCACAGTTTCAAATCCTGCCAGTGTCATATCCCGTTTTAGCTTTTTCAGCCAACGGTTCGGATCATAACCCGTGGGATTCTCAAGTGAGAAATCAAGATCTTCAGAAAACCGCGGAAGGTCATATACAAATCGCAATGCCGTTCCACCAACAAACGACAAACAGGCATAGGCTTCACTTTCATGTAGTGAGCGCATAACAAATGCCTGCAAATATTCACGCAGAATATTCAGCTTTTCAGCTGGCGCCTGCACGTTCCGCACCAGGTCAACCGCTTGTTCTTTCATAGCAGCACCGTTCCTGATTCTGTTGATACTCGCATCTGTTGCCAGGCAGAAATGGCAGCGTTCAACCTGGGCTTCCCAAAACGCTCCGCATCACCACGTAAGCGCTCAATCGAAACTATATCAAAATTCTGGAATCGCATCGCATGCATACGATCGACACCCCAACCCCCTGAATGTAAATGCCACAAATCCAGCAATGCCTTTTCGGGGGTGGCTACCAGGATCTTTTCACCATCCATCTCCACTACCTGGTAGCCGAAAAAGAAATCCTGTTTAATGTTTGAATATTGATATACACCAAATTCATTTTCAAAACGTCGCGGAACCCGACTGGTCACCGCTGTGTAGACGACGGTTTTCTCGGGAATCAACCCATGGAAAGAAAGCGCCCAGTGCGTGCTTAGATAAGACGGTGTGTAAAGGTGATTACTGAGCAAAGCCGGATGGAGCGGAACCTGCCGGTAAGGTGCTGCCAGGGTATACATTCCCCGGCGAAGAGTGATTAATTTGCCCACCTTCCGCCACTCATACAAGCGCACACGCAGACTTTGCCTGGGCTCACCTGACAACTGAAGCACCGTCGCAAAATCAAACCAGGGCAGATTTCCAACCAGTTGTAATAATTGCTCAAATTTCATATACAATAATATACACTTTTATTTATTATTGTATATATTTTTAAGAGCTAGTATTTCAGGTTCTTTCTGGTGAATTTAAGTTCAGGCACCTTTCTCAGCACCGAGTGCAACACATCATTCATGGTATCGACATCGTTATCAAAACCACCATGTGACTTGCTCTTTGTTTTGGTGGTGCTGCTATGAGTGCCATCGCTTTCAAGTACCCGGAAAACCGGTGAGTTGGGTAACGTGCCAAGATAACTCCGGAACTTCATCATTCCCAGAATGCGGTCACCAAGTGCTTCTTCGAATGAATTCGAGACCAGGTAAAGCAGCGACTTCCGGTATAAAGGTGTAACGGTGTCATCAAGTTCCAGCTTGGTGTTGAGGTTGTACAGGGCCATCCGGCCAATGCCGAATTTCTTGCCGTTACGCTCTTTAAGCAGCGGACGGTATACATCATTGAAGATATCATGGGTGCAGGCAGGTGCCATTAACGAACAAGTTTGCACCCGGGGCGGGTTAACAAATGTCCCCAGCGCTTCCAGTAGTGAGGCCAGCAGAATTGCACCCGTGCTGTGGCCGACGATGTGGATCTTCTTGGGTGTTGCCCCCGGCTGGGAAAATGCATTCAGGAAGGCCTGGATGGTCTGGCTACCCGCGCGACCCGATTCAAACGGTGTAGTGGCGCCTTTTTTCATTTCACGCCAGACAGCACGACCCGGTCGGCGCATGGACTTTTCAATCAGCTTGTCGGTGTAATCGCTGAAACCGCCGGCCCGCTCTTCAACCTCCTTTTTCTTGCCAATGACCAGGTCCTTGATCTCTTCCAGCAGACCGGTGTCATACATAAAGTGAAACGGGTAGATACGATTGGCCTTAAACACCTCTTTCATGGCCGCCACACGGCGCGCTGAGGCCTTGATGCTGTTCAGGCCGCCATGTGCATACAGTAACAGGTGATCATAGTGCTCACTTTCTGCCACCAGCTTTGCGGTCTGCTCTACACTCGGCAAGTCCATCCAGTACTTGCCCTTGTCGTCAAAATCCCCATCATCAATGTGCACAAAGTGACCAACGATTTCAGACCGCTTCGGGCTGCGTTTGAATAGTCCTTCCGCCGTTCCCTGCTGATCGGAAACGGTTGGTGACAGATGCCAGACTTGCGGCGTTGATACGGCCAGGCGGGCCACCCACGCATCGCGAGCATTCTCCAGCCAGTCTTCATAGCTCCACAGCGCAACGCCATTGTCACCCCAGTTTCCACCCCACGAATTCTGCACCCAGAAACCTTCCTGGTTATAGCCGACCACGGCAAACGCGTGGCCACCGATTGAACCTGATTTGAACGGAATTTTGCCATTTTTTACCGCGCCCCGGTACCAGCCCTTGTGGACATTGGCACTGACAAAAAGTGCACCCACCTCGTTGAGCGCTGCATGGTAATCGGACAGGCGTTTTTTGACCCGGTAATACGCACCAAGTGTCGTGGCGCGGGCATCCAGAGCCTGCTCAAGGCTCAGGGACCAGTCTTTCTCGGATGCAACATAGGGGGCCTTTTCCTCGGAACACACACCCATGCTGTACCAGCCACGAATAGCACCACGACAACTGGAACCGGCATAATCCTCACCCTCCCAACGGTCAAATTTCTTTGCCATCTCATACAGCATTCGCGGGCTGACTTTGCGCTCATGATTGCCGCGTGTGAGCAGAAGATTGGTTACAGCGGCCAAGCCGAAACCGGTACAGGCCCCTTCCCGCCCCTGGTCCAGCAAAAATCGCTCTTGAGGGGGGGCAATACTGTCTTTAAGCCGTAGCAGCGCTGGCTGGTAATCGAAATCCCGGAAATCGGGCGTATCTTCAACGGCGTTTAGCAGATAGCCATTGATACGTTCAAACTGGTCTGTTGCTTGCTTCTTTGCTGCTTTGGTCCTGGTTACTTTTGCCGGCACTTCCATGTACTCCTCAGAGACGTAAAGAAACTTCCAATGTCGTCTCTAAGCATAGTACATATGCCTGTGTTTTCTACACCGGTCACCGGCGCGCGCTAAGCTCTGAAGTTTAAAACTGCTCCACATCCAGCGCCATCATGCTCTCGCTGCCAGCCTTGATCGTTGCAAGACAGCTACCGGCACGCGGCAGTAAGTGATCGAAGTAAAACCGTGCCGTGACCTGCTTGGCAGTCAAAAAGGCCTGGTCACCATCACCGCTCTCTGACAAATTGTTCGCCGTAAGTGCAGAACGGCCCATGATCCACCCGCCACAAACGTAACCCAGCAGCATCATGAAATTTACACTGGCGCCACCAGCAGCATTGCGATCCTGTGAGGCGTTGGATAACAACCAGACCATCGCCTCTTCACCCGCCCGCACAGCCTCCATTAACGAAGCTGCCATACCAGCCAGGCTTTCGACATCTGCCATCTCTTCAGCCACAGCCTGGATCTCTTCCAGCAATGACTTCAGGGCTGCGCCTTTATCACCCAGCGTTTTACGACCGGCCAGATCGAGTCCCTGGATACCAGTGGTACCCTCATAAATGGTCAGGATACGTGCATCACGGTAATGCTGGGCTGCGCCAGTTTCCTCGATGAAGCCCATACCACCATGAACCTGGATGCCATAGGAGGTAATTTCTTGCGATAATTCTGAGATCCAGCCTTTGACGATGGGCGTATACAAAGCATTCCGGGCAGCATGTTTTTGGGCTGCTTCAGCACTGGTGGCCGGATCGGACGGAAAATCGCGGCGAGACGCCGCTCCTACGGCGTGTGCGCGATCAGCCTCGGCTGCTGCGGTATAAATTAAGCCACGCATCGCTTCAGTTGCAGATTTCATCATCATCAGCATGCGCCGCACATCCGGAAACTCAATGATCGGATAACGGGAACCATCACTACGCGTGCCCTGCAGGCGTTCCTTTGCATAGGCCACAGCCTGCTGATAGGAGCGCTCCGAAACACCCAGACTCTGGATCCCAACACCCTGGCGCGCCTCGTTCATCATCGTGAACATGGCCATCAAACCATTATGCGGTTTGCCGACCAGGTAACCAATGGCACCGCCTTTGTCACCAAAACTCATGGTGCAAGTCGGGCTGCCATGTATACCCAGTTTGTGTTCAATTCCGACACAATATGCATCGTTGCGTTCACCCGGCTGGCCATTCTCATCCAGCAAAAACTTGGGCACCAGGAACAGGGATATACCCTTGACCCCTGCAGGGGCATCCGGCAAACGGGCCAGCACCAGGTGGATGATGTTATTCGTCATCTGGTGGTCACCCCAGGTGATAAATATTTTCTGCCCGCTCACCAGGTAATGATCCCCTTCCGGTACCGCTTTGCTGGTCACCGCCGCCAGGTCGGAACCGGCAGCCGGCTCTGTCAGGCACATCGAGCCCGTCCATTCACCGCTCACCATATTGGGCAAATAGGTATCCTTTAACTCATCCGAGGCATGCGCCGCGATGGCTTCAACTGCACCGGTGGTCAATAAGGGGCACAGCGACAGACCCAGATTGGAGGAATCCCAGACTTCCACCACTGCTGCCGCCAACATTCTCGGCATATTTTGTCCGCCATACTGCTCGTCACCTGAAAGTGATGCCCAGCCGTTGTCAACGTATTGGCGATAGGCATCTGCAAATCCCGGGGTCTCCTGCACTCCATTCTCACCAAGTGTGGCGCCTTTGTGATCGCCAACTTCGTTCAGGGGCGCAAAAACCTCGCTACCCAGGCGGCCTGCTTCTTCCAGGATGGCAGTTGCCAGTTCGGCATTTACATCCTCAAGTCCGGCGTCCTGACACATCTGCTCAAAACCGAGCACGTCGTTCATCAAAAATGCGGCATCTTTATAGGGGAAACGGTAGTCGCTCATCAGATCAATTCCTGTTTACAATACGCATGGGTATGGAAGTTTCTATTATGGACGATTCTTGCGTCTGCGGAAATGACCTGTAACATGAAATTTTCCCGTCACAGTGCAAGGGTGCTAATAGAATGAAAAAAACTGGTGCATGGTTGGTTCGTTACGCGCTTGAACAGCTTGGTGTTGAGTACACCTTCGGCATCCCCGGTGTTCACAACACCGAAATATATGACGAGCTGAACAAATCAGAAAAAATTCAGCCTGTTCTCGTTACCCATGAAGGTGGCGCCGCATTTATGGCCGATGCGATCAGCCGAACCTCCACCGGAATTGGTACGATACTGATTGTCCCCGCAGCCGGCGTCACGCACGCCGCCAGCGGTATTGGTGAAGCATTTCTTGATGGCATACCCATGTTGGTTATTGCCGGCGGCATCCGCACTGATACCGACAAAACCTACCAATTACATGAAGTTGACCAGCACGCCATATTGGCGGCGATCACCAAGAAGACATTTAGAATCGAAACGCACGAGGAATTGATCCCCACTATTTACAAGGCCTACCACATCGCCACTGAAGGTGAACCAGGCCCGGTTTTTGTAGAAGTGCCTGTCAATTTGCAGCTTTTCCCAGGTGATGTTTCAGAGGTCCTGCCATTTAGTGCTGCAACAGATGCACCTGCTGAGCTTGACCTGAATGCGATTCAGCGAGCAGCCAAAGCGCTGTACACCGCCAAAAAACCAGGCTTATTTTTGGGCTGGGGTGCTGTTGATGCCAGTGAAATATCGGTTCAAACAGCAGAATTCCTCAACGCGCCGGTTGCAACGACTTTGCAGGGATTAAGTGCCTTCCCGGCTAACAATCCGCTACACACGGGGATGAGTTTTGGTAAAGCTGCCGTTCCTGCCGCAGAAAATGCGTTCAGGGATTGTGATTGCATGCTGGCAGTCGGCGTCCGGTTCGCCGAGATCGCGACCGGCAGTTATGGTGTTGAACCACCGGCCAACCTGATCCATATCGATATTAATCCAGCTGTATTCAATGCTAATTATCCGGCAGCCATTACCATTGAGGGTGATGCCAAAGCCATACTCACTGAACTTTTCAAAGCACTTGAAGGACTGGGTGGATCCAAACCGGATAGTCAGTCATTGAAAACCGCCATTCAGAAAGACAAGCAGGCTTACCTGGATGAATGGTTCAAACACGACAGCAAGGGCCGCGTTAACCCGGCACGTTTTTTTGTCGAGTTACGCAGGCAGCTGCATGATGATGCAATCGTGGTGACCGATGATGGCAATCACACCTTTCTGACCGCTGAGCTCATGCCCATCCATGCCGCGCGGGGTTTCACTTCGCCTACCGATTTTAACTGCATGGGATATTGCGTACCTGCAGTAACCGCCAGCAAGTTGGTGAACCCCGACAAGCAGGTTGTGGGGATTGTTGGCGATGGGGCATTTTTGATGACGTGTATGGAAACACTGACCGCCTCTTCACTCGGGATCGGCGGTATCTATTTTGTGTTTAGCGATGGCGAACTATCGCAAATCTCCCAGGCACAGGAGATCCCCTACAATCGCAAAACATGCTCAGTTTTACACGCATTAAAAACCAGCGGGATAGCCGAGGCAACCGGCTGTGAATTCATCTCTATCAGCAACGATGCAGCTATCGCGGACGGTATAGAAAATGCCCTTGCACATGCTGCCTGCAATAAGCCGGTCATCGTGGATGTCAGCATTGATTATTCAAAACGCACCCGCTTTACAAAGGGTATCGTGAAGACAAACCTTGAGCGCTTTAGTATCGGCAATAAAGCCAGGTTTATCGGCCGGGCGCTGGTCAGAAAGGTGACAGGCTAAATTTGCAGACAAAAAGCCCCTTGGTGGATACAATACCGCGGGCCGGTAGATAACGATTAATGATATGAACCGAAGCAGGTTCCACATCCACGGTGAACGGGCGCATAATTTTCAATGAACTGGCGACACTTTCTCTACGTTTTATACCAAACAACAAGAGCCTCCTACCTGGCTGAGGAGAAAAACTCTTCACTGGGCATCATTTGGCATTTGCTGAACCCGCTGTTCATGACTGCCGTGCTGTTTATGGTATTTCGAAACGTGGGACGCCTGGGGGAAATCGAGAACTTTCAACTGTACATTCTGATCGGCCTGATTCACTACAATTTTTTTATTAACTCCTCCCAGCGCTCCGCCGGCTATTTTGTTAACAGCCGGCCACTGATCCTGAACACAACAGTTCCGCTTGAACTGCTGGTGATCAGACAGGTTTGCATTGAGAGTGTGACACTGTTTATTGAAGTTATGCTGGTTCTGCTTTTGGGTATTTTTATGGGCGCCACCCTTACATCGTCATTGCTTGTGTACCCCTTTATCTTCATTGGCGTACTGGCAATGAGCCTGGGGGCTTCGCTGTTTTTATGCGGGCTGGCAGTTTTCATGGCAGATTTAAATTATATCTGGAGGATTTTTTGCCGCTTGCTGTTTTTCCTCACACCGGTGTTCTACTCCGCAGAGATCGTGGGTGACGGTATTACACGGTCATTACTGGAATTTAATCCGTTAACCCGCCTGATCACAACTGCCAGAGAGGCATTGCTATACGGTGGGCCCATTACTGCCACAGACCTCGCGCTGGCCCTGGTTGGACCGATGTTGATCCTGCTTCTTGGCCTGTTGGTTTTCAAGACCAACAGAACCAGAATACCTGATTACATATAGTTATGACCATCAGAATTACTTCAATGGAAAAGGGTTTTCTGAAGGCAGGCCGAAGCCGTCTGCCGTTCTACCGGCAACTGCTCAATATGCATGGCAACCGTCACCGGCCGACAGTAAATGTCCTGAAAGATGTTAATCTCGAAATCCCGGATGGCTCAAGAGTTGCTATTATCGGCCCGAATGGTGCCGGAAAAACGACCCTTCTGCGCCTGATTGCAGGCATTTATAAGCCAACCAATGGCAACATCAACGTAGATGGGCGCGTTTGTTGTTTTCTGTCGCCTGGCGCCGGAGCAGCGCCGACATTGCCGGTGCTCGACAATATCTATTTGTATGGTGCTCTTGCCGGAATGTCGCATCGGGAAACAACGGCCAGCATGTCGAGGATACTCGAGTTTTCCTCGCTCACGGAACAAAAATACAGCTGGGTAGAACACCTGTCATTTGGTATGCAACAACGCCTGTTTATGGCCATTCAGCTTGAAACCATGCGTATTAACCGGGCTGAAGTGTTTCTTTTTGATGAGTTTCTGATGGGGGTTGATAAGCCTTTCCGCTCCAGGGTAGTCAATGCCTTAACAGAGTTCCCTTCAGGCCGGCAGATTGTATTGCATGCCTCTCACGATCATGAACTTCTGTTGAGAACCTGCCCAACAGCTCTGTGTGTGGATGAACTTGGCATCAAGTATTCCGGGCCGACCGCACAGGTGCTTGAGCAATACACAAATGACTAAGCCCACTGCGCCAGCGGTGTCAGTTATTATTCCGGTCTACGAACCAGGCGAGTTCCTGGACCGTTGCTTGCAGGCTTTGACGCGTTCCAACTTTAAGGATTATGAATGCATCGTTGTCGACGATGGTTCAAGTATTCCGGTTGATGCAGACAACTTGCTTCAGTATTCGGCCACCCTGATACGGCTTGAGCATCGTAGCGGACCCGCCAAAGCCCGGAATGTCGGGGCTGGAAGCGCCAATGGCGCCATCCTTTTCTTCATCGATGTCGATGTGGAAGTGCATCCGGATGCTCTCGGAACCGCAGTCTCCAGTATGCAGGCGAATACGGATATTTCTGCCGTATTCGGCAGCTATGATGAATCACCCGACCGACCTGAATTCATATCCCGTTACCGGAACCTGTACCATCACTGGGTTCATCAAAATGGCAATGAAGATGCCTCTACATTCTGGAGCGGACTGGGTGCTATCCGGCGGGATGTTTTCCAGGAGTTGAACGGATTTGATACTGCCTTCCAGCATCCGAGCATCGAGGACATCGAACTGGGTTACAGATTAAAATCTGCCGGAGGCCATATTTCACTGTTAAAAAATATGCGCGGCAAACATTTAAAACACTGGACGTTTTCCTCCATCCTGCAAACCGACCTGCTAAAACGCGGCGTGCCATGGGTACAGTTGCTGTTAGCAACCTCCACCACATCTACAGATTTGAATCTGAATTGGAAGTCGAGATTTGCCACAATATGCGCAGCACTTCTGGTCATCAGCATAGCTGGCATACTGTTGATTGAACCC
>Ga0164313_10004342_pt1 | contig 12633 bp, 9 predicted proteins | sample GuaBasSedimGuay4_FD_113735 | JGI IMG/M metagenome (GOLD analysis project Ga0164313, IMG submission 113735) | Subseafloor sediment microbial communities from Guaymas Basin, Gulf of California, Mexico - Guay4, Core 4569-4, 0-3 cm | ecosystem: Environmental > Aquatic > Marine > Hydrothermal vents >... | reverse complement strand
GTCATCGACGTAAACCTGGTTGGGAGACCAGGGGGAAATACACATGTTGGTGATGGCCACGTCGCTCCAGGAGTATTCCACCGGGTGGAAGATGTCCAAATGAGTGACCGTCTGGCCCAGGTCCGTCATGAAAATGCGGATCTGGTCGACGTCGCCGTTGGTTGACGAAAAAGTGAAATACTGGGTCGCGGTTCCCGACGGGGGGCCGGAGTAACCGGCCGAAGCTCCGGAACCCACCGCGGGGGCTCCTTCGAAATAGGGCCGCGCGAAGATAATCACGTTGTCGGGTCCGGGGGAATCGTAATCGACCTGCACGTTCAAGTTCGATCCCTTGGTCAGGACGGAATGGTTCACCTGGTCGAGCTGGATGTTGTAGATGCCGTAAGGCCCGAATTCGTACCTGACCCTGACGTAAAACTCCTGGATAATGGTAGAAAAGTCAGGGGACAACATGCGAACCTGGACATGGTCGACGGTTTCCACATTGGAGTTACCGATGGTGAAACTCCGGACCACGGTACTCTCGCCCAAGGGGAGGAGGGTGCTGCCGGAATACCCCCCGCCCGGGGTCGGGACTCCGTTGGTATACGCCTGAACCAGGACCTGAACGCCGCCCGGCTCGGTGACGAGGCAGTCGATGGTCACATCGACATATTCACCGTTGGGCATGTAGCTGGGAGATGGGTGGTTGAAGGTGATCCCCCCGAGCCAGTTCGCCGCGGCGACGGATGGGAAAAGGGTGGCGGTGATAAGGATGAGAACGATCCCGATGACGACTCGGTGAATGATGCAACGCATGGTAATCCCCCCTGGAATACTCGAAAACATGGCGGCAGGAACTGTTCCTTGCCACGCAACAGGGTTCGAGTGATTTATCCCCCAAGCCGGCTGGGCGTAAGCGCGGCCGATTCGTTCCAGGCGGAAATCAACAATACGTTATCAACAATTGCCATATGTGTCAATTCTGGGACCGAATCGCTATTTTCGTATGATTGGGAATCGCCGTGAAAATCGAACCACCGCACCTGCCAAAAAATAATTGGTCTTCGGCCTTTATTACCCGGATATTCCCGTTATGAAAATTCATCAACTGACAAGTGTCCGCCGCATGCGATTCCGGTTTCTGGAGTCCTACCACACCGTCATGGTTCTCCTGGCGGTATTGGTGGGAGTATTTGGCGGCCTCTGCGCGGTGGGATTTCGCAAATTCATTCATCTGGTGCAGGTCCAGGCCTGGCAAATGCCGGCCTTTACCCTTGACGGGCTGCGCGCCCATCCGCCGTGGCAAATTGTCCTTGTGCCGGCAGTGGGGGGCCTGCTTGTCGGATTGATCACACATTTCTTTGCCAAGGAAGCCAAGGGCCACGGGGTGCCGGAGGTCATGGAAGCGGTCATTCTGCGGGGCGGCCGGATCAGGGCCCGGGTTGTCCTGGCGAAGCTGGTGGCATCGGGTATCTGTATCGGGACCGGTGGTTCGGTCGGACGCGAGGGTCCCATTGTTCAGATCGGATCGGCCCTGGGCTCGGCCATCGGGCAGCTGATGCATCTGGGTGAGCGCCGGTTGCGCACCTTGGTCGGCTGTGGGGCCGCGGCGGGAATAGCCGCCACATTCAACGCGCCCATTGCCGGGGTCCTTTTCGCGGCTGAAGTGATTCTGGGAGACTTCGCGCCAACCCAGTTGACGCCCATCGTCATTTCATCGGTGGCCGCCACGGTGGTCAGCCATCATTTTTTTGCCGATGTGCCCGCTTTTGTGATTCCGCATTATTCCCTGGTCAGTTCCGGGGAACTGGTCATTTACGCGGTTCTGGGGGTGGTGGCCGCGCTGGTGGCGGTGGCGTTTGTCAAAATCCTGTATTTCAGTGAAGATTTTTTCGAGGGCCCCCTGGCCAGGATCCCGAGTGTAATACAAACGGTTATCGGCGGTATCCTGATCGGGCTGTTGGCTCTGCGTTTTCCGGAGATCATGGGAGTGGGCTACGAGGCCATCGAGATGGCGCTGCATGAAGACCTGGTGTTGAAGACACTGCTGCTGCTGACTGTCCTGAAGATCCTGGCGGTCTCACTGACCATTGGATCCGGGGGATCAGGCGGAATTTTTGCCCCATCGCTGATGATCGGTTCGACGGTCGGGGGTGCGCTCGGTACGGTTGCCCACAATCTCTGGCCGATGGCGACCGCATCGTCCGGGGCCTATGCCCTGGTGGGCGCCGGCGCCGTGGTGGCCGCGACGACCCACGCTCCGCTGACCGCGTTCATGATCATCTTTGAGCTGACTGGTGACTACAAGATCATCCTGCCCTTGATGATCGCGTGTGTGATCGCCACCATGCTGGCGGCGAGGATCGAGAGCGCCTCGATCTATACCATGAAGTTGCTGCGCCGCGGCCTGGACCTTTACAAGGGTCGCAGCCTCAATGTTCTGAGCCACTTGCAGGCCAGTGACGTGATGGATCCAACTGTGGACAGTCTCGCGACGTCAAAAACGAATCTGTTCGAACTGCTTTCCATGTTCATGGCCAACCGTTACAACTCGATCTTTGTCGTCGGGGCTGATAATCAGCTCGAAGGGGTCATCAATTTCGATGATTTGAGACCATTCCTGGGCACCCAAGGCAACATGGGGCAAGTTGTCATCGCCCACGACCTCATGCACACCGATGGTTACCCGGTTGTTCAACCGGATGACAAACTGGATGTGGTCATTCGCCAACTGGCCAATTACAAGTATGAAATCCCTGTCGTGTCCGATGGAATTCTGGTGGGGACGATTTTGGTTCGGGACGTCCTTCAGCAGTACAATAACGAGATGTTCAAGCGTGAAACGGCTTCGAGTATGTGCACAGCAGTAGAGGGCGTTGGACGTTTTACCCCGTTGCCGGGAGTGGCGGGCATGAGTATGGCCGAAATTACTGTTCCAGCGGTATTCATAGGCAGAAGTTGCGCCGATTTGGACCTGCGAAACAACTACGGAGTCACGGTTCTTCTGGTCAAACAGCAAAGTGAGGGGGCGTTGCAGATTGTCGGGAAATTACCTGACGGGAGCTACAGGTTTAATCCCGATGACAGTATGCTGGTCATGGGAAGCCCCTCGGACCTGCGGCGAATCCAGGAGATGATCTGACAGGGGACCTCTCAGGGAGACGGAGGATGAGATTCGATCTCCGTCACCTCATATCCTGCGTTGACAATCGCCTGCCGTAGAAAATCCGGGTCCGTTCCGGCCGGGACCTGCACCTCGGCGCTCCCGCTGCGGTGGTCGACCTCCGTGACCACCACACCCTCGAGGCTTTCAAGACTCTTGACCACATGAACTTCGCACCCGGCGCAGGTCATTCCTTTAATTCCCAAAAATACGGTTTGTGTAACTTCCTCGCTTTCGACGGGATGGCCGGTGGAGACCAGCGCACCGACGTAGTTGGGAAAAAAGGCAAAAGCGGCGGTCATTACCGTGGCTATTCCCAGCATCACAAAATTGAGTTTGCGCACCGAAAACCCTGTCTTTTCGGGTGGGCAGCAGGACTTTGAACCAGCTGCCGAGGTTGTGCAGGATGTGGTGTCCCCGGAGGTTGTTCGCCTGGGTTTCAGCGTGAAATACCAGCCCAGGGACAACAGGACAAATGTGACCGGAAGCATCACCGGTCGCCACGATTCAAACCTGGCCGCGACCACGCCTCCGGATAACCCAAAGGCAAGCAACAGCAGCGGCAACCAGCAGCAGGCCGACGATATGATCGCGACCAGCACGGCGCCCACGGCTGCCAGGGTACCTTTGCGGTCGGTTGTCTTCTGACTATTCATGGCCATCGTCCTTTTTTCCGGTGCTGCAACAATCGACGTCTGCAGCCATGGCAAATGGTTGGGCTATCGGAACGGCCTGTTCCATTTCCCGGCGCGCGGTCTTGATGACATGATTAACATTGCCCAGACAACATGAACCCTGGGGATTTGTTTCTTCGCAGCGGTCCAGCCCCTGCTTGCATTTGGCAGCGATCTCGGCCGGTAAATCGCTCTGTCCCTTTTTCCGGATAGCCTCGGTGAATTCCGAAGCATCGTGGCTGAAGCAGTAGCAGATGGGCCGGGGGGCCGAAACCTCCTTCATGCCGATGCGCACCTTGAGATCGGACTTGTCTACGCTCTCCCCGGTCTCCGGCTGAAACCAGGCGACCGGGCAGGTTGCCGTTGGGCAGTAACCGAAGCCCTGCCGATTTTGCAGACGGTCCAGGACTACGTCCAAGGCCAGGGAGTCCACTGTCAATTGACTTATGGGACGCCCTTTGGCACCACAGGTTGGGCAGTTCAATTCGGACATTTTTAAGTTTCCTTTCAGTAGCGGTTTCCCGCCACGAAACCCGGGTCATCGTTCGCCAGGAGCGATTCAAGTATTCGGCATTCGGCAGCCGAACGACCTTTGCGACAGGATTGAGCCAGCTCCTTCAATGCATCCCGTATCCGGGTCAGCGCTGTTATCCGCTGCTCGATATCCTTGATCTTGTCCACGGCCATTTCCTTGATCTCCAAACAGGAGGCCGCGTCATCCACGCGCAGAAACAACAGTTCCTTGATTTCCGCCAGGGAAAACCCCAGCGCTTTGGCATGGCGAATAAAGAGGATTCGTTCCACCGCGGCCTGCCGGTAGATCCGGTAGCCGGAACCGTTGCGTTCAGGTTCCGGAAGAAGCGCCTTCCGTTCATAGAACCTTATGGTTTCAACACCGACGCCGGTATGTAGGGCCACCTGGCCAATGGTCATCACGCTCATTTTGTCTCGCTTGCCGTTCAAGGAAAATATAACCCTGTACCATGGTACAAGGTCAATATACGACAGGAAAATGGGAATGGACCACCGGGCCCACAATTTCCGGGATATTACCTTTTGATCCGATAGATTTGCTGAGGGCGGGTCCTGAGGCCGGTCACCGGCCAAAAGGCGGTTTCATCAGGGAACAAGACCCCGGACGGTTCATAATTCACCGATACTTCGTCCAGCAGCCATGGGGACTCATCCACCAGGAATAATTCATCAGCCCAGGGGGTCTTTTTGCCCTCTTCAACGTAATGCCGGGGAATATCAAAGATAAGGGTTCTGAATTTCCGGTTCCGCAAGGCCATGCGAATTTCCCCGGCCAACTCCCCACTCAGTTCTTTTTCATGGCTACGGAAAATATCGGCGGTGGCCTGGGCGTGGGCGAGGGAGGGTTTTCCTCCCATGGCCGGCAGGTAACCATGGGATGGAAGATAAACATCTCCTGGTAAAGACCGGATTTTTTGGACCACATGCCAACCGGCCTCTTCATCGGCCATGGAGGGGATATGTTGCGCAGGCTGGTAGTGGATGAAAGCAAACTGGAAGACACAAAGGAGTAAAAACAATTGCCCGACCCATATTTGTTTTCTTGCCAGCAAGCTGGAATGGAATTGATGGATCCCCAGTCCGAAAAAAATGGCCAGGCAAGCGAAGGCCGGCATCAGGACGTTATCCCATCCTCCTGTATGAAGGCGTGAAAGCCAGGAGGAAATGATCAGGCCTCCGATCAGCATTACTGAATAGAACCAGTCCTTGTTCCTGTTTTTCATGGCGGCAAGGCCCACGCCCAGGACACACAGGAAGGCCAAGGGAAATGATCGCCACAGATCATGCACCCAGAAGCCTAAAATCATCTCTGGCTGCATCTTATGCTGTTTTGGCAGATCAAATACATAGAAGCGATACCAGCCGCCGGACCAGTGATCGAAAACCAGGGTCGTGCTGCCGACAAGACCGATGAATATCGCGGGAAAAATAAATCTGGCCCACCCCTTCCTTGAAAGAAGGCAATGGAGGCATAAGGGCGCCACAATGAACAGTGCGGTTTGTTTGGTCAGAAAAGCCAGGCTGAACAATAAGCCGGAAAGGATTTGTCCCCGCGCGGAGGGGTAAAAACGATATACGAATATTCCCCAGAGCAGGAGGCACATGAACAGGGAATCTATCCGTCCAATATCAAACCACCCACCGCAATAATGAAATGATGCCGCATACAATCCTGTGGCCACGATCCCATATCGAAAATGGCCGGTTTCCCTCCTGACATATTCGTGAATCAGGACAAAGGACCCGAGGGCGGAAAGAAAGGAAACCAACCGCAACGGGAAAAATCCTTCTCCGGTCAATAGTGACAATCCGGCGGCTAAATAATAAAACAGGGGAGGGTAGATGAACGGTACGAAGGAGAGGGTGGGTTTGACATACATCTGTTCACCCCGGACCAGGCGCATGACGTGGTCCACCATACCTCCTTCCATCCATTCCAATTCAAAGGGGTAGGTCATGCGGAGCGCGGCAATGACGATGAATACGCCGATGTAATAGAGGGGAAAGCCCCCCAGAAGTGACCAAAGGATCTTTCCCGTAAGTATGTGAATTTTTTCAGGCCGCGATTTAATATCCGGGTTCCTTTGGTGGGAGAGGCCGGATCCTAGCACCCGCGAAAACAGGGTGTCAATTGGTGCCGTATCGGTCGCGGTGAAAAAAGCGGGGCGGCCCTGGTGGGCCGCCCTGTTTGTTCTGCCATTATCAAACACGGCTTGAAACGTGTGTGCCGGGGGTCTATTTCACATCCTTTTCGATGATGACGTCATCTAGGAAGAACCCGGGGTATTCAGAGTATGAATTCGAGATGAAATTGAACCGGAGCGTGATCCTCTTGCCGAGGAAGGGAGCCAGATCATAGGAAAAATGCACCCAATCACTCGAATAACCGTGGAAAGAAGCGAGGAGAACCTCGCTGACTCCATCGTGGGCATAGACACGGACATAGTCATCGTAGCTGTCGGTGGAGAACCAGGCCCAGAAGGTCAGAACCGGATGGACCGTCGGCACGAAGATTTCCGGAGACAGGAGATCGGTCGTCCAGTCGGGCCCGTAGTTGCCGTCCAGGGACAATCCCCAGCAGCGCTGGCTGTCGTGGCCTCCAATCGGCCCGAAGGTCGGCGTACCCCATTCCCAGCCATCTCCCGACCTGGTCCATCCCTGGGTTGAAGATTCAAAGTCGAAAATAGCTCCCCAGAGCTCGATCATTTGCCATTCGGTAACGGTAGGCCCCGCGGTGACATTGCCGGAAAGGTCGGTGAGGTCGTTGATGGTGACCTGGAAATTATCTCCCGAGGCGTTGGTTCCGTCAGGTATTCCAAATACAAATTTCCCGGAAAACCGTCCCGAAGTCCAAACCCAGGAAGCACTGGCCGGATCCAGGGTGAAGGCCGGATCCCCACCCGCTTCCGTCACTTCGATTACGGGATCGGCAACCGAAGGATCGATGTACTCCGAGAACAGGATTCTTATTTCGAGGTTGGTCGTGACTCCTGAATCATTGATGCCGTTGCCGATCTGGGTAACCCGGGTCAGCAACGGGGCCAGTTCGTCACTTAAAGTCACGGTACCGTGCGGGTCGCCGGGGGTGGAAGTCGCGGCGCGCCTGGGGACGACGCAGAACGTGACCTCGGTCCCCGCGAATGGTGTCTGGATACCATCAACATCGTAGCGGTCGAAGGACGCCGGCAAAGAGCATACCGCCGTTATGGAGCCGGTCTCGAAATCCGTGGGCTCATCCCGCAGATATACCCATTGCGTATTGTTCCGGTCGTCGCGGGCGTAGATCCGGTATCCCCCGGAGCAGGATACGGCCGACCAGGTGAGCATGATCATCCGGGTATCAAAATTGATGGGGGCGTTAATCGAATTTTCCGCGATCAGGTCGGTGACAACGCCCTCGCAATCACCGCCAACAGGGTCGTCGCCGGTCATCCAGTAGATCCTGTTCCAGATGGAAAAGGGAATTCCATCTTCGCTGTAGGCGGTCAGATTGAAGTCGTAATCCATGTTGGGGTTGGAAAGCGGTTGCGCGGGCGCCAATTCAAGACGGATCGGAGAAGTCCAGGTCGCGTTCATCGGAATGTCTTCGTAGGGACTGTTGTTCTGCACCAGACTCACCACCGTCTTGCCTATCTCGGTCTGCATCGGCACCGAGAACAGGAAGTAGAGGGAGGGAGTGATGAAGGGTGGCTGGGTGTATCCGCTGGGCAGGTTGGTTGCGACAAGACTCGGAGATTCACCGGTATAGGCGGTCATTACCATGTGCCCGGTCGTCGTTTCGCCGGGCTTGAGAATAAATTCGCGGATCAAGGTGCCGAAATCCGGTTCATCGTCGGCGTCTGCATCATGGGCGCGTGCAGCGACCCACACTTTTGTCGCGGGCAGTCCGGTCAGTGTAATCTGTCCGTTTTCATCTGTTACGCCGGCGCCGGGCAACGACTGCAAATCGATCTCGTGACCATAGTAATTGAAACTGGGAAATTCCGCGGATATCACTTCAACCGTTACGCCGCTCAGCACCTCGCCGGTGTCCTGGCCGCGAACGGTCAGGTCGAGATCACTCGAATTTTCCAACAGGAAAAATTCCCGATGCTGGTTGATGTTGTCCTTGTTCGAAGGAGAAGCCAGGGAAATGGTGACACGACTCGTGGCGAACCCTGTGGCGCTGACGACCACCTGGTAGACCCCTTGAGACAGACCGGCCACCTTGAAAAGGCCGTCCTGGTCGCAGGTTCCGGTATGATTCGTTCCCAGGATGGTATATGCAGCCTCGGCGATCGGGGTTTTACCGAGTAATGTAACCACGCGGCCCGATACTGTGAACGTATCCGGGTTTTCGGAAGTGTAGACGTTTGTGATCTGTTCCTCGTTGCAACCGGTGCAAAGTAAAAAGAGAAGAATTAATCCGAGTACCGTATTTCGATTCATTTCAAAATAGTTATGCATGATATCCCCCTTGTCTCCACAGTGATAAGGTCCGCCTGAGAATTCCCTCCTTGGTGAATGTAGCATATCAACTGAAACATAATTGGGATATGTTCGATTTGCCATGCGTCGGTAGGCAGCCTGTGGAAAATAACTGGGGGATAGAATGTCCGACATCATGACCACCCAAGACATGACAAAATTCATGGAGCACTTTTACAACCAGCTGCTGAAAGATCCCATCGCCGCTCCCGTTTTTGCGGATATCGATATGCAGGCCCATATGCCGCGGGTGGTGGCCTTTTGGGAAGGCATTGCCTTTGGCTCCAGCCAGTATCGTGGCTCGCCGTTTGAGCCACATGTGCCGCTGGATTTGACCAGCGAGCACTTTTCCATCTGGTACGAGACATTTTGTTCGTGTCTGGATGACCTTTTTGAGGGGACCACGGCAACGATGATGAAAGAACGTGCCCACTCGATCGCATTTATCTTTTCCTCCAAACTCGGGCTTCCGCCTCCGGCGATCTAGAGTGCGGATTCGGGTCGTAAAGTGACTGCCGACGATACAATTCATTGACAATGTAGGTTCAGGATAATATTGTCACGCAATTCGGATAATTAGTATCGGGGTTGAGTGATGAACCGGGCTCTCGGAAGAGGTTGGGCGTGGTTGAGGCCCTTTTTCCCAGGCTCTGCACAGGTTGGAAATGCCCGGAACCCTTAAAAATTTTTCAAAGGTATCCATCCTGCCTGATACCCGTACCTGCCGAAACCGGTTTGTGTGGATGGGTCTATTATGGACCGTTGCCATTGTACTTGGAACCTCGACCCAATCCGGGGCAGAGACCGTATTCCAGTTCAAATCGCCCACGGAAAAGTTGGCCTATTCCCTTCAATATCCCTGGATTACCCAGTTCCATACCAGCAGGACGGGCCTCCAGTTCAGTCCGATCAATATGCAGCGCCGGGGATCCGGTATTTTGCATGAGCTTCCCTGGGCAACCGGCACTCCGTCGGGGTTGAGCGCGGATCCCAATTCCCAGATATGGATGGAAGACCAATCCTACCCCAACGAGTTGTCCATGCGGAGAGTCCCCCTGGACTTCGAGGTGCCCGGTGAACCTCCAGGTTACGGGAAGATGTTCAAGAAGGGCGCGATTCTCATCGGTGGATTCGAGTTCGCCATCATGGCGACCATGATGGTTTTGCCAAAATCCTTCACCGGGTGGCACGAGGACTTCATCAAAGAGGGGGCGGGCAACTTTTTGGACGCGTATGGGGCGGCTCCAAGATGGGACGAGGATCACTGGTATCACAACTATCTGGGCCACCCCTATGTGGGGTCCATTTACTACAATACCGTTCGGTGTCAGGGCGCGTCACCGGTGGAGTCGTTCTTTTTCAGCGCCGCCATGTCCGTGTGGTGGGAATACATGGTCGAGTCTATTGCTGAACATCCCAGCACTCAGGATCTTCTCGTGACCCCGATTACGGGAGCTCTGCTGGGTGAGCTCGTTCATCAGCTGACAGTCTCCTGGCTGGATGGTAACGCCTCTATCGGGCAGAAGATCATCGTCTTCATCCTCAACCCGACGCATGTGGTACTCGTAGGCTTCTGATCAATCCCCTCAAAACCCCATCTTGTAACCAATATTCCATTCGAGATTGTCCGCGCTGCCGATTTCGTGGAAACGCACGTTCATGCCTGCAAACCAGTTCTGATAGAAAAACTGTTTTACGCCCAACCGTTGGTAGAAATCGGGCAACCGGTTGGGAAGGTCCTTGCGCAGGATTTTATACCCGAAATGAACGATGAGATGGGTGCGGTGGGCCACGATTTCATAGCCGCCGAACAGGGCCAGTTCGAAATTGTCGGCGGTGGTGCCGGAGGCGTTGACGCCCCTTTCGATTCCGTCAAGAACGATGAGATCACCTACGGATTCGTCATATCCCAGATCCAGACCGAAAACGTAGCGGGATTTATAGGAGAACCGTTTTCCCATGCCGACGGTCAGGTTGCCGATGAAGTAGCTCTTGTTCGCGTACCTTTCCACCTCGTCACCCTTGAACTCCAAATCCAGGTTCCGCTTGCCCGCTGATCCGGTAACGGTCAGATCCCAGCCCTCGGGATACTCATGACCATGGCTGCGGGCAGGCGGAGCGACAGGAGTGTCCGTTGCGTATTTGACGAACAGCAGTGGACCGATCTGGTTGATCCCGTGATTCGGCCTCTGGGTTCCACCGTTGGAAAAGTGGGTAAAGGTGAGGCCGCCGATCAGAGCCCAGCGATCGGCCAGGCGGTACTCGACGCTCGGTCCGCCTTCGATATGTACGGAGCGGCCCAGGCCCATGGCCATGTTTTTCGGGTTGGTCACCGGATCGTAGGGTTGCCAATCGTTCGTTAGGCCGAAGGCGATATCGAAAAGGAATTTCCAGCGCTCACCGCGGATCAGGGGCCAGTTGAAGAATCCGTAGAGGGACGTGGGGGTGCCCAGTTCTTCGTCATTGTTGTAATCCGCCCCATAGAGACCGACCCCGAAGGAGGGGAAGTTGTAGGAGTGGTGCCAATCCTTGGAGCCGTCCGTCTGCCAGCCGAATTCCAGGCGGAGAGACCGGAAACTTTCGATCGGTTCGCCCGATTGGTTGGCGCCCTTAAGAAAATCGTTGGTCTGCAGGACCGAACCTGCCTGTACGGCGCCACGCAGAAAGTGGGAAGAGCCGGGGTAGTTGTCTTCGGGTGGTTCCTCGGCGGAGGCGGAGGCGCAGATCACAAGGAGCGACAAGAGGATGATCACCGGAATGGATCTTTCCCCTGAGAAAAAATTGAAACTTCTCATGCCCGTACCTGCCTTGATCTGCGAGTGGAATCCTGGGTTTGTTCCTGTCCGTTGATACCGGGAATACTATCAACAGGCTTTTCCGGAGGCAACCGGGAATCCCAGGGTTTGTCATGGAAGTGGCGTGGAGGAGTGTTTGTTGCAATTTCGGACTGACAAGGCACGAATTGAGGCCGTGAACGTATATTTGTTTCCATGAAGATCGACTGGGATGTAATCTATAGGTCTGGAACGAATCAGTAATCGGGAACCTTTGAGAGGGATGTTTTGGACAAAAATAAGATATTCGCGTTTCTGTTCTTGATCCTGGCCTGGGCGGCAGTGGCCGCGGCGCATTCCGAGGAATCCGAAATCGGCATCACGCCGCCACCGGGCGAGACCCCGGTTCCGGTCCAGGTGGGCATCTACCTGATAGACATCACCAACATCGATGAAACCCGCAACACCTTCGACGTTGAGTTGGACGTTCTGGTGAGATGGACCGATACCCGGATGGCCTTCGACGCTGAGGCTGCGGGAACCGACCGGCGGGTCCACGTCGGTCCCGAGGCGGCAAAGTTTTTCGACGGTCTCTGGACCGCCCAGATCGTTTTGGCCAATCCCGTGGGACAGATGGGAATCGGGGCGAGGAAAGTGACGGTTCATGCCGACGGTCGCATGGAGATTTCCGCCCAGGTCAATTCCACCCTGCGGACCAACCTGGACTACCGCCGTTTTCCCTTCGACAACCAGGTTTTGCCCATAATCCTGGAATCATTCGCCTGGAACAACCGCGAGGTGGAATTGGTGCCGGATCCGGACCGCACGGGTTTTGCACCCGAGTTCGCCCTGGCGGAATGGGATGTCGAGGCGATTGAAAGCCGTGTGGATGACGTTGTGAGGGTCAGGGACACCACTCCGTTTTCGAACATAAACTACGAGATCAGGATCCAGCGCCAGTCCGGGTATTACCTCTGGAAAATCTTCCTGACAGTGATCATCATCGTCTCTTTGACCTGGGTCGTTTTCTGGATGAGCG
>Ga0164313_10004341_pt1 | contig 12633 bp, 8 predicted proteins | sample GuaBasSedimGuay4_FD_113735 | JGI IMG/M metagenome (GOLD analysis project Ga0164313, IMG submission 113735) | Subseafloor sediment microbial communities from Guaymas Basin, Gulf of California, Mexico - Guay4, Core 4569-4, 0-3 cm | ecosystem: Environmental > Aquatic > Marine > Hydrothermal vents >... | reverse complement strand
ACTTTCAGGTTATCCATGTTGATCTCATTCATCATTTGCAAAGCATCATCGAGAGTGACCATAACCCGTGACTCACAGGGTGTTAGTGTATGCAGTGCCACCTGTATACCCTTATCACCGGCATACAGAGCCACTTCTTTCATACATTGACGATTCCACTCCCAGGCCTGTTCCCGGGATGTGCCATAGACCATATGCCCGCTTATCATATTGATTCGTGGACAATCTATATCTTTAGCGAGATCAACACACTCCTTGTAGTAATCAACAGATATTTTCCTGATTTGCCCGATGGAATGTGAAAAATTGATATGCAAGGCAAGACCGCCACCGTTTACTGACAGTGCCACTGTTTCGAGTCCATTGTCGGTAACAAGCTTTTTTATCGTCTCACGCTGCTTTTTGGTGGCATATATATCCGGCCCAAGATGCGGGCTATATGCCCAGAAGTCTATAGTCTCATAGCCAACAGCGGCAATTCTTTTTATTGATTCTTCCACTGTGGTGTAATCTAAATATCCCATTGTACAAAAACCTAATCGCATGATTTTCCTCCTTTAGTTAAATTAATTAGTTAAAACTCCAGTTCAATTCCAAGTTCCTCGCAGTAATCACTTATTCGGTCGCGCGACATCATGATAGCCGAGGCCGGATGTTCAATGTGAGCAAACAGGTTTAGACTGATATAGCCATTAAAATTCACATTCTTCAGACATCGCAATGTATGACGGATATCAATCTCACCCTGACCCGGTATAAGATGCATGTGACAGCGGTATTCCGGACGCTGAATAAATCGAAATGACTTAAATCCGTCGGCGCAATGCACATGCTTAATGTCACTGCCCCCATAGGCAATCATCTCTTCTATGTCGGCCTTTTCATCGCTCATAATGTAGGTGTGTGCCACACTGTAAATATAACCGAATCGCGGATGGTTAATCTCACGAATAAAGTCAACAGCCGCATAGTGATTCTCAACAAAATCACCTGGATGGCACTCAAAGTTAAGGAAAAAGTCGGCATCATCCAGGCGTGGAAGAATCACTTCCATGGAACGGAAAAATGCATCCCGTGCCTCCTTTGGACGCGTGGGGTCGCCCGTCATCTCAGTTGTCAGCATTTCGGCTCCCACAGCCTTAGCCGAATCGATTGAATGCAGCCATTTATCCAATGCATCTTTTCGTATTTCTTCATCCGGGCTGGCAATCGGATAAAGCGGCAATACAGCGGCCGGATGTAATCCATAATCATTGAGCAGTTTTCGAACCTCTCCAACATCCTCTTTACTGATTGTACCCGCCGGAAATACATCCGGATTTAGTTCAACATACTTGAACCCGGCCCTGCCAATCGCTTCCAGTGCCTGGCGGTAGTCCATCCGCATAAATGCTCCGGTTTCAATACATAGTTTCATAATTCTTGTCCCTTTCTTTATTTAGTGTTGTTAATCGTTTAGGAGTCCGGTCTTACTTCCGTTGCTCAGTATAAAGAGCCTCTATGCCCTTTACGCTTTTCTCTCCGGAGGTGAGAAAATCAAAGACACCTTCACCTATCTTCTTCTGATAGAATTTTTGATAGTTTTCCTCATATTCCGTCGTCTCTGTTAAGGGCAAATCAACACGCGTGCGTCCCATTGCCTCCGAATGCATCATTGCTACACAAAATTCAACCCCCTCCCGATCCACAGGATCAATTGTCGGCGCTTCACCCGATACGATCTTGTTATACAATCGGTCGTAGAGTTCAAACATGGCCGTTCGCCAGGCAATCTTGCTATCAAAATTGAAATTTTCATCCGGTTCAGTAACAATCCTACTATTGGTGGCAATCGCCCATGAAGGAATCTCCCATTCGACAACAGGGTCAGTATGTACACTAATTTTCCGGATATATTTTTCATCTCCAATGGAATCCCACACCACATCCACCGGTATCTCCCGGAATGTTTTGTCCTCGTTCAGCTGGTACACATGGAATTCAGGCTTCTGTCCTCTGTTGGGAAGAATCACCGGCCAGACATTGTCTGTCACCATCAGCTTTGTCCCCACCAGACGCCTTAAGTCACCTGCCAGATAATAGTCCTTATTTTCACCACCGAAGTGGAATGGAATGAACTCCATTCTGGCATCAATTCCGTTTTCGAATTCGATAGTTGCACCACCAGCTGCACCTACTATATCACCAAAACCCCTTACACGGTCATCCAGGACCTCGAGTGAGTCCGCATCGAAGAACTTACTCGCCTTCATCGTTGCCACCAGATTCCTGGGAGCACATCCTACGAAATCCCGAATTTGGGCATAGTGGTGTACGCCGATGTCAAAGGAAACTGTATTAACAGGTGTGCAAAGTGAAGCACTGACCAGATCACCAAACAAGCCCTGGTCCCTCAGCTTGCGGATTACAATGTCCCAGGGCATGTGGGGATAATTCTCAGACACCTGAAAATGCACACCGTTTTCCTGCACGGTCTTGATGATGAAATCCATCATGGGCATGGTCATTGTTGCCGGTTTCTCACAATTGATATGAATTCCCCGCTTTGCCGCATCATGAATAATCACGTGGTGCATCATTGGAGAGGTAATAATATCCACGACATCCAATTGCTCGTTCTCCATCATATCGAGATGGGTCTTGTAGTATTTAACCCCATATTTGTCTGCAACCTCCCGTCCAAGCGTCTCATTAAGATCTGCTATGGCCACGAGTTCCAGTTTGTCTGACATGGCACTGAGTGTGGTTAAATGAACTCTACGGCTCATGGAATTTGCACCTACCACACCTACTTTTAATCGTTTCATATTTTTTGTAATTTTTTGCTGTTTTCCGTTTTCGATTGAATTATTCAGATTGATCTTATCGCTTATTGACTAACTATTCCTGTTTCCCAGCCATAATCCACATATTCCCAGGTAAAGTCATCTCCCTTTACATCAATCTTTACAAATCCCTCCTGGAACTCACTGTCGTCCGGAGTTTTCCACCCTCTGCCACATATGGCACCTCCTGTTAGGAAGTGAGTTTTTCCCATTAAGTTGAGGTCTTCCAATGCATGCAAATGTCCCTGGAGCACAAGTTTCAGATTCATCTTTCTGAAAAGTGCCAGCACTTCCTGCTGATTGGTAACCAAATAGCTCTGATTTTCACCATAGAGGGGTCCGTTGTTGATCTGTGGTATGATGCTTACCAGCGGAATATGAATTGTAACTACAATAGGCGTCCCGGAATCGATTGTGGCCAAATCTTCACTGATCCACTGCATCTGTTCCACATCCACTTCTCCAATTAGATCGCTCCAGTCTTCTCCTACTTTCTCAGTGCCATCCAGGATCATAAAATGCCAACCTTTATGATTAAAGGAGTAGTAGGGTTTCCCGATCCGGTTTTCAAACATCTTCTCTCCGTATTCAGGCTGGCCCGGATCCACTTTAGGGATAGTAAAGTAACCGAAGAATTCATGATTGCCCATGGTATTGTATACAGGCATGGTAAATCCTGCAGCCATTTTATTATAGAGCTTGTAGAGGGTGTCTGCTCTCTCATAGGTTGATCCGAGCACATCAGATACCAAATCTCCTCCGGTAATCACAAAGTCAGGCTTAAGGGCATTCACGCTATCTATGGCCATCTGGAATCCATCAGTGGCTCTCAGTTCGGGCCTCAGGTGAATGTCAGTCATAAACACAAAGCTAAATTCCTTGTCGCCGTATTCATCGTGTGATTCCGGACTCGAAGCACAGCCAATCAATAAAACAACCAGGATACTAAATATCAGTCCGTTTTGCATTTTTCTGTTTTCTAATTGTACTAAGAATTAATTTAAAAGTAATTCATCCGGAACTCTCAAAAAACGACTGAATATCCCAATTGCAACACTATATTTGCACAATCTGAGTACAAGCTACAATAGTCCGTTTATTCATGCCTATTTATTATACTTGCTTCCCCCACGTCATTATGATCACGCCCGCCAGGGTAATCAATTCACCGGTCAGTTGTAACATTTCAGGCACGATGGAGAGGTAGATCGTGGATCATGGAACCGACCAGTACAAACTAACTCCGGGTTGCCTGGATAATCATGGCTGCTGCAAATAGAACCAGGTAAACCACCCTGTTCAAAGTAAGGATTCCCGGATGGATATCCCTGATCCTGCTTTTGCAGTAACAATGCTGATGGATGCTAAGACGGAGGAAACCAGGATCCAACTCGACCCTATTCCGAAAAACTCCCTGATGGTGGTATCACGTGTATAGGTAATCAGGATAACCCCTCCCTGAGAAAACTGATTCCCAGGATGGTCAATAAAAGCCAGGGCAATTCCTTTTACATTGGGATGGATTCCAGGAAAGAGCTCCTTCATGTCACACTATATGTTCAATATGTCTGCTTCTGGTTTATTACTTTTCTGAACAGCAATTCGTTATAAGTCAAATATTTCAAACGATTAACAACATCGGTTGCATGACATTGTTAATCGTTTACAAGGGTCCGGTCTTACTTCCGTTGCGCTGTATAAAGCGCCTCTATGCTCTTTACGCTTTTATCTCCGGATTGGAGAAAATCAAAGACACCTTCACCCATCTTCTTCTGATAGAATTTCTGATAGTTTTTCTCATACTCCGTCGTCTCTGTTAAGGGCAAATCAACACGCGTGCGCCCCATTGCCTCTGAATGGATCATTGCTACACAAAATTCAACCCCCTCCCGGTCAACAGGATCAATTGTCGGAGCTTCACCCGAAACGATCTTGTTATACAATCGGTCGTAGAGTTCAACCATTGCCGTTCGCCAGGCAATCGTGCTGTCAAAATTGAAAATCCCATCCGGTTCTGTAACAATACTGCTATCCGGTGCTATCGCCCAGGAAGGAACCTCCCATTCGACAACAGGGTCCGTATGCACACTGATTTTTCGAATATATTTTTCATCCCCGATGGAATCCCACACCACATCCACCGGTATTTCCCGGAATGTTTTGTCCTCGTTCAGCTGGTATACATGGAATTCAGGCTTCTGCCCTCTGTTAGGAAGTATCATCGGCCAGATATTATCCGTCACCATCAGCTTTGTCCCCACCAGACGCCGCAAATCACCTGCCAGATAGTAGTCCTTGTTTTCACCACCAAAGTGAAATGGAATGAACTCCATTCTGGCATCAACTCCGTTTTCAAATTCGATGGTCGCACCACCAGCCGCACCAACTATATCACCGAAGCCCCTGACACGGTCATCCAGGACCTCGAGCGAGTCCCCATCAAAGAACTTACTCACCTTCATCGATGCCACCAGGTTCCTGGGAGCACATCCTACGAAATCCCGAATTTGAGCATAGTGGTGTACGCCAATGTCAAAGGAAACTGTATTAACCGGTGTGCAAAGTGAAGCACTCACCAGATCACCAAACAGACCAAGGTCCCGCATCTTGCGGATTATCATATCCCAGGGCATATGGGGATAATTCTCAGACACCTGAAAATGCACACCGTTTTCCTGCACTGTCTTGATGATGAAATCCATCATGGACATTGTCATCGTTGCCGGCTTCTCACAATTGATATGAATTCCCCGCGTCGCCGCATCATGAATTATCACATGGTGCATCATTGGAGAGGTATTGATATCCACGATATCCAATCGCTCATTCTCCATCATATCGAGATGGGTCTTGTAGTATTTGACCCCGTAATTGTCTGCGGCCGCCCGTCCCACAGCTTCATTAAGATCTGCTACTGCCACCAGTTCCAGCTTGTCTGTCATGGCACTGAGTGCCGGCAAATGAACCCTTCGGCTCATGTAGTTTGCACCGACCACGCCTACTTTTAATCGTTTCATCTTTTCTGTAATTTTTTGCTGTTTTACCGTTTTCGATTGAATTAATAATTGATTGAAAAGTAATTCATCCGGCATCCTCAAAAAACGACTAAATATCCCGATTGTGACACTACATTTGCATATACCTGCCATACAGGATAGAATATAGCATGAAATAACTTAGTCATCGATAGCCTGGTTAACCAGCTGTCGAAATTTTTCGCCACCTGCATCATCGGTGGATCCCTGGGTTTGTTTCATCAGGACCCCAAGGATCTGTTCTACAGGATCCGCAAAATACTGGGTATCGAAATATCCTCCCCACGAGAAGGTCCCTTGACTGCCCATACCTCCGGCATCCTCTCCTTCGGCAGTAACCACGCTAAAAGCTAAGCCATAATATGAATTGTCACCTCCAAATAAATCGCCGGTTTGATTGCCCATGATCGATCGAACCGTTGTTCTGCTCAGGATCCTGATTCCATTCAGCTCCCCTCCGTTCAGATACATTTGAAGGAAAGCGGCATAATCTTTTGCTGTACTTGATAAACCTGCTCCACCCGAGAAGAAACGTTTGGCGCCTTTGATGGGATAATCCGGATCGTAAAAGGTGACTGGATAAGGTTGCCATTCTCCATCCTCTTTTTTTTGCACTGTAACGAGCCGGTCAGCTTTCGAATCGGGCAGGTAAAACCAGGTGTCGTCCATTCCCAGTGGATCAAACAAGTGCGTCCTTAGAAACTCATCAAAGGGCATCCCTGAGACAACTTCAATGAAATAGCCCAACACATCAAGACCTTCGCCATAGAGATACGCTTCTCCGGGATTGTGATGCAAAGGCAATGCTGCAAGTTTCTTTATGTTTTCACCAATAGGGATGTTCTCTGTAGTAAACAGATCGATGATACCTGCTTTCTGATAGATCATCTTGAAACGCTCATCTCCGTCGCCAATTCCATATCCCAGCCCCGATGTATGGGTCAATAGATGACGGATGGTAATCTCCTTATCAGCGGGTACGGCTGTATAGCTGGTGTCCTCATAAGTGAAAGATTCCAGAACCATTGGATCCCTGAACCCGGGTATATACTTTGAAACAGGATCATCCAGTTTGAACTTTCCTTCTTCCCACAGCATCATTACGGCAGTGGATGTAATGGCCTTACTCTGTGAAGCTATACGGAAAATATCATCCTTTTTCATTTTTCTTCCCGATTCATTGTCAGCCATCCCATATGCTTCATGCAATACAATTTTACCCTTTCGTGCCACCAGCGCTACAATACCGGGCACATCTCCGTTTTTTACAGATTCTTTGCTCATCTCGTCTATCCGCTCCAGTCTCTCTGGGGAGAGACCCACACTTTCAGGTGATGCTTCGAGAAGGGGAGGGGATTGAAGAACAGAGGTGGTCTGTGATTTTGTAGTTGCCATACAGGTGAACAGAATAAAAATGATTAAACAATTTATTAAGGGTTTCATAGGCTTAAAATCCCCTGCATCTGCGGAGCATGCAGTATTTTGTCCGGGTAGCAGACTGGCTCCTGCACTTACTATTATCTTCATCTTGGTTTGTTTTATGTTTGTAACATTTAGTTCATCTTTCAATTACCTGAAGCAATAACAACAATAGCAATAATAAGAACAAGAATGCCCAGCTTCAGGTACCTTTTTGATTTAATGGTGGCTTCTTTCCACTCTCCCTTCCATACACCCCACAAATTTCCGGCAATGATTGAAATGGACCTAAATAGGGGCCAGGCAATTACAATCCCCAGATATCCCAGTTTGGAAATACTCGCGCCATATACCCAAAAACTTACTATCCACAATACTGCCATGATCAAACCCCATTGGATATTCCTGAAACTCATATTGGCCTTAAATTGACCTAAGTTCTTATTTCTGATAATCAGAAAAATGCAATATCCAATATTGATGGTCGAACCCACGGTGAAGAAGAGCGCCCAGATCGCATTCCCGGCAAAAAAAACGGGAACTCCCGATTCAACGGCTCTGTCAACAATGCCTGAACCGAATGAGAATCCAATATTTGGAAAGGAACACAGGATACCTGCTCCGATTGAAATTAGCAAACCTGCCCGAAAGGGATCCTTCCTATCCGTTTTCTTCTCATCCGTATTTCCCTGTTTTAATGACCCGGCTTTGGTGCAAATGATGATTCCAATGATCACCAGCATCATCCCAATGCCAAGCAAAAGACCTTTCATGGTAAGAACCTCAGCTGTATGAAAAACCAAAAATGGAATAAGTGCACCCATACTTGCAACCAGACCCACCATAATGGGATAACCCAGGCTCATGCCCAACTTGTCCATTCCTATCCCAAATAGTGTCGCACCTATGCCCCATCCCAGGCCAAACAGGATCAGTGTCAGTAGCGTTCCGGGAGGTAGATCCCTGTATATCCAGAAAATGTTTGGTATGAAGATAAGTGTGAGGATCCAATTCAGAACAATCATCGCCAGGATAGAAAAGACTAACCATGAATGCTCCCATTGCCAGTTCTTGGCCATGGTCATAGGAAGGATAAATGATCCGTGAAAAATACCGGCTACCGATACTAAAATAAAACCTATCAACAACATTATTACTAAAAGCTAAACCCGGAAAGCGATGTTGTCCCGTCTCCATGTTTAATTACGCGCCCCGTAAAAGCGCCGGTTGATTGGTCTATTGTAATTTCCACAAAATGATGAAAATGGCCGTCATAGGGCGGATTCTCAAATTCTCCATCAAGCTCATAACCACCACCGGCAGAAGTCACAAAAGTAGTCCCATTATATTCATATCTGTCATAACAAATCACATGAGCTGCAAGGACTAAATTCACATCATACTTATCAACTAGCGCCAGAAAATCACTTTCAAGGTCCGGAAATCCGTCACCAATGCGACCGGCAAAGCGATTGTTGAAAGAAGGTGGCGAATGCATCATGATAACTTTCACTTCATGCGTGTTTCGCTGCAGGCAGTCTTCCAGGAATTCCAACTCAGTTTCTGTAAGCCCGTCAATATCCTGGGTCTGTTTTTCGTTAGGGTTGATCCTGTTTCCCCAATGACATTTCAGGACAATGAAACGTGTGTTGCCAAAGGCAAACTCATAATTGAGAGGTCCCCTGATATTCCGGTATGTTTGCCATCCGCTCAGATCGTCTCTATCGTGATTTCCTATGGCAGTTATGTTGGGTATGGATAGCTTCGATACAAGAGTTTGATAATGATCATACTGCTGCGCGCTACCTCCTCCTGCGAAATCCCCTAAAGCCGCCATAAAAGCAGGTTTAGGCTCGAGTTGTTCCATCTGTGCCATCAGACCACTAAAAACAGAGTCGTATTCTTGACTCGCATAAGGAGCTGTATCACCGATGATCGTAAAGCTAAACGAATCACCAACAGGGGTGGCCCTTATCCGTCCGATTGCTTCTTCATTTTTACATTGATTAGGTTGTTTCATAGTTTCCACTTTTTTATTATTCGGGGGAGAATGAAGAACAGAGCTGGTCTGTGATTTTGTGGTAGCGATACAGGTGAACAGAACAAAAATGATCAAACTATTTATTAAGGATTTCATAAAGAATCAGATTTTGAATCAAAGTGAAATTTTTTCGTTACCCACTTCGGCAATCCAATTTCGGGCATAGTCAACTGCCTCCAATCCCAGATCTACAATGGTGTTGGCACAAAAAACAACACCATCTATCTTCCCATCTTTAAGCCAGTGATAATACGTATCAAGCTGATACTTCATCAGATCCATTGGCAAAGGTTTTGCCTCATTCCAATTCCACATGTAACACCCTGCCAAATGACGTTTTCCAACAGTCCTTTCCACACATTTTTCGAGGTTTGAATCAAGGTTTATCAAGTCGCCAGGTTTCCAGGTCCACAGGGTAATCACATCAAATAATTCAAGATAATCATCAATATCTGCATTAAGTTGATGTGTATACCAGACAATCCAAAAATCAAGTCTGCGTTTATTGAAATTGTGTAGTTTGTCTTGCATTTCCCTGATGCTCCTCACAGAGTGACGGGCAAGAGCTTCACCTTCAGCTGAAGCAAGGAAAAAATCATCTAATATCGCTCCGGAAATATTGGGATAATCTTCGGCAATATGCAAAATCCCATCAATATCGCTCTGGTCGTTATTGTGTTGTTTACTTCCAGCGTCTCCGATGGCAGACCAAACAACTTCTTTTAAATCTTTCAATTTTTCAGCTTCCTTATCAAAGGGAGGAAAAGGACCAGCACTTCCAAAGGCCACACGACAACATTTTTCAATTCCCAAGAAGTCACAACCTTCTTTTGGTCCCATTTGGTTGACTCCCGGTAAGTTCGAGCCTGCATGATGATGAACACCGGCAGTATGTCCCCAGAGCCATAATTTGTCTTTTATAGTATCGTTCCCGGATATTTTATCTTTAAACATATCAGTATCTAAGCCCCATTTTAGTCCGGGTAATACAGCAGTCCCTAATGCCGTAGTTTTGATAAAAATCCGTCTTTTCATTTCTTTTTGATTTAGTTAGACTCTTTTTAGGTATTAAAAATGTATTCCGGTTTTGCCCTGAGGCAAGACCGGAATACAAAACTGAATTATGAAACACTACTACAACTACTACTACTATTTAATCAAAGTCATTTTATTTACCTGTGACAGGTTTCCTGCTTTAATCTTACAGAAATAGATCCCTCCTGACAGGGTAGTACCATCAAACATTACCTCCTGCTGACCGGCAAACTGTGCTTCATTCACCAGTGTAGCAACTTCTGCTCCGGCTACATCATAGATCCTGATGATTACATGGCTGCTGGTTGGCAGACTGTAACGGATCCTTGTAACATTAGTGAACGGATTGGGATAATTTACCATGTTTAGGGCATCAAACTCAATGCTTTGGGCAGATACCGTTAAATCAGGAGGATCTTCCCCTGCTTCCCAGGCATCCACAACATCGGATCCGAACCAATTCAGGTCTCCCAGAGGATAGCCGTCATCTCCGGCATCCCATGTGGTCCTATTGGTTGGCTTGAGATCGAAGGGCAGGGGCCAGATGAAATCACGTGCTGTGCCGTCCAGATCAGCGAACCACCAGGAAAGTTCATGTGGAAATCCTGGCGTCTGCTGCTCAGGAGGCAGGCGCCGTTCGACGGCCTGCTTGAACATCTGCGTAAAGGCTCCTTCAGGAATGGCACCCATCGCAAATTCCGGGTCGTATCCATTCCCGTCAGCTTGCAACCAATTGTTTTCAATCGTCCATCCGTATACCTGACCCAATGAATCTGTAACCGAGTTATAAAAGGGCTGCATGGTAAGGTTGCTTTCCTCATTGAAATCAAACACCCGCTGCTCGTTCCACTTCAGGTTATTGGTCACCGTCACGTCCCTGGTGATGCCAGCCTCATCCACGGTATCCCGCCTATGAAGGTTAATTTCAAAATTACCACCTGGTCTGGCACCTTCTCCTACATAGGTAGTATCACCGTCTTCTATTTGTATCCCCATCCAGGCGCGTAAATGCGCATTGAAAAGAATGCTGTTCTTCAAAATGAAATCTTTGTCATCGACTGTGAAGAAAACATCTCCCCAGGTATTCACATAAGAATTATGATCCATATACTGACTTCCGTCCGGACCTGATCCGGAGTTTCCGAAAATACGCTGGGCAACAAAATAGGTATTGTTATAAGCTTTATAATCGCAGCTGTCGCCTCCCCAAAGAAGTCCACCATATCCACCATGATCATCCAGGTTTTCATGGCCCGTGTTAAACTGAATGTTATTCCTGAAAGTGAAATCAATTCGGCTATTAACTGGATTCCAAACCTGCCAGTAAAATCCGCCCTGTATGACACATCCTTCAATGACAATCTTAACAGCTGGTGCTTTTATATCAATGAATCCCTTTATCCACTCTCTGTTACTTGTCCATCCCACCATTCCATAATCCTGAAGGGTAAGATCGACTGCTGTAGCAAAATGGTATTTGTCATGAGCTGTACCGGGATCACCATAGAAGCGTATCAATCCCGGACGCATATCAGCTGGTTCTGTCTCACCCCTGATAATAGTAGGCACTGTGATCTCAATGGTCTGGTCAATCACATATTCCCCTCCTCTTTTAAGGATAATGGTTGCACCGGGATTTTCATTTACTGCTGTCAGAAGGGTATTGAATCCCTCGTCAACGATTATTTCCGTTTGCGCTTTGGCAACATTTCCAGACAGCAATGCCAATCCAACTGCCAGCAGGAAATACTTTTTTAATGAATGTAACATTTTTCTCATTTTAGTTAGGTTAATTAAATTAATATGCTGATATACTTTAAGTTAATTCATGGTTTTTCTCGCATCCACCTCCTTTCCTTTTTTTTTGTTTTTAGTGGGTTAAAACTTATATCTCAGACCAATATCTCCGGATGTACCATACCGTTCATCCCTTATCAGCCGCTCGGGATGAAAGGTCAGATATTGGGCGTCCGGGTTGTTGGTAAGGTTGTTGATATTCAGGTAGATAATCAGTCCCGGGACTTTCTTGAACTTCTGGGATAGCTGCATATCCAGCCTTAGCAATTCGGCCTTGTCCACATCCAGTGTTTTTTGACTGGCCTGTGCGACTGTAATAGTGGAACTTTGATAATAGGCTGAAATTCTCCCTGCAAAACCACCCAGTTCATACCCAAGGGCAAGATTCCCGGTCATATCAGGCATCCCGATCACCTTGTTGACTCTGGAGTCATCCTGCCCTATTGATATGGCCCAGGGGGGCTCATCGATCATGATTCTT
>Ga0164313_10004340_pt1 | contig 12637 bp, 9 predicted proteins | sample GuaBasSedimGuay4_FD_113735 | JGI IMG/M metagenome (GOLD analysis project Ga0164313, IMG submission 113735) | Subseafloor sediment microbial communities from Guaymas Basin, Gulf of California, Mexico - Guay4, Core 4569-4, 0-3 cm | ecosystem: Environmental > Aquatic > Marine > Hydrothermal vents >... | reverse complement strand
TTTCAGCACTGGAATAAATGCGATTGAACGATGGATGAATTTTCCGATAACAATCTGAAAAACGAATACCTGTCTCGCTTGAATCGGGTCATTGACTATATTCATCAGCACAGCCATGAGAATTTGAGCCTGGATACCTTGGCCGACGTGGCCTGTTTTTCGAAATTTCACTTCCATCGTATCTTCAAGGCCATTCTGGGTGAAACCGTCAATGAATTCGTGCAGCGTATCCGGCTGGAAAAGGCTTTTGGCCAGTTGATGCTGCACAGATATAAGCCCATTACCGACATCGCGCTGGACACCGGTTTCTCAAGCTCCCAGAACTTTGCCCGGTCCTTCAAGGCGCAGTACAGCATGACCCCTTCCCAGGCGAGATCTGAGCACAACTGGGAGCGTGTGATGAAAAGGATGCAGGCGATCGACGGCCGCAAGATAGATGCACAATCGTCAGAAGAGACAGTTTTGTCCAGGGACTATATTTCTCAACTCAAAGGTTCCCTGGAAAAACGCCTGGCCACATCACCCGAGATGCAGGTGACCATCCAAAAGCTGCCGCCCTATCGCGTGGCTTACATTCGGAACTGGGGCCCAATCAGTCTTAAAACTGGTGATGCCATGTTCAAACGCCTGTTGCAGTGGGCCGATTCCAGGGGCGCCATCGATGATGGGGCCATGGTTATGCTGGTTGTCTGGAACAGTCCCTATTTTACACCCCCGGAAAAATTGATCAATGATGCCTGCATCACGGTGCCTGTGTCTACGGTGGCCGACCGATGGGTCAACATCCAATCGCTTCCGGGGGGGGATTTCGCCGTTCACCGGTGCGACATTGACACACATCTCCAGGAGGAAGCGTGGCTGAACTTTCTGCTAAACTGGCTGGCCAAAAGCGACTACCAGCCTGATGACCGTCCCGCTTACACACTATATTACGATTACCCGGAACCATCTGCAACTGCGCGCGTACTCGCTGACCTCTGCCTGCCCATAAAACCATTGATGCAATAGCGCATTCGTCTGTTACCGACTTTGCGGCCAAAACTCTGATTAAAAGCAAAATTTGACACATCAATAGCAAGAATCGACAAGAAATTGAATTGTATTCATATTAAACTATTCATTCATCATTGCACCACAACCAATCCACAAGGAGGGCAAGGTATGAAAAATCGGGTTTCAACGATCAGGATATTGGTTCTCTGTGTTGTGCTTTTCACCGCTGCCGGGGTTTTGGCCGGTCCGGATGATGTCGTAAAAATAGGCCTGCAGTATGATCCCGGTACCATGAACATGCTGCAGCTCAAAACGGGCATTGAAATCCCGGCCATCTTGCCCATGCATCAGATATTGATGTTGACAGACCCCTGGACCGGAGAGCGCACCTTTGAATCTTCATTGACCGAATCGGCCGAGGTTTTGGAGAACGGCAAAGACATCAAGTTTAAGCTGGTTAGTGGCAATACTTTCCACACTGGAGACCCTTTAACTGCTTATGATATCAAGTTTACCTACGAACAGTGCGCCAACCCGTCCAATGCCAATCTCATGGCCGCTCCCCTGGACGAGATCGAGGATATTGAAATCATCGACGATTATACCTTTATCTTTCGCTTCTACGAACCCTATGCTGCCTGGCGGGAGCTGTTGTGGATCGGGATCTGTTCCCAGAAATACTATGAAAAAGTGGGTCCGAAACAGTTCGGCAGGCACCCTGTGGGCAGCGGCCCCTTCAAATTTGTGGAGCGTAGGATCGGCGAATACATCACTCTGAAAGCGGATCCGAATTACAAATGGACAGAAAACGTGCCCTACACCGACCCGGACACCGGGGAACAAAAAACCAAAGCAGTGGAGCGCAAGATCGATTTCGGTACGCTCAAATTTATCACCGTTCCCGATGATATCACGCGGGTGGCCATGCTGGAAACCGGGGAACTGGATCTGATCACCGACATCCTGCCCCACCATGTCAAGAGGCTCAAACGGAACAAACACGTTGTCATCAAGACAGACACCACCCAACCGAGCCTGTATGCCTTGTCTTCAAAAGCGGATAATTATCCCATCTGGAAAGACGCTAAATTTGCACTGTCCATCACGTACGCCATCAACCGGAAGGAAATCGTGGACAAGATATTTCTGGGCCAAGGCTATCCCCTGTACATGTTTGCAAGCAGGTCCGAACTTGGATATGACCCGAGTGTCGTGTACGAATTCGATCCGGATAGAGCCCGGCAGCTGGTGAAGGACTCCAGCTACAAGCCCGGCACCCCCATCACATTGACCTATACCAGTGCGGTTCCCAACGCCGACCTTGTGGCGGCGACCATCCAGAAATACTTGCAGGATGTGGGGGTTACCATCAAGCTGCAGAAACTGGAAGCCGGAACCCAGGCCACGTACTCAAGAAACAGGAATCCCAAGGAAGGCCATATGACCCTGTATGCCTGGGCCGGCGGGCGTGATCCAAGCACACGGCTGCTGCTGACCATGCCGTCCACCAGTATGTACAATGCCTGGAAAACACGCAAAGCCCAAAAACAGATCGATAGCCTGACCTATGCCCAGGCTCGGGAGACGGATCGGGACAAGCGCCTGGTCCTCTTGAACGAACTGCATTCCCTGTTGAGAGATGAACCTTCAGCACCGGTTCTGTTCGGCCTGAACCAGATTTATGCCATGCAGAACCGTATTGATTATTCCTGGCAACCGGGGGATTCTTTCGTGTTTGGAGTGAATCGTATCAAAATCGTGAAGTGAGATCACGAATCAGCTTAGTACCATTGCCAGGCTAAAAGGAGGGAAGGGTATGAAGAGACGGATTTCAATGATCGGGATGATAGCTCTGTGTGTCGTCGTTTCCACCGCAACCGGTATTTTTGCCGGGCCCCATGATGTCGTCAAAGTCGGCATACAGTACGACCCCAGCACCATGAACATGCTCCAGATGAAATCACAATTCGACCTCTCTCCTGTGTTGCACATGCACCAGGCCTTGCAGGGGACCAACCCTTTTACCGGGGAGCGTTCCTTTGAATTTACCCTGACCGAATCGGCCGAGGTCCTGGAAAACGGCAAAGATGTCCTGTTCAAAATAGCCAAAGGCTATACCTTCCACACCGGGGATCCCCTGACCGCCCACGATGTCAAATTTACCTATGAACAGTGCGCCAACCCGTCCAATGCCAACATGATGGCCGGGCCGCTGGATGAGATCGAGGATATCGAAATCATCGATGATTATACCTTTATATTTCGTTTTTACGAACCCTATGCAGCCTGGCGGGAACTGCTTTGGATCGGGATCTGCTCCCAGAAATACTACGAAAAAGTGGGTGCGAAACAGTTCGGCAAACACCCCGTGGGCAGTGGCCCCTTCAAGTTTGTGGAGCGCCTGATCGGCGAGTCCATCACCCTGAAGGTAGACCCGGATTTCTCCTGGAAGGAAAGGGTGCCCTATAATGATCCGGATACCGGGGAGGAAAAGACGAAAGTGGTGGAAAAGAGGGTCGATTTCGGTACGCTCAAGTTTATCACTGTGCCGGATGATATAACCCGGGCGGCCATGCTGGAAACCGGTGAGCTGGATCTGATATCCGATATTTTGCCGCACCATATCAAGCGTCTTAAGCGTAACAAGAATGTCGTCATCAAAAGAGAATCCACGGCACCCAGCCTGTTTGCGTTGTCTGCAAAACCGGATAATTATCCCATATTCAAAGACCCGGATTTTGCATTAGCGTTTTATTACGCCATCAACCGCCAAGAAATCGTGGACAAAATTTACCTGGGCGAAGGCTACCCCATGTATATGTTTGCCGTCAAATCAGAGCTGGGGTACGATCCCGAAGTCTTCTTTGAATTCAACCCGGAAACGGCCAGGGAACTGGTTCAGAAGTCCAGCTACAAACCCGGCACCCCCATCATATTGACCTATACCAGCGTAGTTCCCAGTGCCGACCTGGTAGTGGGAGCTATCCAGAATTACATGAAAGACGTTGGGGTGACCATCAAGCTGCAGAAGTTGGAGATCGGCACCCAACTCACGTATACCCGGAATAGAGATTCCCGGGAAGGTCATTTAACCCTGTATACATGGCCCGGCGGGCGGGATCCCAGTACCAGGCTGTTGCTGTCTATGCCGTCCGACAGCCCTTACAACGCATGGACGACACGCAAAGCCCAGAAACAGATTGATGCGTTGACCTATGCCCAGGCGCATGAAATGGATCCGGACAAACGATTGGCCCTTTTAACACAGATACACGAACTTTTGGGCGATGAGCCTTCATCCCCGATTTTGTTCGGCCTGAACCAGATCTACGCCATGCAGGACAGGATCGATTATAGCTGGCTTCCCATGGAAGCCTTTTTGTTTAGCCTGCAGCGTATCAAGATTGTCAAGCAATAGCTGACAGCTGATAGCAAAACCTATGCGCTATGACCTGTGAACTAATATAGGAGGATACTCGTGGCCTGGTTGGAACGTGGACATGGAAAAATTTATTATGAAGATGTCGGTGAAGGCGAACCCATTATCACCACCCACGGCCTGATGGAAGACGGTGGGTACTGGAGCGAAACCGGGGTGACGGCCAAACTGGCCGAGCGTTACCGGGTGATCTCCATGGACATGCGCGGCCACGGGCGCAGCGTGGTGGACGGTGAACCCCATGGTTTCGATGTAGGTACTATGGCCAATGATTTCGGGGCCCTGGCCGATGGGCTGGGCCTGGATCGCTTTCATCTTTTGAGCCATGCCACCGGCGGGATGGCGGCTGTGCGCTACGCCAGGACGACATCGACATGACTCATCAGCCTGATGCTGACCGATACCGGCTCGGCAACTGCTCCGGAAATTCCCGGCGTGGAATACAATGAGGAAATGCGGCAGGGGTTTCAACTGGCCGCCGAAACCCGTAAAACCGCATCGGCGGAGGAGTGGATGGCCATTGCGCAGGCCGAACCCGGCCCCTTTCTTTTCAAGATGGCCGAACACCCGGATAGCGAGCGCATGTGGGAAATTTACAAGGGATTTATCCGGCGCAGTGATCCCACAGCCATACGTGACTTTATGATGTGTTTTTATACCGATCCGGATCCCATGGTGGCAGGACTCAGACAGATCCAGTGTCCAACCCTGGTGTTGCTGGGTGAGTTCGACATCGTTTTCCTGGAACCCAGCCAGATAATGGCCCGAGAAATCCCCGATGTCCGGCATGTCATCCTGGACAATGTCGGCCACATGACCGCCATCGAGGATCCCGAGCGAACCACCCGGGAAATCATCCAGTTCCTTGAGACTGTTGAGCAGCGGGGAAAAGCAGGTTGAATTGAAAAAAATTGAATTATCAATTAGTTTTATGTTCATATTTAAACTTTAACATCAACGATATTTTCGAACAATTGATAAAGGAAAATATGGAATGGAAATAGAACCTCGTTTTCACAAGGTTGAAAAAGACGGCCCCGTCATTATCTGGAAATTTGACAATCCCCCTCAGAATATGGCCACGCTGGAGACATCCATCGAATTGATCTCCCTGGTGGAAGCCTTTGACCAGGATCCCGAACTGCGCGTTGGTATTGTGACCAGTGCAACCCCGGGCAAGTTCATTCAGCATTTCGATGTGTCCGTGCTGTTGGGTTGGGCCGAGGTCATGCAGGATTCCAGCGAAGAAGAAATTCAGCAGCAGTTGGCGGCGCTGCCGCCGCCCCAGGGCCTTTGGGGCTATACATCCAAACCGGTGATCTGCGCTATCAACGGACCGGTTGAGGGCGGCGGATGTGAAATGTCCCTGGGGTGCGATTTTCGCTTCATTTCCCGGGATGCCTATATGGGCCAGCCCGAAGTGGGTGCCGGCATCATACCCGGGGGCGGCGGGACCCAGTTCCTGTCAAGGCTGGTGGGCGTCGCCCGGGCCATGGAACTGTGTATGAGCGGCCGCCAGATTCCTGCCGGGGAAGCCGAACGCCTCGGCCTGGTGGTCGCAGCCTGCGAGCCGCAGGAACTCATGCCCACCGTTATGGCTTTTTCCCATGACCTGGCAGCCAAACCGCAGATGGCCATCGCCAATATCAAGAAGGCCATCCATCAGGGCAGCAGCATGCCGTTGCAGGATGGTCTTGTGCTGGAACGGAAGCTCTTTTTTGAGTGCCTGCGCAGCGAGGAGGCCATGACGTTAATGCGCATTTATGTAGAGGCCGGTCAGGACCGTGAAAAAATGAAGGACATGAAAAATTGAGAAATTATAGCTTGTATATACACCAGTTAGTATTGTTGCTTGGCACGAATGTAAATTGGAAGCTATCCTTCCCTATAAAGAAATGAGGAGGCAAATCATGACCGACGAACCCAAACTGGCTTATTTTATGGATCTCATCGAATACAACGCCAGGGTGATGGGGGAAAAGCCCTATATTATCTACGATCAGGAGACCATTAGTTTTGCGGCGTATTACCAGTGGACCTGTCGCGTGGCCAACGGCCTGAAAGCCCAGGGCGCCAAACCCGGGGACGGTGTGGCCATCCTGATGGGCAACTGTCCGGAATACCTTTACCTCTTTTACGGAATGCCCCTGGGGGGGTATTATACCGTGCCGGTGAACGTGTCGTTGAAAAGCGACGGCCTGAAATTTATTCTGGCCCACTCGGATGTAAAATATCTGGTGGTGGACGACACGCTCTACCCCAAGGTGGCGGAACTCGACAAACCGCTGGGATCGATCAGGAAAATTTTTGTCCGGCGCACTATGGACCAGGCCCTGCCCGCAGGAACCCTCGATCTCAATAAACTGTTGAATACCTCTTCCGAAAAGCCCGATCACACCATAGCGGAGGGGGCCATTGCCTACCTGATGTACACCTCGGGAACCACGGGCCTGCCCAAGGGAGTCGTCAACCGCAACCGTGCGGGCATGGTGGAATGGTTTCGAACACTGGCCGCCATGATCATCAACAAAGACGAAGATGCCCTGTATACGGCACTGCCGTTATTCCATGCCAATGCATTGATTCTGACCGCTGGGTGGGCCATGGCCGGCGATGTTTCCTTTGGCCTCGACAAGAAGTTCTCGGCCTCCCGGTTCTGGGATCGCGTCAGGCATTACGAAGCCACCCAGTTCAATGCCATCGGGGCCATGATACCGATATTGATGAAACAGCCGGAACGACCGGACGACGGCAACAACCCCATAAAAATCGTGCATTCGGCAGCCTGCCCGGCCAATCTCTGGAAAGGCTTTGAAAAACGATTCAATGTTACCATCTGGGAGGGCTACGGGGCGGTGGACGGTGGCGGTGTCACCATCCATAACGCCGGCGATGCACCGGTGGGTTCGGTGGGTAAACCCGCCCCGCACATAGTCTGGAAGCTTGTGGGTGGCGACGGCAGCGAGGTGTCCCAGGGGGAACCCGGAGAATTGATCAGCAAGGTGCTGGATAAAAAGACCGGCAGCGTCGAGTATTATAAAAATCCCGAAGCCACCTCGGACAAAATAAAAGGCGAGTGGCTTTACAGCGGTGATCTGTTTTATGCCGACAAGGACGGCCATCTTTTTTTCGTGGACCGCAAATCGGATTCCATGCGCCGGCGGGGTGAAAATATCTCTTCATGGGAAGTGGAAAATGTGGTTGAAAAACACACGGATGTGGCCATATGTGCCGCCTTTGGCGTTCCCTCCGAGCTCGGTGAGGATGAAGTCATGATCTGGGCCAAACCCGTGGAAGGCAGAACGCTCGACCTTGAGGGCCTGATGCGTTTCTGCGGAGATAACATGGCCCACTTCATGGTGCCCCGCTATGTGGATGTGGTGGATGAGATCCCCCGGACCGGCACCTTGAGGGTCCAGAAGTCCGCCATGAAAAAGCAGGGGGTAACGGATCGGACCTGGGATCGGGAGAAGGAGATGCCGGACTTTAGATCGTAACCTCCGGTCAAGAAGGCCAGGACTTAAAAGGGTCATTTTCAAAAGTAAGGTTTCAAGGGATGACGGCATTCCTGTTTTGAGTTTGTTGTGTTCTTTGAGTTCATTGGGTTGATGGAACGGGTGCGTATCGACGGTTGCACTCCAGGTGCCATGAACAACGCAACAAACCCAAGTAACCCAACCAACGCAACAAACCCAACAAACTCAGCTATCTGAAGGAGGAGAACCATGGGGAAAAAACTGTTTGAACCGATTACCATTAACGGCATGGAACTGAAGAATAGAATCGGGTTTCCACCGTTTCTCAACATGCCGGCTGAAGAGGACTGCTCTATCAATGATCAGACCATCCGGTGGTTCGAGGACAGGGCCAAAGGGGGGGCCGGGCTCGTGATGACCGGGGCCGTTGTTGCCGGTCCGCCACCGGACCTGGAAATGCTCAAATTAATGGGATTGACCCGGGTCGGTCTGTATGATGATAAATTCATTGACGGTTTTACCAGAATGGCCGCAGCGGTCCATGCCCATGGTGCTAAATTTGGTGTTCAGCTGGAAGGATTGGGTGGTGTCATGTCAGGATTCGGGCCTTCGCTTCCGCCGTATCCCGGCCCTGAAAATCCGACGTCAGACATGCTGAAGATTCATTTTGATTTTGAAATGCCGGTGGCCGAAATTACCATCGAACAGATAGAGGTGGTTAAACAGTGTTTTGCGGATGCGGCCGCAAGGGCCAAGATGGCAGGGTGCGACTGTGTTGAACTCCATTGCGCCCATGGCGGTGCAACCCTTAACTGCTCATTTATCTCCCCCTATTACAATAGACGCACGGACCAGTATGGCGGCAACTGGGAAAACAGGCTCCGTCTTTCCACGGAGATCCTCCAGAAAATGAGAGATGCAGTGGGGCCGGATTTTCCAATACTGGTGAGAATCGACAGTGATCAATTGCTGGGGGACAAGGGGATCACATTAAAGGACACCATCGAGCATGTTGTGCCGGCAATGGAGAAAGCCGGTGCGGATTGTCTCGACGTCTCCCAGGGAGACATGATTCGGGCCGGGCAAGGCGTCCTGATTCCCCTGTATTATCCGCGGGGATGTTTTATGGATTATACGGCCCAGGTAAAACAGGCCACCCATTTGCCCGTGATCGGTGTCGGAAGGGTCGTGGATCTCGATATGGCCGAGCAGTTTATAGAAGAAGAAAAAGCGGATATGATCTATTTGGGAAGGCAGCTCACATCCGATCCGGACACACCCAACAAATACCTGGAGGGAAGGGCGGACGAGATTCGAAAATGCATCGGCTGCAACGTCGCCTGCGGGCCATGCCCGATTAATTATGAAATCTACCAGGAACACATTCCGCTCACCCAGGCGGAATCTTCAAAAAAAGTACTCGTTATCGGCGGCGGCATCGGGGGCATGGAAGCCGCCCGAATTTGTGCTATGCGGGGGCATGTTGTGACGCTCATGGAAAAAAATACCAGGCTTGGCGGAACCGTTGAATCCCTGGCCCTGGATCCGTTGAATGCAGAGTTCGGGAATTTTACCGAGTATCTACGCATCCAGATGGAAAAATGGAAGGTGGATATAAAACTGGGCAAGGAAGCAACCGAAGCCGACATCCAGGATTTTAATCCCGACGTAGTAATTCTGGCAACAGGCGCTTTACTGAAAATACCTGAAGCAGCTATGGGAAAACCAGGTGTAATCGACCATATTGAGGCATTGGAGCAAAGGGCGGAAATCGGGCAGCGTGTGGTCGTGTGGGGGTTGATGTACGGTGCTGAACTGGCAATTTCCCTTGCCATGCAGGGCAAGGAGGTCACCCTCATCGGCGAGGCCGGCAAAAAAACCATGGCGAGCCACGCATCGATGGCACGCAAAGATTGGATCTGGAGAAAACTGACCGATATCAATTATGCTCGAGAAACTCCGGAAACCAAGCGGGTGGATAATCCGTTGGTTAAGCTGAATATGAAAGTCAGAGGCATAACGACTGAAGGCCTAGAGATCGAAGAAAAGGATGGAAGCAAAAGTGTTTTGCCTTATGACACGCTCGTTATTTCCCGAGGCAGGTCGAAGAACGACGCGCTTTTTGAAAAGATCGAGGGAAAGGCAGCCGAAGTCTATAAAATAGGGGACTGTGCCGCGGCAGGGGATATTCAGAAAGCTGTCTGGAGTGCCAACGAGGTTGCCCGTAAAATTGGGCAGCCGATTGCTCCAAAGGCAGGTGCAAACGTATCTACCGCGGCCGAACCAACCATGAGCCCGGATGAATTCAAAGCGCTCTTTACCGGCAAGACCGACGAAGAGATTCTGGCCCTGACCAAGGACAACGAGGAAACCTTGCTGGACGGGGTTTTCGACAGCATGAAGACCGCTTTCAACCCGGCTGAAGCTACCGGCGAGAGTGCTGTGATCCAGTATGTGATCGACAGCCCGGCCGGTGAGATGAGCTACCGGTTGAATGTGGCCGACGGGGCCTGCACACTGGCAAAAGGTCCGGCCGAAAACCCACGGGTGACCCTGGCCCTGAGCCTGCCCGATTACCTGCGTATGGTCACCGGTGAGTTGAACGGCATGCAGGCCTTCACCACCGGCAAGCTGAAGATTACCGGGGACCTGATGTTTTCACAAAAAATAGCCGCCTGGTTCGGGGGGACTGGCGACTGATTCCCAACCCGGATAACCGGAATTGAATATCCAACGCCCAATTGTCAAGCCCTGGGCTATATGTAGGGCAATCCACTCTGTGTCTTCAGTGTCTGGCGAAGCCGGTGGTAAAATATTAAGGAGGCGTTTTTAATGGCGCGTGTTAAATTACTGGAAAAAGATGAGGCAGACCCCATGGTGGGGCAGATGTTTCAGAAAATCGAAGACAGCGGCAGCGAGGTTATCAACCTGATGAAAGCTCTGGCGCACAGCCCCAAGATATGCCGCGACTGGAACCGCATGGGGGTCACCCTGCTGATGAAAGGCGACCTGTCCCCCAAACTGCGCGAACTGGCAATTTTGCGGGTCGGTGACCTGGCCAAATCAAATTACGAGTGGACCAAGCATGTACCCATCGCCTTGATGGCCGGTGCCGGCCAGGAGCAGGTTGATGCCCTTTCCCATTGGGTGGATGCTGCTTGCTTTGACGACCAGGAGCGGGCCGTGCTGCAGTACACCGACGAATTGGCTCTGGGTATCCGGGCTTCCGATGAAACGTTTAAAGGGATTGCAGCATTTCTTTCGCAAAAAGAAATCGTGGAACTCACCACCACCATCGGTTACTACGGGATGGTGAGTCGTACACTGGAAGCTTTGCAGATAGAGTTGGAAGGTTAGCCAAATTTGGAAATTCAACTAAAATGAAACCATGAATATCTTAATGAAAACCTATGGTTAATACTGTGTTGTGCGCAGGCGAGCATGAAAATTTATCACGAAATCACAAAGGAGAACCGATGCCGTATCGAGAAATTGATTTGAACGTGAGCAAAGAAGTACTGGCCATGCAGAAGGAGGCCCATGAGTTTGCCAAAAAAGTGATGCGGCCCGTGGGTGTCGAACTGGACAAAATGCCGGATCCGGCCGAGGTGATTGCCAAAGACTCTGTGCTGTGGGATGCGTTCAAGGCCTACAGGGAAATGGACCTGCATATGCTGCAGATGCCCAAGGCTTTAGGCGGCATGGCCGAGGACCTGGACCCTATGGCTGCTTATCTGATGGGTGAAGAAATGGGCTATGGTGACGTGGGGTTGGCCGTCAGCCTTGGCGTTTCCAACATGCCCTTCAACTTTGCGGCACTTTTTCAGCATGTACCCGAATTGAACCAGATGGCCCACGACTACTGCGAGGACAAAGAAGGCCAGATGATCGGATGCTGGGCTATTACCGAACCGGATCACGGCGGCGACTGGTCACTGGGAGGAGAAGACCCCAAGTGCGGGCCGTCGGTTGTCGGCGTCCTCAACGGTGACGAATATATAGTAAACGGTGAGAAATCGGCCTGGGTATCCAACGGCACGATTGCCACCCACGCGGTTTTGCACGTGGGCCTGGTTCCGGAAAAGGGCATGGCCGGTTCGGGTCTGGCGGTCATCCCCCTGGACCTGCCGGGAATTACCAAAGACAAACCCCTGGACAAAATGGGCCAGCGCCCCTTGAACCAGGGATCCATCATCTTTCAAGATGCACGTATTCCCAAGCAGTATATGGTCATCGGGGAAGAAGCCATAGAATTTATGGTGGGCATGGGTGAAACCATCCTGGCAGGCGCCAACGGCGGCATGGCAGTTATATATGCCGGGCTGGCCAAGGCCGCCTTTGATGAAGCCTTTCGATATTCCCAGGAGCGTATCCAGGGAGGGGTACCCATATTCGAACACCAGAACGTCAAGCTGAAACTGTTCAAAATGTTTACCATGGTGGAAGCCGTACGCGCCAATTCCCGCCGAATGGCACTTTACAACGCAGCCAATTCCGATGCGCCGTCCGGTACACATGCGGTGGCCGCCAAATGCCTGGCAACGGAGATGGCCACATTTGTAGCCAGCGAAGCCATGCAGATTTTTGGCGGCTACGGCCTTGCCAGGGAATACCCCATCGAGAAGATGTATAGGGATGCCCGGGCGGGCATGATCGAGGACGGGGTTAATGAAACATTGTCGTTAGCGGCGGTGGATTTTTTAGTCTAAAACCGGTTGCCTGGAAAAGG
>Ga0164313_10004339_pt1 | contig 12637 bp, 9 predicted proteins | sample GuaBasSedimGuay4_FD_113735 | JGI IMG/M metagenome (GOLD analysis project Ga0164313, IMG submission 113735) | Subseafloor sediment microbial communities from Guaymas Basin, Gulf of California, Mexico - Guay4, Core 4569-4, 0-3 cm | ecosystem: Environmental > Aquatic > Marine > Hydrothermal vents >... | reverse complement strand
CTTGAATCTTGAATCTTGAATCTTGAATCTTGAATCTTGAATCTTGAATCTTGAATCTTGAATCTTGAATCTTGAATCTTGAATCTTGAATCTTGAATCTTGAATCTTGAATCTTGAATCTTGTGTCTCAAGTCTCTTAATCTCATATCTAAAGTAAACTTATGACAAATAATATTTCACTACATAATTCTGAGACGATAAAAAAAATCTCATTAACAGATTTTTTTGATTCTATCTTTTATAGCTATGCTCAAATCTTTTTTTCAAACAGAAAATGGTTTGGTGTTGTAGCATTACTCTCTACTATGATTGAGCCCCTTGTTGGTGCTTTAGGATTGCTTGGTGTCATTCTTTCAAATTCATTAGCTTATTATTTGAAGTTTGATAATCGTAAAATCATAAATGGTTACTATGGATTTAATGGAATTTTATTTGGGCTCTCATCTGGATTTTTCTTCTACTTAACTCCTCAGTTGTTCATTGTAGTTATTATTTTTATTTTTCTTTCATTTTTCCTTTCGGCAACACTAGAACACTTATTAGCGAATGTTTTAAATTTGCCAGGACTTAGTCTCCCCTTTATTGTAACACTATTTGTGTTTTTAGTATTTACCTCTTCTCTCGATTTAGCTCTTTACAAACCGTTTATTTTTGAGTCATTAACATTTGGGGAATCATTTCCAAAATTTATTATAACATATTTTCAAGCCTTCTCATTAATACTACTTCAATCAAATATCTTAACAGGAATAATATTAGCTGTGGCGTTATTGGTTTTTTCAAGAGTTATGTTTGTAAATAGTATTCTTGCATTTACTATTAATTATTGGGTACTAAAAGCATTAGTAACCACTGTTCCAGATACGTTATTAGTTCTAACTTCTTTTAATGCAATCTTAGCTGCTTTTGCACTTGGTGGAAACCTAGTAATAGTTTCAAAAAAATCATTTTCTCTAATTCTTATTTCCACACTTTTTATTATAATTTTTACAATATTTTTTGAAAAAATGCTTGCTACCGATATGCTTCCTGTGCTTGTTCTACCATTTAATTTTGTAGCTCTCTCATTTATTTATTCATTAAAATTTAGGCAGGAACACACAGATATTACTTTGCTCTATTTTAATCCAGGCTCGCCAGAAGAGAATTATTATTATCACAAAAATCGATCTTCTCGTTTTGATAGATTTAAATTTTTATTCCCAGAATTACCTTTTTGGGGTGAATGGAAAATTACTCAAGCTATTGATGGAGAACACACGCACAAAGATGATTGGCGTTATGCATGGGATTTTGTAATAACTGATGATAACGATGAAGAATATTCAGATTCGGGTGATTTTTTAGAAGACTATTTTTGTTTTGATACTCCAGTAGTTGCACCAATGGATGGTGAAGTAGTTAACATACTTGATGGTATACCAGACAACAAAATTGGTGAAACAAATCTTGACTACAATTTTGGAAATAGTGTGGTTCTTGATCATGGAGAAGGACTCTTTTCGTCCCTCTCACACCTGAACAGAAAATCGTTTGAAGTGGTTCTTGGAGACCGGGTTAAAAAAGGTGATGTTCTTGCAAAGTGTGGAAACAGTGGACGATCGCCCTACCCACATTTACATTTCCAATTTCAACTAACAAATAAAATTGGTGATAAAACTTATAAATTTCCTATTGCATACTTTTTAGAAAAAAGTGAGAGTGAGTTAAACATTAAATCTTTTAGTTATCCAAAAGAGAAAACATCTGTTAGAAACATTGAATCTCATAAAATATTGAAGAAAGCTTTGTCACTACAACTGTGGGATAAGTTCTCTTTCAATTGTACTTTTAATAATAAATCTTTTATTGAGTCGTGGCAAATTAAGGCAGATGTTTTAAACAATCTATATATCGAAAATAACAATGGTGCTAAATTGTTTTTATTTATTAAAGATAAGATGTTTTACACAACAGACTATCTTGGGAAGAAAGATCAAGCACTCTATTTTTTCTATCTAAGTGCACCTAGCATACCACTTGGCTTCAATGAAAATTTAACATGGAAAGATAGTTATCCAGTTTCTCAAACTGTTAATGGGTTTACAAGATATTTTTCCGAATTCTTTTTGTTGCTTGGAAATTTAATAGAATCTAAAGCTAATCTTGGCTTTGAAGATGCTAAAGGTGAAGCTAAATTGATGGATATGTATGAGAATGAAATAGATAAAAGTAATCTATCAATTATTATTACTAATAAAATTGTAAATAAAGGATACAAGCTTTTTAATTATTATTCAGATGAAATCAAATGTCATTTGTCAATTAGTCAAAAAAGTGAGATAGAAGGATTCGAAGTTTTAAGTAAAGACATTAAATTTAGTGCAAAAATAAATAGAGAAAAAAAATGAACAAAGTATTTAGAAGTATATCCAATCTATCGGATGGAATTAAGGTTGTGTTTATTAGCAAAAATAGAATTCGTAAAGAGAGAAAGCGTGTTGTGTTGTCAATTCTTGTAATTCTCCTTCTATCAAATTTTGTGGTAGGACAAGGGCTAACTACAGAATTAGAAACTTTTAAAAAATCGATTGCTGAAGAGAGTAATTTAAATTATGGTAAAGCAGTTGAGTTGATGGAAGGAATTTACGTAAAACACAAAGACGATTATTTAATTAATTTTAGATTGGGTTGGTTGAAATTTCAGACCAAACAATATGCTGAATCGATTAAATATTATAGCAAGGCAATTAATGTTTCAGAAAATAGTGTTGAGGCACTACTTGCTATAACTTATCCTCTAGACAAATTAAGCAAGTGGGATGAGCTAATTGACACGTACGATTCTATTTTAGAGCAAGATGAAAAAAATTATGTTGCTACAAAACAACTAGGAATAATTTATTTTAACGGAAAAAACTATCGTAAGTCTAAAGGATATTTTGAAGACTTACTTATAAATTATCCAAGTGATTACTATGCAAATATTTATATGGGATGGAACTATTTAAATCTTGGAAGTAAATCTAAAGCTGAAAATTATTTTTCAACAGTTCTTCTTTTTTATCCCGATGATGAGAGCGCAAAGGATGGTTTAAAACTTTCAAAATAAAGTTCACACATTTCATTAAGAGAAGTTCGTGTTTGGAAGATGTTCAATCTGGTTGAAACACATTTTTCTATTAATTATTGATTTAAAACTATAACGAGAATTAAATGAATATTTCATTACAATTGAAAACAAAAATTTTAATTATATTTCTTTTCATCTCTTTCTTTTCTGATATTTTCTCTCAGTCAAAAGTTACAGAGATACAACCCGAGTTCTATTATTCGAATGGTAATTTCTCTACTAATACTACATCCAATGGATTTTATGGTTTTGCTAATGTGATCATTAACGATTTTGATATAGTACGAATTGGATATAATAAAATAATTTTTGATAACCCCGAATGGAAATATAACCAAACCAATTACAGTATTGGAGGGGTAAAAAATTTATATCCATTTTACATAAAAACAAGTTTCCTTTATATGGATGGAGACTTTGATTACAAACCATTCTTTTCAAAATATTCCGACAACCTCTACACGGTAGCATTGGAAATTGATTATAACGTAAACTTATTTTATGTAGGAATTAACTTTGCTTATACAAATTTTAATACTGCATCCGATTCTTTAGTTTCACTTAATTCAAAACAATTTGGTTTGCCACTAACGTATGAACCATCAAGTAGTTTCTTAATTTCTATTACTCCAACTTATACAACACTTTCCGATAGAGGAGATTTGATTTCAACTGAAGTTTTATTAAAATATTCGCCGTCTAAAGATTTAACAGCTTATTTAAGTGGGTTTTTTGGGGAGCGAGCATATTTTTATAATCATAATTTATATACTATTTACAATCAAAACTCTACACAAACAAGTGCAGTTAATTTTGTAGTAGAATACAAAACGTCTGACAAAGTAACTTTAGTGGCTGGATATACCTATACCGAATTTGAAGACTATTTAATAAATTATTACACGCTAGGTTTAAAATTGTCTTTCCCACAATAGAATTCCATTATTATTTTAGAACAATGGGTTAACTATTTACATAATACAGACAAAATAATTGGGATAAATTTTTGAACAACAAACAATCTTATAATAGTTATATTCACCACTCCATTTATTAAAAAAATGATGCATAATATGTTTAACAAATTTAAAATGTTTTTTATTGCAATACTTTTTGCAACAACAATTCTCAATGCTCAAAATTCTACACTTAGTGGATTTATTACCGATGCAGAAACGGGAGAAGAATTAATAAGTGCCAATATTTATGTTATTGAATTGGAAACGGGAACAACCAGTAATGAGTATGGGTTTTACTCAATCACTATCCCAAAAGGGGAATACACATTTCGATTTAGCTATACAGGGTATAAAAAAGAGACTACAACAATTAATCTAAAATTTTCTGTTAGTACAAATATAGAACTTGTTCCAGATTCATATGAAATAAGTGAAGTTGTAGTTCAGGGGAAAAAGGATGATCACAATGTTACGTCAACTGAAATGGGTACTACAGAGATAATCCCCAAAGAGATGCAATCAGTACCGGTAATACTTGGCGAAGCTGATATTCTTAAAACAATGCAGCTATTACCCGGTGTAAGCCAAGCTGGTGATGGAAACAGTGGATATTTTGTTCGTGGTGGAAATATTGATCAGAACTTAATTTTGCTTGATGAAGCAACAGTTTATAATCCTTCACATTTGTTTGGATTTTTCTCTGTCTTCAATTCTGATGCAATAAAAAACGCAAAGATGATTAAAGGTAGTATGCCAGCTGAGTATGGTGGAAGAATATCATCGGTGCTTGATATTAAAATGAAAGAGGGAAGTAATAAAGACTTCAGGTTCACTGGTGGTATAGGATTAATATCTTCGCGTCTTTCAATTGAAGGTCCAATAGTTAAGGATAAAGGTTCATTTCTTATCTCGGGGCGGAGAACATATGCTGATATATTTATTCCATTGTTTGGTGACGAAGCATTAACTAATTCACAATTATATTTTTATGATTTAAACTTAAAAGCTAATTATAGATTTAGTAATTCTGACAGAATATATTTATCCGGATATTTTGGGCGGGATGTTCTTGGTTATGAAGATCAATTTGGTTTTGATTGGGGAAATATTTCTGGGACACTTCGTTGGAACCATCTGTTCAGTGAAAAACTCTTTTCAAATACATCATTAATTTTTAGTGATTACAATTATTCAGTCTCTATTCTAAGTGGTGATAATGATTTCGAAGTTACATCCGGAATTAGAGATATAAATTTTAAATCTGATTTCCAATATTTTTATAACTCGAAAAATAAATTTCGTTTTGGTTTTATTGGCTATTATCACACATTCCTTCCTGGTGAAATTGAAAGCGCTGGTGGAAATGTAAATTCGTATAAAGTTGAAAACAAATACGGACTAGAGCTAGCAGGATATTTGAATCACGAAGTTGATTTAAGTCATCGGTGGAAATTAAATTATGGATTAAGATATTCAGGATATTTAAATCTAGGACCAGGAACAGTATATACATATGATGAAGATAATATTCCAATAACTCAGGAAAGTTACGAAGGTGGAGAAATAATAAGTAATTATGGTGGCTTTGAACCACGTTTTTCTGCAACCTATTTAATAGATGAAACGACTTCTCTTAAAGGAGCTTATTCAAGAAACTATCAGTATATCCACTTGCTTTCAACTTCTACTACTTCAACCCCAATAGATGTATGGTTGCCAACAACAGACGTTGTAAAACCTGAAATCGCAAATCAAGTGAGTCTTGGATTTTTCAAAAATTTTCTGAAGAATGAATATGAATCTTCTGTTGAAGTTTACTACAAGAATATGGAAAACCAAATCGAATATGAAAATGGGGCAGATATTTATTTCAATGAACATATTGAATCTCAGTTAGTATTTGGAACAGGGTATTCCTATGGCCTTGAGTTATATTTAAAGAAAAACTTTGGAAATTTAACTGGCTGGATAAGTTATACACTTTCAAAAACAGAAAGAGAATTTCCTGATATAAATAACGGAGAATCATTTTCTGCAAGGCAAGATAGAACGCATGATCTTTCCATTACAGCCATTTATAAATTAGGTAAGTGGTGGACTTTCTCTACCAATTGGATTTATTATACTGGTGATGCTGTTACATTTCCAAGTGGTAAATATAATATTGATGGGAATACTTTGAGTCTATATACAGAAAGAAATGGATACAGAATGCCTGATTATCATAGATTAGATTTAGGATTAACATATCTTTTAAGTAAAAGTAAGAGTTCAGAAATGAGTATAACATTTTCTGTATATAATGCGTACCACAGAAAAAATGCTTATACAATTACTTTTCAAGAAAGTGAAACAAATCCAAATAATACAGAAGCTGTGCGGCTTGCACTCTTTGGTGTAGTGCCATCTGTTACATTTAATTTTAGTTTTTAAAGGATTGTAAAATGAAAAATCATACTTATATAATTAAAGAATTAATGCTGAGTTTATTTTTTATCTCTCTTAGTTTAGTATTTATCAGCTGTGAAGATGTTATTGAAATTGAATTAACTGGCGTTGATCCTGCAATTGTTATTGAAGCAGGGATTAGTGATGATGGATCAGTGAGTAGTGCAATTATTACTAAATCAACAGACTTTTTTGAACCGGGAGTTTATGAAAAAGTTTCGAATGCTATTGTTGTAATTAATGACGATGATGGAAACAGCTATCAGATGATGGAGGTGGATGATGGAGAGTATCAAACTGATTTAATTACTGGCCAATCTGGTAGTACATATTCTATTGAAGTGAATGCTGAGGGTCAAATCTACAATGCTGAATCTTCAATGCCGATTAAAATAGTATTAGATTCTCTTTCACTTGAGTTAGCACCTGATCGTCCAAATCAAGAAGAAGGAGAAGAGCGATATTTTTTACATATTTATTTTAAAGATCCTCCAGAAATTGATAATTACTGTCGATTTAAAATTACAGTTGAAGAAGAACTTCTTACAGGTTTTATTATCTATGAGGATAAATTCACTGATGGAAATGATATTGATGTCAGAATAATTCTCGATAATAAAGAACTTGATTTGAATATAGGAGACTTAATTGAAGTAGATTTACTCTCAATTGATAAGGCGGCATTTGATTTTTATAATACGGCTAATAGTGTGAATACTGCTGGAAGTAGTGGGAGAGGTTCAAGTTCAACATCTGCTGCGCCTACAAACCCAGTAACCAATTGGAATAACAAGGCTCTTGGTTTTTTTAGTGCATATACAGTATCACAGGACTCTATAATATTTGAGAAGTAAAAATAATCAGACTTGATATAATATTTTTTTATATTATAGAATATGATTTTAATAAAAAATGGAAATAAAATGAAAAAAATCTGTCTAATTTTAGTGTTTTTGTTAGTTGCTTTATCAAGTGTAAATGGGCAATTCTTTAATAAATCTGATATTGAGATTTATAAAGATGACGTATCACAACAGGCTCGTAGTTTAGTAAAGGAAAACCTTGATTTAACAGCCAATCAAGCAGAAATATTTTGGCCAATATATGATGAATATAGAGTTAAAGCTGATTCTCTTTTGAGTAAGGAATTATTGGTTCTTGAAGATTATTTGATGCACTACTACGATTTAAGTGAAAAACGAGCTACTAAATTAATGAAGGAAGCTATTTATTCTAAAAGAGAAAAACTTAATTTACAAGAAAAATATATTTCAATAATGTCTAAAAAATTACCTGTACAAATTGTTGGTAAATTTTTCCAAATTGATAATCGTCTTAATCTGATGATTAGTCAACAAAATTCAGAAAAAATTCCTTTAGTTCGCGACCAAGATAAAAAATAATTGAATCGCTGCCTCATGTTCAATTCAGAGACAGCCATGTCTATTTGTTATTGTTAGCCCTTTCTATTTCGTGTAATTATTTTTAACAATCTAAACCCACTCTTTTGTGGGTTTAGTTTTTATATAAACGATGTATTCGTATTTTTACTGCTCATTAATTTTTCCGCCTCCGGTCCCAGAGGTAGTATTCCCATTGCAGATGGCTAATACTTGAGGTGGGAAAACTATATCTAGAAGTGGTACACTTAATTGGGGCAGGTCACATTACATAAAAGATAGCAATATGATGTTGTAATCTCTGTATAAATGTTTAGTCCTAAAACATTAAAAAACCGTATATTTCAGGTTGATTTTTAATATATTATTATTTAATGTCAGAAAAATATTTATGATTTTATTTCATTAACCAACGGCTTAAGTCGTTGGTTAACAAGCACTTACAGACTTGATAACCGTTTTAACGGTTTATGGTATCTTAAATGCTGTAAAAATCTTGACCCCGAATCGCTAATATACCAACCAAAAATTTTATAAGCAATTTCTGTACTTTACATTTAAGACTCATATAATTATAGTTTTTGTAATGCAACTTTAATTAAATAATTTCATGACCCATTTCTTTATTTAATTTTCAACTAACTTTGAATATAACTTAATCAGAATTTTATAGTATTTTTTTATAATGAAAAATTGCACATTATTTGTAACTCTATTTTTATCAGTTGTAATTACAACTAATTTGTTTTCTCAGGAAATTGAATGGCGGAAATTAAAATTCGGTTTAAATATTTCCTATTTTCTACCTGAAAGTGAAGTTAAGGAATTTTGGGGAAGTACTCTAGAAGTTGGGGGTGAACTGCAGTATGGTTTATCGGAACAATTATTTTTAGGTTCCGGAATCCATTTTTCCTATTTCAAATCGAAAAAAGAAGAATCAATCCCTAATTTTTATCATATCTCAATTCCGTTAGAAATTAAAGCTCTGTTTTTTATCGAATCTAAAATTAAGTTATTTACTGCCGGAGGAATTCAAAACAATACTTATATATTTGTTGGAGATGCAGCAGAAAGGCTAGACGATAACAATATTGAATCTGAATTTGGAGTCTTTATAACTGTAGGAGTGAGATTTACTTTGTGGGATATTGAAGGAGTCGAGATTTATACGAAATATCAAACAGTTTTCACTTCACCAAATTCAACAGAATTTATTAATATAGGGACTAGATTTTTCTTTTGATTATGCAATTATTTAAGAATCAAATAGCAGCTAAATTTATAAGCATTATAGTATTATCAGCAAATTGTTTATTAGGCCAGAGTGATAATTTACCTGAGAATATCGAAAAAGAGAATATTCTAAGATTTGGTTACTCTAACTCGAACGGCATTATGGATCAAAACTATAAGACGACCAGATTTTTAGCTATAGATAATCTTTATAATTTAAATAAATGGACTTCTTCAAAAACAATTTATGAACTAAATCATTTACCAGTCAATATTACAACACTAAATTTTAATTCGATTGATCTGCTCCCAATTGAATATCATAATAACTATCGAGTTAATAACAATGAAAGTGATTATCGTTTTGGTAATGATCAAACAATATTTATTGATACTAAACCAATTCAGGAAAAATTTACAATTTTATTTAATGGATATTTGGGAAGTCAGACTGGGGATCCATTAACTAATATTTTCGTTGACACAACTAATACTTTGCAAAATATAAATAAAATTCCTCTATCCGGAACTCTCTCCATTTCTAATCGGAATGAAAAAATTGGATACCGAGTTACTGGAGGTTATTATGGTTCCTTCTCTACCGGTGGTGAAAATGATATTATAATTGCTTCGATAAACCACTATTATTTCGGCAAATTAAATAAGCAAATTCTTTTTTCAGGTGAAACATTTTATAATTTTGATGGAGGGGAAGTTCTCGACTTAAGAATGCAATTTATGAGTTATTATGGTTGGGATATTTCCCCCTTCACGACTAGCTTTATTCATTTTGAAAATTTATTCCATAGAGTTCAACTATCATTAAAAAACTTATTCGAAAATTTGAGTATATCATTTAAGAAAGATGGTGCTTTGGGGGAAATAAATGAAGGCGAGGGAATACTTCCATCTCAATTTGAGCAATCAGAATATTCATTGTATGGTAGATGGAACTCAGTTGTAAATAGTTCCAGTGCATTACAAATAAAAGGTGATATAAATTATTATAAATGGAATAATATATTTAATGATGATGAAGATGGTACTACACAGAATTATTTTTTACAGGAAAATGAATTTTTAAATTATTTACTCTCTGGAACATATTCAAGTAATATTACCAATAGTGTCAGTGGTCTATTAAATATTCAATTTCAAGTTCAAAACTCTTACGAAATGTTATCTGCTAGAATTGAATTTAAGAAGCTCTTAAGGGAAGATATTTCTATTAAATTAGCTCTCTCCTCCCATTCTAATGCTCCCAATGTTTCGGAATTATATGGAAGTTACAAGAGGAGTGCCTCAGTTTCAGAGAGTCAGGATAAAAGAATGTTTTCCATAAAAGGTAATTCTCAACTTGCTTATATGAGATCAAATAAAATTTCTATTGAACTTGCACATCATTCACAAAACGATCAATTGCAAATTACTCTACAACCTTTTGCCGAATCTATCCAAAATTCAGTAGAACAAAAGACACTAAATTCGGTTAGATTATCATCCACTGGGGAAATTTTGCGAGACGCTCACTACACAAATGTTGACAGAGATCTTATATGTGGGACTTACTTTTTTATCAATACAAGAGTCACTGGGCAGCTATATTTTACAATGGAAACGCAGGGGCTTTTAAAAGGTGACTCAGAATTTCTTCCGACGTTAAAAAACAATTTGCAGTTAAACTTTCAATCTCTCAAAACTGGAACAATTTCAGCCAGTTGGTATTATAGAAGTAAAACACATTGGGAAGAATATTCTGTACAAAGCGCGAATGATTATTATAATAATTCTGGGTTTGATGGATTATTACCTGAAGCATCAATTGTAAACTTATTTTACAAATTAACATTAAAACCTTTTTATGTTTTCAAATCATTGCAACTGAAAATCGTTTTTGAAAACATATTTAATGCAACACAAAAATATATTCCAATTGGTAATAGTATCAACCGCGCATTTATTTTTGAAGTGGTTGGTGAAATATAAGAATAAAATAGAGTTTTGAAAGATTCACTAACAATTAGAATCATATCCAATTGAATTTAAAAATTACATTTTGGTCTATTCCATAAAATGATAGCTCAAAAAGATTGAAAATTGTATATTTAAGATTAGATTATAAATTATTATTACTAATTAATGTCAAATAAATTTCAGCAGATAAAAAACACACTTCAATTTAAAATTTTCCGTAAAGTTGGAAAGTTTTATAGTATCGATCGATTAAGAAGAATCTTAGCATTCTTTAATCACTACGTGGGGGGTACTTTTAGAAGATTAGAAAAGAACCATCTTTTTCTTTCAGCTTCTGGAATAGCTTATTCAATTATTTTAAGTGTTATTCCTCTTGTGTTGATTATCTTTTCCGTACTTGGTAACATTATTGATGTTGCATCTATTGAAGAGCAGGTTAATACAGCAATTGATGGACTGATTCCTTATCATGGCTCCGCAGATTACATGAAGCATTTTATTCTTTCGAGAATTCCAGAGGTTGTGAAATACAGATCTCTAACTGGAGGAATTGGTTTGGTAGGACTTTTCATTACATCTACTTGGTTGTTCAGCAGTATGCGAACAGTTTTAAATAAAATTTATAAAGTAGATATAACCAAAGGTGCAATAGTGGGAATGTTGCGTGATTTTGGAATGGTCCTTTTAATTCTTGTTTTTATATTACTTGCAACGTATATACTTCCAACAATAAATTTCTTTGTTTCTTTCACGGAAAAAATTGAAATGTTTGAACCATTTGCACTTGGTGATGCTATAAATATCCTTGTCCCATATATTTCACTTCTGCTGATGTTCTTAATGTTTTATTTTTTCTATACCTTAATTCCTTATGTTAAAATGGGGCACAAAGTTCCTTTTGCATCAGCATTGTGGGCAACAATTTTATGGGAAGCAGCTCGACTTCTTTTTGAATATTACGTTACAAATTTCCTTGTCTTAAATAAACTTTATGGAACATTTCTATTCTTTGCGGTAGTTATGTTTTGGATATTTTACGCATCAATTGTTTTCTTGGTTGGAGCAGAAATTGGACAGCTTTACAGAGAAAGAAGAGATGCTAGGCAGGGAATTATTTGGGAAGAAGATTAAATTTAGATAGAATTATTTGGTAATCTTCTTGGCGATTCATATTTAAAAAATTCCCCTCGCTATAGAAATCCAATTCATTAGCTTCAATAATTTTAGTTCCTACTAAATCCAATAATGAATGAACCTTACATTTCCGTTTCTTCTGATTTGAATCTCTTGTTTCTTCTTCTTCAATTTTTAATAGAGCGTCAATTTTGGGAATTAGGGATTTAGAATATTTTCCAGCTAATTGCTGAATATACCCATCAGCTCTGCAGACTGTGATTGGATGATGAGTGTTATAATTGATTATGTATTCAATTATCTCTGATGTAATTAGGGGAATATCACACGAGATGATAAAGTTCTCTTCAGTCTTAGAATTTAGCAAACCAGAATGT
>Ga0164313_10004338_pt1 | contig 12639 bp, 6 predicted proteins | sample GuaBasSedimGuay4_FD_113735 | JGI IMG/M metagenome (GOLD analysis project Ga0164313, IMG submission 113735) | Subseafloor sediment microbial communities from Guaymas Basin, Gulf of California, Mexico - Guay4, Core 4569-4, 0-3 cm | ecosystem: Environmental > Aquatic > Marine > Hydrothermal vents >... | reverse complement strand
TAGCCGGCCTTTTGCATCACTTCCCCCACGGTAATAATATGACCCGCCTCTGTGTAGCCCCGGGGATCACTGAAAATGGAAGGAGAACTTGTGTTCCATGCTCCTCCCGGACTTTCAGAGCGGTAGGGGTAGTTGCCGGTGAGCATGCTGAACCTGGAAGGAGCGCATAGTGCCGCAGGGGAGTGGGCATCCGTAAAACGGATACCATCCGCTGCCAGCTGGTCCAGGTTGGGCGTGGGAACTTTTCCTCCATAGCTACCCAGGTCTCCGAAGCCTATGTCGTCGGCCAGAACCATTACCACATTGGGTAAAGTCTTCTCTGAGCCAGTCTTTGATTCACATGATACATTCATCCAAATGAATAAGACGGCAACTGTCAATGCGGCCAGTGCCGACTTTAGTCTCCTTGCTTTCATGGTCACATCCTTTTGATTTACTCGCTCTCTTTGAGATTTTTCAATACTTCAGCCACTTCCTGGTTTTTCATAAACAGCTCCCAGATCAGACCGCTTCGGTAGTTTTCGATCATGATCACCACCGGGGCCTGGTTAAGCCCCATATAGATTCTCGCCTGCCAGTTTTCATCAAGGTTCACTGCATCCCGGAAGCCATATTCACCCCAGAGGTATTTTCCGTGCTCGCGGTACATGTGTTTCAGTGCCCCCATGGACTGCTCCGGTGTATAGGGAAAGGACGCCAGTGAACCTGTTGGAGCCATGGTTCCGTTCTCTTTCTCCTTAAGGGGCTCCAGGGCACGGTAGCCCCATGGCCCGTCGCTGGCTGTAAAACCCCAGAACTCACCAGACACAGCCCTGCGCTTATTTGGGTTTTCACTGCAATAGCGCCAGTTGATCAGGGCTATGTTCCGGTTATTCTCAAAATAATTGGTATAAGAATCGGTGATTCTGCGTGGATCCATTCCGAGGAATGAATAATGGACAAAAAACAGGGGCCCACCGTTGGCTACGCCAACATCCAGTTTGATACCGTGGTAGTAATTCCCGTTTGTATATTCAGATCCGTCGGGGGTTTTTCCCCATGCGCTTCTATATTCACGTGCGCGTTCCTCCTGGCTTGCCCAACCATTGTAGTACATGGCCGGATCCACCGGGTGGGTGGGTGAGGCCATGGCAAGGATGTAGGTGATCATCGTCTCATTCCAGCCTATCAGTTTGTGATCAATGTGCCATTCATAATCGGGCGACCAGTGCCAGGTGAGGAACTTGTTTTCCTTCTCCCTGTCATACCAGTCCCACTCCACCGCCTCCCACAGGCAAGTAATGCCATTTCGGATTTCTTTCTCGGCTTTTTCCTTAGCATCGAAATAGGCCCGGGCAGTGAGCAGTCCCTGGTACAGAAAGGAGGTCTCCACAAGGTCCCCTCCATTGTCGTATTTTCCGAAAAAGGCAGTGGTTTTCCCGGTGGGCCCGTCAATGAAATGAGAAACGGCTCCATGGTAGGTATCGCAGCCCCCGAGGAAGCTTACGATCTTCTTCATACGCTGTACCGCCTGGTCGCGGGTGATAAAACCCCTCTCAACACCCACAATAATGGCCATTATTCCAAAGCCCGATGCCCCGGTGGCAATCATGTTTTTACGGCCTGGTATGTTCTCCCTGGCAAGTCCGCTGTTCGGTTCCGCTCCTTCCCAGTAGTAACGGAAGGATGCTTCCTGAACCATATCCATCAGTTCCTCATCGCTGAAAGTACGGGTACTTGCTCCGGCTGTCTGGGATTGCCTGCTTTCATTGTAAGCGTAATCAAGCAGGCTCACACGGTAATGGTAGATCTTTCCGCTTTCACCCGTATAATCGGTGAAACGATCATAGTAGGGACGTTGTATGCCCACAGGGCGGTAATTCACCTGGTCTTCGGACCGGTATATCTTCAAATATTTCACCCGTGCATCGGCAATATGGGGCCAGGTGATATCCACATGCCTTTCATATCCTCTGGCAGTAATATCCGGTGGCGCTATCCCTTCAGCTGCTTCCATCATGGGGTATAGTTCCACCTGGTCGATGAATATGCGGCCATTGCCAGGAACCTGGTTTCCGGAAAACACAATTTCCCCGGGTTCAGCATCCTTTATACCAAATACCTCCAGGGGGATCTTTACAAAAATCCACCCCCCCTTTTTCCTTTTTTCAATATAGGGTACAAAGGAGAGTTTTTCAGATGATTTTGCTTCTTTTCCCGGGCCGATAGAAATATCAGGGTAGAGCTCCTCCCCTGTATTGTCGGGGTAAAACCAGAATGACAGGTGGTGGGACTCCTTGAAAAAATCGTTCCCCCTCACTTTTTCAAACAGGATCTTTGCCTCCCAGTTTCCATCCCCCTTGGAAAAGTCCAGCATCAGGGAGTTGGGAGCAGTAAAAGCATGCTCATCGCTGACCGGGATCTTCCCCTGTATGTTGTTGATGTAGCTCCCCCCCCTGCAGCTTGTACTTGAATAATAATAAGACCCTGACATGAGACTGTTCTCAAAGAACATATAGTCATGCTCATACTCCGCTTGCTGGGCGAAAAGCGACAGGCTGTATATGAGAGAGGCGAAGAAGATTAATTTTTTCATAAGTCATGTGGGGCTTTCATCCTTCCTATTTTTGAATAAGGATTTTGGAATGACGAACAGAAGCGCCCTGCTGCAGCCGGACCAGGTAGAGCCCGCTGTCCAGGTCGGTCCAGTTCAGGAAGGTTTCAGCCTGATACAGCACAGTAGTCCGTACGAGCTTTCCCTCCCCGCTAAACAGCTTCAGGCTGGTGGCCTGGCCACTCTGCCACTCAGGAAGACTGACTGTAAAAGCACCGTCACCCGGATTGGGATAGAGACTGAAGGCATCCCTGGCCTTGCTTTGAGGTGCCGACACAGTAGGATCATACCAGAATCCAAGTTTTTCCATTCCCGCCTGTACATCGGCATCTTTCATCATGGTATCCCATATCAGCCGCGTGCGGTGATTTTCAATCATCACCACGATGGGACCCTGGTCAATTCCAATGTAAGCCTCCTGGATCCAATTCCGACTGTCATTAAAAGCATCATAGGGACCATAGGGGCCGAAGAGCTCGTTACCACGCTCCCGGTAGAAATATTTCAGGGCCTTCATGGATTCGGCGGGTGTATAAGGCATACTTGCCAGGGCTGCAGTGGGGCTTACGGTCCCATTATCGTTATTCCACGGCCTGTGCGCAGTATATCCGTCCGGATCATCACTGGCAGTAAGACCCCAGTTATCGCCGCTGTAATTCAAAAAATTCTTGGGATTCTCCTTGCCATATTCATAATGGATCAGTGCGGTGTTCACATACTCATCCCAGTAGGAGATATGGTCATCGTTGAGCCCATAGGGATCAACACCCAGGTGGGAATAGTGCACCCAGAACAAGGGGCCTCCCCAATTGGGCGAAACGTAAATATCCAGGCCATAGAACCTCCGCCTGTTAAATATCTCTCCATTCCTGGTCCACCCTTCAGTATAAACTTCAAGGGGAATTCCATGGTCGGGAGAGGATGCTGCCATGATATAGGTGACCAGGGTTTCCATCCATCCCCTGATCTTCATATTCATTTCCCACCCCACTGTGGGTGACCAGTGCCAGGTTAATACATTTTCACCTTCCCGCTGGTACCAGTCCCACTCAACACCCTTCCACAGTTCATCGGCCTTTTCCCTGATCTGAACCGAACTGGCATCATCGCCAGTGAAGTAGTGCTTCAAAGCAATCAGCCCCTCCACAACGAAGGAGGTCTCCACCAGGTCTCCACCATTATCGTTGGGAGAGAAGGGTTGGGTCTTCTTGGTGTCTGCATTATACCAGTGCGACCATGCTCCATGGTGCCTGTCGCAGGTTTCCAGGAAATCAAGGATCATCAGGATCCGGTCCTTAATCTCTTCCCTGGGTTCGTACTCTCTTTCATAGGCCACAATCATCGCCATAAGCCCCATTCCGGTGGCTCCTGAAGCTGCGGTCCTTCCATTGCCATTGGAACGTTCAAGTGCCATGCCGCTGGCCTGGTGTGCACCTTCCCAGAAATAGCGGAAGGAGTAGCGTTGCACCATGTCCATGAGTTCATCATCTGTAAAGTCCCTGATCTGGGCCTCAGCATCCAGGGAAGCTGATTCCTGACCCTGGGCCCGGGTGACAATCCTATAGCTTATTGTCGTATTTCTATATTCCTGAGGAACAAAATCCATGTAGGAGCTGGCCGTGCTTTCGGTCCTTTCCTGGAAAGTGTTTCCTCCATCATATGAGGCGGAGATGAGATAGGACAAATCGGGCACCGGCTGGGTCCAGCTTAGTTGTGCATGACTGTCATAGCCCTGCACAGAAAAATCCTGGGGAACAGGTATTTCATCCAGGGACTTAAAAGCCACCACATCATCGGCCAGGAATACCCTGGAACTATTATCAGCTTCGCTCTGGTTAAAGACCACCGCCTTGGTTTTGGAAAAGTCAAGCTGGCTGTTTGCAGCATCTCCCATCACTTCATCCAGGGGAAGAACTACCCTGGTCCATTGCCCTGCCGGAATATCCCCGTTAACTCCAAGCAGGCTGAAGAGCCTGGAAGCAAGTTCTCCTGTCCCACCCTTCTCAACAGCAACAAAACCCATGAGAGGCAATGCACTGGCAGGCATTCCTTCAGCAGAATAAATGAAAAATGCCAGGGTATCAAGCCCGGTGATATCCACGCTGCTCCAGTCATTTCTAAATACCCTGACCCGCCAGTTTCCATTGTCCGAAGAGCTATAGTTGAACTTAAGGGAAGTGGAGCCACGGTAGGCAGTGGTGGAGCAGGGGATCTTATCGTTCCACTGGGGTCCGCCCGGTGGATGGGTATATTCAAATTCACTTTCCCCCAGGTCGGCCACAGCCACAATCCCCTGGTCGTAAAAGGTAAGATCCGTTCCCTCGGTAAAAAACCAGGCTTCCTGTGCCTGTAAGCCGACTATTCCGGCCAGGCAAACCAGTCCCATTATCAACCCTTTCTTCATCCTTTCAGTATTTTATTGTGTTGTGTTAAAAAGTCTGTACTCAGAGATCCAGGTCTCCTTCTCCCCGGGGGCCGCATCCAGCTGGATATAGGGTTCCGGGCACAGGGTGGTGGATATCGCCCAGAAAACAATTTTTTGCAATGGTTTGTCCACAGAAATTTGAACCCCTGCACCAGTTTTCTGATTGACAATCTTCACCTGGTTATCTTCTGCCGTGTCCCCAAATCCATCCAGGGTCATATAAATATGGCCTGTGCCTAGTTCCTTTTTAATAAGCAGTTTGTTCTGCTTCAGCTCCACCAGGTCAGTGGGGTAATCATTACTGGATATCCGGAAAGGGAATTCCAGGCTGAAGTCCGGTCCGGTCACTTCCTGGTCCATCACAAAGAAATTGTGGTTGAACTGGTTCGTGTGGATTGCTTTCTTTCCCTTGTTTCTAAGGGTATGGATGATGGAAAATCCGGGTTCATCCTTCATCAACTCGATCCTTTTGGTATATACATAGGCCCATCCGCTTTCTCTTTCCAGGCTATGCGTGAACTCGATCCAGTCCTTTCCCTGGTCCACCTCCCACAATCCATGATCTACGATCCTGTAAGTCTTAAGCCAGTTATATTCCTCGTCGCTTTTCTCAAGAGCTCCCACTCCAATCCGGATAAACTCCCCTCCTATGCCAGCCTCATCGAATCCGGGTCCGGGATCACCATAGGACTCGGCCGGACCGGTAAGGTCTTCATGTATAAGCGGGTCATGGCTCTTTTTCCACTCCCCCACATACTGGTGTCCTCCATACTCCAGACTGTATATGATGCCCGACCAGTCAAAGCGTGTGGCCCTGTAATAGCCATGCTCGGGATCGGGAAGGTAGAGTTTCATGTTCACCTGCTCATTGGAGATGGACGCTGTTGGAGGGTCAGTCACCTGTGTCTGATTACATGCAAAGGAGGAACTCATCAATAAGAGAATTAAAAGTTTAGGAAATTTCATATCAGGAAGTTTTTGTTCATAGATACGAAGATGCGAAAAAAAGGCTGCCATGCGTATGGCAGCCTTTTAAACAAACCATACTTAAACTACTATGAAACCAGAACTTTTAAATCTAAAGTTACTCGTCAAGCATGCCCTGAATCTCTTCCTGGGTAAGTGCCCTGTCATAAATTCGCAGCTCATCAATGAGGCTGAGATCGGACATGTGGCTCCATCCAGTGAAGTTGGGCATACCCGATCCGATGGAAAGATTCTCACAGGAGGCCCAGCTCATGGGAGCTGTAAGTTCGCCCGTGCTTACCACAACTCCGTCGAAATAGAGGCTTGCCTCGGTGGCTGCAATGGTAATTGCAATATGCACCCATTCAACTTCGTCGGGTTTGATCGTTGCTGCTGCACCTCCATCGAACCACGCTTCTCCCTCACCAATACCCACATTCAGCTTGAGGATCTGTTCGGTGGCACTTCCTTCCCTGAACAGCCTGAAACCACTTGTGCGCAGGTTGTTCGAGCCGTCTGCCGGACTCACGGTAAGGATGCCGGAACGATCGGGAGTCGAATTCACATTATACCAGAAAGTGGCACTGAATTCGGCATTGGCCAGTGTTTCAAGGGGATACTCAAGATAAGCATCCGTGGCTCCTGCATAGGCTTGCTGGAACTTCCCGGGGCCAAATCCAGGTGTTCCAATGATTGTGGGCACGGTGACAGAGGCATACTCGAGATACAGGTTGTCGAAACTCATGTAGAAGATTTCTCCATACGCCGGCTCAAAAGAACCAATGACCACAACCGTAAACTGCACCTCCTCGGAGGTAGTTGATTTGCCGGTTTTATCAATGGCTGTAAGCTTCATAGTATGACCGCCTGTTTCCACTCCTTCGACCATAAGGCCGCCTATGGGAGCATAGCGACGATAATCCTTGAACTCTGTTACTTTCAAATACTCTATCCCGTCCACAAATACAGTAACCGATTCCAGTTCAATATCATCCTCAGCTACCAGGTCAACTGCCAGCGCTGCTCCGTCTTCAACCATAACGATGTCTCCCGGCCCCGGGTTGTTAATAGTAGCTGTTGGTGCTTCTGTATCACTTCCTGGCGATGCAGGATTAATGGGGTCTATGCCCTCGTTGCACGAGACGAGAAGTGCCAGTGAGCTTACCCCGACTGCAATATATTTTAGTATTTTCATTTTTTTAATTTTTTAATGAGTATATCCTTTAATTAGCGGGAGGGTTACTCAGCTGGCTAAGCTGATCAACCTGTGCCTGAGGGTATGGAAGAAAAATCAGGTCCTCGGTAAAGGTTCTTCCCTCATAGCTCAATACATCATATTTCTTCAGGCGAACCATATCAAAGAAGCGGGTTCCCCACTCCATGGCCAACTCGGCAAATTTCTCATCCATCACATCTTGGTTGCTTACACCTGAAAGAGGTGTGAGTTTGGCCCTTGTCCGAACCTCATTCACAGCTTCATCGGCACTCCCAGCCGTCCCACTTGCACCCTGCGTCAGGGCTTCGGCATACATCAGCAGCACTTCGGCATAACGAATGCAGGTAAAGTTTTTGTTACTGCCATAGGGCTTACGGCCCGGGGTCAACTGATCGGATGGCAGGTAGTGCTTGCCACTGGCAAAAAATGCCCTGGGATAGTCATTGACAATATCACCCGACCTGGTGGTATTGGAGATCCAGTTTGGCAGTGTGGCGTAATTTGCATCCTTCTGAATCTCGGAGATGCCCCGGTTAGTAAACAGCACACTGGTCTCCAGCCGGATGCTTTCATTCCGGTCGAGCATGAATTTGATCCAGGTAAGACTGGGTTCCCAGAAACCCCATCCGCTTTGAGATCCTTCAATTTTCGGCGTCCATCCCTGCGGTCCGAAAAATGCATAGAGATAAGCTTTCCGGTCACCTTCCCCCTGTCCGAAGTCCGAGTATTGTAACTCCAGCAAATTCTCATTATTCAGCTTCCCGGGAATCTTAAATAACTCATAAAAATCGGGCTCCAGGCTGAATTTATTTGAGGAGATGATTTGCCCGGTGGCATCTGCAACCTCCTGGTACTTTTCCAGCTCCAGGTTAGCTATGGCTTTTATGGCCAGGGCCGTTGCCCTCGTTACTCCACCCCTGATGTCGGTTCGCATGTTCGGATTCAGGTCCAGGAGCTCAGGAATGGCCTCATCCATCTGGTCTGACAGGTGCTGCATGATCTCATCCTTGGTATAGAGTTCTGCAACCAGTAATTCGGAGGGATCTGAAGATGTGGGGATGAAGAAACTTCCCCATGTCCGGGTGATGAATAAAAGTACCCAGGCCCTGATTACCTTGGCCTCGGCAATGTACTGATCTGCATCGGGATTTCCTGATGCATCCTTGTACAACTGTACCTGCTCCATGGTCGAATGTGCATGAAAAATCACCCTCATCTCATCGGTCATCGCACCATTGTACATCCAGTAATCCTTGTTGTAGTTGAAAAGGTCTGTTTCTGCAAAATCCTGCTGGTCTCCCAGTCCGCCAGCATTCACATCGTCGCCGCGAACAGACATAAGAGGATTGTTTGGCCAACCCTTGGCGTAAAACTGCTCGTAGGCCCCAATAAGTGGCAGAATGGCATTCTTAGAGATTGTGTAGTCTATGTCTTCTGTAAACTTGGTGTTCTCGGGCATCTCATCAAGGACGCTGTTGCAGGCCCCGACGGACAGCATAAGAACCAGGAGTACAGATATTCTTGTGATATTTTTATATAGTTTCATAACAAGAGATTCTTAGAAATTAAAAATTAACCGTTAATCCGAAGGTATAGATAGCTGGTATTGGATAGGTTTGCCTGTCGACCCCATTGGCCACCTCCGGGCTGAAACCATTGTATTGGAAGAGAGTCAGTGGTCGCTGAGCAGTAAAAGAGAGCCTTATATGCGGCATCTCTGCTCCTGAAATCTGCCAGTTCCTGATATTATAGGCGATCTGGAGATTCTGGATTCTAAAGAAGGATCCGTCTTCCACAAAATAATTACTCATCTTCTGGTTCCACCCTTTCCTGAGTCCGGCTGATGAGGGATAGATGTTGGATGTTCCCTCTCCATGCCAGCGGTTCACTGCAAGGTCGGCATCCATATTCCCGTCATTGGTCCATATTATCTCACCACGCTTGCGGTTCAGAATCTTGGCGCCATTCTGGCCTATCATCTGGGCAGAGAAGTCCAGATTCTTCCAGGAGAGTGAGAAATCAACTCCATACATCAGGCTTGGAAAATAGGATCCCAGGATCACACGGTCATCATCATTAATTACCCCGTGTCCCTCTTCGCCCGGAGCTTGCTGGTCCTTGTACCTGAAATCGCCGGGAACAAGTCCGTTATCCACTGCAATGGGATCAGCTGCGATCTCATCTGCATTCTGGTATACTCCATTGGTCTCATATCCGAAAAAGGCCAGCAGAGATTCACCCACCATGGTTCGCTGCCTGAACTCGGCCTGGCCACCATCAATGTATTGCTGTCCGTATAGATCCAGGACCTCATTCTTCAGGGTGGTAAGGTTGGCCCCGATATGGTAGCTAAAGTCACTTCCCACCTGGTCGTCCCAGGCCAGTAAAAATTCAAATCCGGAGTTTCCGATCACCCCCACATTCTTCATGGTGGTACCTCCTGTCATGGGAACCTGGACCCTGATCACTGCATTATTGGTCTTGCGGTTATAGTAATCCATATCCGCAGATAAGCGGTTTTCCAGGAACCTGGTTGTAAGACCAATGTTGATCTCCTCAACCACCTCCCATTTGAGAGAGGAGTAGGTGCTGGAAGTTAAGGTTCCGGAAGTTAGCACATCGTCGATGGCTGTGTTAACTACCGTGGTGGTGGTTGCCCCGTCGCTGGCCTGGATCTTGTCATTACCCAATTGTCCCCAGCTGGCCCGTAACTTCATAAAGGAGACAGCGTCGCTATTCTCCAGGAAACCCTCTTCCGAGAGTACCCAGCCTAAACCTATCGAGGGGAAATAACCCCATTTCTCCTGGTACTTGGAACTACCGTCAGCCCTCATGGTGGCATAAACCAGGTATTTATATTTATAATTGTAGGAAGCCCGTCCGAAATAGGAGAGCCCGTATTGCCTTGATCCGCCATCACCAACTCCCGTAATGGGTATGGTTTCGGAGAGGTTGATATACCATGCCTGTTCAGGATCCACCGGGAAATTGAGGCCCTGTGCCCTGAGCCATTGCCCGGATTCCTGACGGTAGGACATACCTGCCATCAATACCAGGTTATGATTCGTTGCAAAAGTATTTGTGTAAGTCAATACGTTATCCCAGATAATGTTGTTAAATGTAGAAGCGGTCTTGGAAAGTGTTGATTCTTCTCTCTGGGAAGCATTGCTGATATAGTAGGGCAGGCCAACATTTCTTTGATTATAATTGGTAAAGGCCTGGTTGTAGCTCGATTTGAATGAAAGCTTCCTTGGAATAAAATCAATCTTCGCATAGAAATTGGTATTTACTTTCATGGACTTGGTCAGGTTCTCATTATAATCCATGGCCGCAAATGGATTCTTTGCTCCCCTGTAACCCAGATCCTCGGCGCTTGCGTACTGGCTTGGCCAGGCATCCACATTTTGTTCATCAATAACAGGCATCACCGGAACCGCATAGTAGGTAGTATGCCAGGCTCCGTTCTGGGGAGCATAGGTTGTGGCATTAGAGATAAGTACATTACCTCCAACCGTTAGCCAGTCCGTGGCGTTATAATCTACTTTGGAACGAAGGTTAAAGCGTTCATATTCGTTTTTCATATTCATGATACCTTCCTGGAAGGTATAGCTTGTCCCAAGCGAATAGGAGGCCCGCTCGCCTCCGCCGGAAAGGCTCAGGCTGTGGTTCTGGGTCTGTGCTGAACGTAAAATCTCTTTGTACCAGTCTGTGTTGGGTTCTGGTACATTGGGATTCGTAGTCGACCTTCCATAACGTTGCATGGCATTTAGTATATACATTGAATCGGCCGGTGAACCAGACTCCATGGCCATATTTGTAAACTGCTCCGAGTTGGCCATCTTCAGCACATTTTGTGCCACCTGCACACCATAATAACCATCATAGCTGATCTGGGCCTTCTGATTAATCCTGCCAGCCTTGGTAGTGATGAGCACCACACCATTGGCTGCCCTTACACCGTAGATTGCTGCTGCGGTTGCATCTTTTAATACAGAGATGGACTCAATGTCGGAAGAGTTCAGAAAATCGATGTTATTGAAAAACATCCCATCCACCACGTAAAGCGGACTTTCATTACTGGAGCCGGGATAGGAACCAATCCCACGGATTCGTACCGTTGGAGTTGCTCCCGGTGCACCACTGCTCACAACCTGCATTCCCGCAACCTTGCCCTGAAGCCCTTCCATGGGTTGAGCAACAGGCGCTTTGGCTATGTCGTCGGCCTTCACCGTCTGGATCGCAGAGGTAAGGTCCTTGACCTTGGAAGTACCGTAACCAATCACCACAACCTCCTCCATGGATTGTGCGCTTGTGGCCATTTGCACATTGATTACCGTCTGGTTAGAGATAGCAACCATCGTGGTTTCCAAGCCCACAAATCTGAATTCAAGCGTACCATCTGCGGGGGCCGAAATGGTAAATTGCCCATCCACATTTGTGATCGTGCCCGTGCTCGTACCTACGAGGATGACGTTTGCACCGGGAACCGGGCTTCCGTCATCGGCACTTGTAACTGTCCCAGTGATGGAAATATCCTGGGCCCACAACACATTTGCCATTGCAAGCAAACATGTCAGAAAGAAGATTTTTTTCATAGCAGGTGTTTTAGTTAAGAATTTACTGAGTTTAGCGAATACAATTTTCCACTTTGCAGGTACAAACGCAAACAAATGTACTGCACAAGAACTCACAATGCTGCCAGGCATTAGTTAATTCATTATCATATAGCCTCTTAACTAACTGCTGAGAAGTATAAAAACAGGAGGATGTTGTGGTTATGATGTGGTGCAAATTAGCCGATATTGGTGCTGCATACTAAAACTGACTGAAGCTTTTATAAAGCTTATGTACAGCATAGTTACCGATGCCGGCAACTAATGAAAGCCTCAGAATTCTGCCACAAATAGTAGGGACTGAGGCCGCCGACAGTAAAATAATACATATCCAGCGTGTCGTTAATGGTCTTGTACCGGCTGTAAGTCCCTCTAAGAATGAATTCCCTTTTCAAAACAGCTTCATCATGCAATACCGAAAGGCAGCAAGGCTTAGAAACAGCTCCCTGGCTAAGTAGTCCCTTTACAGGTGGATTGATCAGCTTCAACTGCAGGAACCAAGCCTGGGTTAATCCATAATATGTAAATTTTGATGAACATTATGCAGTTGAAAATGTTTCTGTAAATTTAGAAGTGCATTTCAAAATGCAATACATAATAACTTAAACCGAATAAAATGAAAAAAATTCTTGTAGTAGTAGCAGCAGTTCTGATGTCAATGAGCATGAGTGCCCAGATCGACAATGATTATCTCGAGCTGACCCGTGAAATTTTGAAGGTTGAGAAAAAAGCGGCTGTGGCCGAGGCAATGCAACTAAGCGATGCCGATAGTCAGCCTTTCTGGACCCTATACAACGAATACCAGTCAGCTTTATATCTTGTTCAG
>Ga0164313_10004337_pt1 | contig 12641 bp, 9 predicted proteins | sample GuaBasSedimGuay4_FD_113735 | JGI IMG/M metagenome (GOLD analysis project Ga0164313, IMG submission 113735) | Subseafloor sediment microbial communities from Guaymas Basin, Gulf of California, Mexico - Guay4, Core 4569-4, 0-3 cm | ecosystem: Environmental > Aquatic > Marine > Hydrothermal vents >... | reverse complement strand
GTAATCAACATTTCCAGGTTGCCACGCTCCAGTTCCCGAACGATTGCCACAGCCGTGAACAGGATCATGGTCATGGTCAGAATGACACCGATCAGGCCTGGTACGGTATTCACCGGTGAGCGCCGTTCCGGGTTGTAGAAGGTGCGTAGTTCCATCGCCGGTGGTCGGTCATTATAAGGCGATGTCCTGGATTGCTCGGCAATTCGGGCGAGTTGGGCCGCGGCGCTTTGGACCACCGTATCGGAGCCATCCACCAGCAGTTGCATGGCGGACCGGTCAGCCTGCTGCATACGGCGGTCAAAATCCGGTGCAATAGAAATACCGACACTGATCTTTCCCTGCCGCATCAGGTGTTCCAGTTCATCGGCATCGCTAACCTGTGCAATAATCTTAATGATCTGGGTTTGCTCCATATCCATGACCATCTGGCGGGATAGGGAGGTGCCCGACAGGTCAGCCACTGCTGCATCCAGGTTACGTACATCCATGTTGATGGCATAGCCGAACATCAGTAACTGGATAACGGGAATGCCGACGATCATGCCAAAGGTGAGCCGGTCACGGCGTAGCTGGCGGACCTCTTTTCTGACGATGGCAAGAATTCGTTGCAGTGATTTCATGCTGCACTCTTTCGGGCACGTGTCGCCGCAACAAAAACATCCTCTAATCCCGGTTGGGTGATATTGCAGTGTTTCAAGTTCAGGCCTGCCCGCATAATTGCATCACGCACGGCCTTGTCTGGTGACGCCTGGTCGATGGCGACCATGACCCGCAACAACTTGCCTACCTGGGCAGAGCTGTACACAAAAGGCAGTTGTTCAAGCATTTTGCCTACCTGGCGTGGCTGCTCGGATTCAACCAGCACGATATGAGCGTCGATCCCTTGCTGTAGTTCCGCAGGGCTACCCTCTGCCACCAGTGTGCCTTTATCGAGTATGGCCAGCGCGTGACAGCGTTCTGCCTCGTCCATGTAGTGGGTAGAAACCAGGATGGTTGTACCCTCATCCACCAGGTCAAACAAGGATTCCCAGAATGCCCGGCGGTTTTCGGGGTCAACGGCGGAAGTTGGCTCGTCCAGAAACAGCAGTTCCGGGTTGTGTAATGTGGCAGCAGCCAACGCCAGGCGTTGTTTCTGACCACCGCTGAGTGTACCGGCCATTTGCTTGAGAAAAGGGCTGAGTTCATAGCGCTCAATCGCGTGGCCTATCCGTTCACGCTTGAGTTTGCGACCCAGGGTGTAGATATCTGCCATGAATTGCAGGTTTTCATCCACCGTCAGGTCTCCAAACAAGGAGAATTTCTGCGTCATATAGCCAACTTTCAGACGCAAGGCCTCGGCTTCCTTTGGTATGGAGTAACCCAATACGGTGATATCACCGGTGGTGGGGGTGAGCAATCCGCACAGCATGCGAATGGCTGTGGTTTTACCTGAGCCATTGGGGCCGAGAAAACCATAGATCCGGGAACGCGGAATCTGCAGGTTCAGCGCTTGCACGGCCTTGACAGGGCCAAAGTCCTTACCGAGATTATGTGACTGTATGACTAATTCAGTCATTCAGCATTACTCGTTCCTGGAAAGTCCACTTCAAGTGGCAAACCCGATGGCAGGTCGGCGGCATCCGGAATGTCAATTTCAGCCAGGTAACTCAAACGGGAACGGTCATGTTCGGTCAGGGCAAAGTAGGGTGTAAACGTGGCATCGGCAGATACCCACCTGACTGTGCCAGTGACCCGGCGCTCGTCACCATCGATTCTGACAGTCAGCTTGTTACCGGGTTGCACCGAAGCCCGTAATGGCTCCGGTACGTAAATACGGGCATAAGTTCTGGCGGCATCCAGTATGACTGCGATAGTCGCGCCCGGTTGTGGGCGTTCGCCCAGGAAGTAAAGGCGTTTGTCGAGCATGCCGTTAACAGGCGCGTAGATATTAAGTCGTTGGAGGTCAAATTCTATCTGATCAACTTTCGCTTCTGCTGCTTGCAAAGCCGCTTCGGCCTGTTGCAGTTCTTCAATGGTCGTTCCGTTTAGTAATCGTTCCAGTGATTCGCTTGCGGCTTTTTCTGCAGCGGCAGCTGTCTCCCAGCGTGTTGTTGCAAAATCCAGTGTTTGCTGGTCTGAAAGGTCACGTTCAAAAACTTCTTTTGCCCGTACCAGGTTCGCGGCAGCATTTTTGACCGAGGATTGGGTAGATTCCAACTGTGCGCGTGTTTCCCTAATGGTCTCGGGTCGTGGGCCACGTACCAGTTCAGCCAACCGTGCCGCCGCCTGATCCTTTAGTGCCACCTGCTGTGCCAGCATCACTTTGAGCCTCGCGGGATCCTGTTCGAGTATCAGGTCTCCAGTCTTCAGTATCTGGCCGTCCTGAACATGAATGGCGATGATAGGTTCGTTGCTTTCCACACGGACCTCTATCCGGTCACGTTCCAGCGTGCCCACCATGAAAGTTTCTTCGCTATCGTTACAGGCGACCAGCGTCGCCATCAATAACAGAGCCAGTCCTGTTTTGTACATCATGCTAATAATCCTCGTTTCAGGAGTTCCGAAACGTGTTGTGTAAGGGTTTCTGCACCATCGGTGCCCAGGTTGATACCGAATACGGGCTCAGCCAGTGACCGGGCGATAAAAGGGAAAAAGCATACGGCCAGGACCATCAGGGCCGCATAAGCCGGGTCAATATCTTCACGCAAGTTACCGGCTATTTTCTCCCTCTCAAGCAAAGCGGGCAAGGCACCGCCCAGTTGGGGTGCCAGGTGTTCAAGAAAGTAGTCCTGCATTTCACCGCCAGGTAGCAGCACCTCCCTGGTCAACAAGCGGGGAATGTTGGGATGTGCTGCTGCCATTGGTATCAATAGCGTAGCAATATCCTCAACAGAGACTGATTCCCGTGTCTTTAAACTGGCCAGCGCCTTCACCATTGGTTCAAGTGAATGCTGTAAAACAGCCTCCAGCAATGCGTGCTTGTTACCGAAGTAATAATGCACCAGGGCAGGGTTGACGCCGGCGCTGTCGGCGATATTTCTGATGGAGGTTGCGGCATAACCATGATCGGTAAACAACTGTTCTGCGGTATCGAGTATCTGTGCCTTAAGATCGTGTTGGCCGGTATCCATCGGCCGGCCCCGGGGCCGTTCCGGAGACACCGTTGAATGTGTTTTCTGTTTCATATTGCAATATTAATTAAACGGTTAATTAATTACAAGTAAAAATGATCTCCAGATCAATAGAGGTGAGGGGTCACCGCTCACCGTCTACACAGAACATGCCCTCGTAGGTAAAAATTTGGTGTGGCTGTTTACATGCCAGTTGGGAGGCACTTTCCACTGCCTGATAGCTTATCCCGGCCTCCTGCAAGCGGATTCGATTGGAAGGGAAGGCACCGAAATAAATGGTGATCGGCAGGTTCAGATCTACAATCAGTTGCAGGAAATCATGATGCTTCGCTGTGAGTTCCTTGTTAAAGGGATAATAGTTATAAGCCACCAGGCTGGAATTGACCAACAGAACGAGGACGATCACCAGGCCGAAAGCCCGTACGGCCAACTTTGTGCCGAACAATAGCATTGCAGCGGGGATCAATGCCACCAGGTACCACTGAGGGGCGAACCTGGCCCACCAGGCCTCCGGATTGATTAAGCCCGAGAAAGCCACCGCGCCAAGCAGTATCAATCCCACAGTGCGCGGCTTTCCGGGGACAAAACGCAGTAGCAGGAGTCCGAGCAAGCTGAGTGTCAAAGCACCACTGAACAACACGCCCCAACCCCCGAGGCGGATATCCGACCCCCAGAACCTGGAGATAAATTTGTCCTGGGTCATGGTCAACGGAATACGCAATACTGAAGGCGCGTCTTTCGCCACGGTCGGTTCGCTGAATGTGGAGCGTATTAGACGGTTAACACCATTCATCTCATTAAAATCAGGCGGGCGGTGACCGGTTTCAAAATCCACATCACCTCTCCCCAGGATAGGATAAACCGGGTTGCCGTGATTGATGGTGTTGGTCACATAAGGGCTATAGCCAAATACGCCGGCTCCCAGCAAACCGCTGATAACGGTTGCAATCAAGGTACGCTTAAACCACTCTCGCTGATGGACATACAACAACACCAATAGCGCTATCGTGAGTATTCCCGCATAGACGACCCCGGTTTGCTTGGTGTTAATCATGAGCACAATCAGGGCTGCCAGCAGTAACAAATGGTGACGTCGTACTCCTCCTGACATCAATAAGATAAGACCCAGCAAAGCAGTGATCAGTGAAGAAAGCTGACCGTCAACGTAGAAACTGAGCGACTGGTAGATCACCACCGGATTGAGCGCAGCAGCAGCGGCGATAAGCAGAGCCGCCACGGAAGAGACATGAGAGGAAGAAGCGGGCGGCACCTGCAGCAGGGCACCGAACAAAAACAAAAAGGCGCAGGCAAACAATACAACATGCAGCAACTTCGCGCCTTCCAGACTTGCTGTTGCGGAATATATGGATGCAGAAATGACCCACGGTGCTTTTGGATAGGTGTCGATATTGTTACGGTAGGGAGTCGATTCAGGTAATTTATCCGGGAAGTCCGACCACCCGTCCACCATTTGCAAAATCGCTTCCTGATGGTAGGCGGTACTATCCCAGGCCTGATCTACGTACTCCCTGGAAAACAGAAAGCCAGCCGCAATAATTGCCACCGCAAGCAAGACGGCGTTGATATTTACCCACCAGCTACCGCCCTCGTCACGCTCGTGTGCCAGAACGACCCACAGTGGTATCGCGAGCAGTGCGATGGTCGCCGTGTTATCCCAGATTCCCTGGCCGAGTGCCAGCGAAATAAGCGACAGGCTATAAATCACTATCAGCCAGGCAAGTAAACCTCCGGCAGTCCGCGTAACCACAGAACTGAGGACCATCCGTTTTGAGGCCGTCTTATCGGCACTTGCGATGGTCGTTGTTATTGTCATTGATAGCTGTGCCCGGAGTTGAAGGAACAATTTGCAGGGAGATCATACCCCAGCACAGAGGCCGGAGTTTTGGCTATCAAGGAAATTTGAGCCAAACGGTAATCCCCTGGTTTTTAATAGGTACCAAGAAGTAGAGTTCATTCAGCTTTCACCAACTTCTGATACGAAGTAAATCCGACCAGGCCCGTGTACGGTTGCGGTGGTCCACTGCAGTAGCGATTTGTGCATTGCTAGTAGGCTGTATTAATATCTCCTATACTCAATCAACTCATATCAATAAGCTGGTTTGGCCTTATCCGAAAGGGATGGGTGCGCAAATGTTGCGGTCAGACAATAGCCAATAAATTGGGTAATAAGAAAATGTCTAATACGCTGAAACGATTTAACCGGGTAATCTTATTGTTCGTGGTCACCCTCTTGTCCGGTTTGCTGGTATCAACTGCGCTGGGTGCTCTCCCTGATCCGGTGATTGATCAATCGCAGGGCGTGGATCAGAGTGTCAACTATCTGGACATGGCCAAGTACGCTCCCTGGGATGACCGGAATTACCAGGTCACAAAGGAAGATATCAAGTGGTTGGCCGATAATGAACTCGAATTATTTCCAGGCATCCCGGTATTTTTCCGGGTGGAACTGCGCAAGGAGTTCCCCAGCCTGCTGAGAACCGGCCCGGTTCAGTACCCACGCGCAGCACTCCAGCTTTTTTACCTGAGGTACGGTGGTGTCATGCGTAATGGCGTTATAGTCGATCCGGCTCCGGTTAAGGGCCCATCCGACGATAAGGTTGCTGTACCTATAAATGGAGAGCAGCAGCTAAACTCGGTGTTGGGTGCCAATGAGATCACCATTGAAATTAACCCCGCAGATGCCAACCAGGCCATTGCGGGATCAAATAACAATGGTGGCCAGGAGATGTACTGGTCGACCAATGGCGGGGTAAGCTGGACCATCCAGGGTGTATTACCGGATACCTGCTGTGACCCCACGATTGGCTGGTCTTCTGATGGAACGGTAGGGTATGTGGGTGCTTTGAGTGGTGCTATTGGTGTTTCGTTCTGGCGCACGTTCGATGGTGGAAAGAACTGGGTAGATCGCGTAAACCTGACCGCCAGTGGGTCCGACAAGGAATTCTTACACGTAGACATTTCGCCCACTTCGCCTTACCAGGATAATGTTTACCTGACCTACCACAACAGCAACACGATGCAGTTTGCGCGTAGCTCCAACCAGGGAGCCAGCTTTGACATCACAGCTTTTGGCGGTGCCCCGAGTGGGATCGGCAGTGATATCACCACTGATAGCGCTGGTAATATTTTCTACTTTTACGGCGCCACCAGCGCACAGACAATTACCATGCTGAAATCCACCAACGGAGGTACGACTTTTGCCTCACCGATGACAGTCGCAAGTACCAATGGATCGTTTGACTTTCCTATTCCCGCGATGGAGACTCGCCGTGCCTGGATTTACACCTCGACTGATGCGGACCGTTCAACCGGCACCTATGCCGGCAGCGTTTACGTCGCCTTTACTGACACTTCCGCCCCCGAAAATAATGGTTCCGCAACGGCCAATCATACACAAATACACGTCTTTTACAGCCGTGATGGCGGCGCTACATGGGACTCCTCCATCCCCCATCCTACTGACGATGTATTGACCGTTGACCGTTTCAACCAATGGCTCACCGTTGACGAGTTTGGAACCGTACACGTGATATTTTACGATACCCGGCATTCTGCCAGTCGCACAGGTGTAGATCTTTATTACACTTTTTCCACGGATGGCGCCCAGACCTGGAATGAACTGACCCGCGTATCTGCAAGCACTTCTGCCAATCTGACCGATGGCCAGGAATGGGGGGATTACAATGGTATTTCTGTCGTTAATGACCTGGTGATACCTGCCTGGACGGACAATCGCGCAGGCCCGCCCAATGAAAAAGACGTATATGCTGCCGATCTCGACAACCTGGGTGCAGAACCGGGGTTTCAGTTGGCTGGAGATAATTTACAGCAACTCATCTGTGCACCAGCTGACCTTGATCCGATCAACCTGCAGGTCTTAAGCGTGCTGGAATTTTCAAACCCTGTGACTCTGGCATTGCAAAATGAACCTGCAGGTGTGACCTCAAGCTTCTCGGTCAATCCGGTAGTGCCAGCCAGTCCTGCGGCTGAAAGTTCATTGACCGTCTCGGTTAGCGGGGCGGTGAGCGCCGGCGATTATATATTCCAGGTCACAGGTTCTGCAGCAGATGCATCAGACAAGAGCCTTAACATTGAGCTGGGTGCATCAACCGCCGCTGCGGGCACTACCACCCTGGTTTCACCTGCAGACGCTGCAGTTGATCAACCCACGTCACCAACCCTGAGCTGGTCTGCGGCAATACAGGGTGCAAGCTACCTTGTGGATATCGATGATGACCCGGCATTTGGCAGTATCGATTACCAGACGACTTTGGGCGAAACCAGTCATGAGCTGCAGTCAGCACTCAGCACGGACACGACATACTACTGGCGGGTGAGGGCCAGTAATGCATGTGGTGATGGAGCGTTCTCAACAAGTTTTAGTTTTACGACCAGTACCGAATTGTGTAGCACACCCAATGTGGCAATACCTGACGCTTCCACAGAAGGCGTCTCTGATCCGTTCGTTGTGGGGGCCAGCGGTATTATTACAGACCTGGATGTTTCCTTGCTTGCGACCCATACCTATGTGGGAGACCTGATTTTTACCCTTACACACGAAGATACGGGGATGAGTGTCGTGATGGTCGATCGGCCGGGTGTGCCATTAACGACATTTGGCTGTAGTGCAGATGATATTGATCTGTTGCTCGATGATGACGCAGCAAATCCGGTGGAAACGGGTTGCGGCAGTCTGAATATTGGTGATGCCTTCCAGCCCAATAACCCGCTCAGTGCATTTAATGGAGAAGACATAGGCGGCACCTGGACTTTGACCGTGGTTGACCTGGCATCACCCGATCCGGGTACTCTCGACGAGTGGTGTTTATTCCCCGCACTCAGCGTTCCTGATTCCGATGGTGATGGTATCGCCGATAACGTTGATAATTGCCCCGATGATCCCAATCCGAACCAGGAAGACTTTGATGCTGACGGTCTCGGTTATGTGTGTGATAACACCTGTGCCACCGACATGGACTTTGCCCATGATTTTGCCGCGAGCGATTTGTTTGACCTGAAGGCCAGCAATGTAATTCAATACCAGGGATCAATGGCGAGCGGAGCGGATATCACGTTGGACGGCGGTGGTGGCGTAGTGCTGAAACCGGGTACATCCATCCAGACAGGAGCAGCGCTGGCAGTAAGGATAACCGGCTGCCCACCCTGAGTTAGCCGCTGCTCGGTCACTCTGATGTTTGAGTGTTAAGTAGCTGTGTTTTGCAGTGGGAGTCTGTAAAATTCCCTGCCATGAATACCCTGGCTAAACAAGGACTGGACAGGACCTTATCGGTTGCGCCGATGATGGATTGGACTGACCGGCATTGCCGCTATTTCCATCGTTTGCTGGCGCCTTCTGCATTGTTGTATACCGAAATGATCACCACCGGTGCGGTCATCCATGGTGATGCTGATCGTTTTCTTGCCTACAACCCTGAAGAGCACCCATTGGCACTGCAGTTGGGTGGTAGCGATGCTGCCGACCTGGCAGCCTGTGCGCGCATTGCCGAGAAACGTGGTTATGATGAGGTCAACCTGAATGTAGGTTGCCCGTCCGATCGGGTGCAAAAAGGTCGTTTTGGCGCCTGCCTGATGCTGGAGCCTGAGCTGGTTAAAGATTGCATGTCTGCGATGATCGAAGCTGTCGGGATACCGGTCACCATCAAGACTCGTCTTGGGGTTGATGATCACTACAGTTATGAATACATGCGTGATTTTGTTGGGCTGGTTGCGGAATCAGGTTGCTCCGTATTCATCATGCATGCGCGTAAAGCGGTACTGGCAGGTCTCAGCCCTAAACAGAACCGGGATATACCTCCATTGCATCATGACTGGGTTTATCGCCTGAAACAGGAAATGCCCGGTTTGGAAATTGTGATTAATGGTGGCATTGATTCAGTGCAAGCCGTCCGGACCCATCTGGAATATGTGGATGGTGTCATGTTGGGGCGGGCGGCCTATCACACACCCTGGGTGCTGGCCGAATGTCAGGATATATTTTTTGACCGGAAAGCAGTTGCTGATCGTGATGTGATCATTGAAAGAATGACAGAATATATTGAACGACAAGTATGCAAAGGAACGGCTGTAAAACATATCAGCCGGCATTTGCTGGGTCTGTTTCAGGGGATACCAGGTGCCAAAGCCTGGCGTCGATATATCAGCGAAAATGCCTGGCGGGATGACAACAATACGGAATTGCTGTTGCAGGCACGGGCTGCTATGAAATGATTATCAATACGCCGGAAGAGTTTCTCGTTCAGCTTGAACAAGGTCATTATCCGGCTGATACCGTTGCCTGTGCGAAAGCCGTGATGATGGTTGAACCTGCAGAATTTTCCATCAGCACAGAATCGGCAATCGATAATCACTATATGAACCTCGATAATTCGGTCAATGCAGAACGCGCTCTGATTCAATCCAGGGGACTCAGGGATTTGCTAAGCAGCCAGGGTATCGAAGTGGCGTGTTTTCCCGGGGATCCTCAAACACCGGATGCCATATTTCCCAATAACGTATTTGCCTCGACTGAAAATCATCTCATCATAGGCCACATGCTGCATCCCGGCCGGCAAGTGGAAGCGCAGCGTGAAGATATCCGCTCGTATTTCCGCTCTCGAGACTACGCCACGATTGACCTCAGCCAGCAGGATTGTGTTGCTGAATTGACAGGCGTACTGATTATTGATCACGCGCGCCGTATTGGCTTCTGCGGCATGACAGGACGAGTGGACCAGTCCGGGGTTGCCGCAATGCACGATGCCTTTGGCCTGAGAATGATATTCTATTTTGATCTACAGGCAGAGGAATATCACACCAACGTCATCATGATGGTGCTGGCGGGGCGCGCCTGTGTCATTTACCCGGGTGCATTTGTTGATCCGCGTGTACCGGAAGCTATTGGGCAGTCTTTTCCCGGGCGCACCCTGATTTTGACCGAAGCAGAAAAAAATGCCTTTGCAGGTAACTGTATAGCGCTCACTGAAACAGATTTGTTCATGAGTCAGACCGGTGCAGATGCCTTGAGGCCCACCAGCCTTGCAAGTCTCAAGGCCTGGGGATTCACCATTCACACTTCGCCGCTGGATGAGATCGAGAAGGCCGGTGGAAGCCTGCGCTGTATGGTTGCAGAAATTTTCTGAGTGGTTTGATGTCCGTTCAGGTGCAATTCACTCTATTACGTTAGAATCATCCGTATGTTGAAAAAAACCTATCATTTATTGCCCATTTTGTTGCTGGCATTGCTGATGCCGGTGACTGCTTCTGCGGTCAAACTTGACGAAGCGGCCAAACGGGAAGCCCAAAAGAATAACGCAAAAGTGCTGTCAGCAAAAACGGTGAATAAGGGCAACAGGCGACAGCATGAAATTAAACTATTGACCAATAAGGGCGTAGTAAAAACAGTCAAAGTTCCTGATAATTCAAAGAAAAAGAAAAACCGATGAGAATCCTCCTGATTGAAGACGATATCAGCTTGCAGGATTCCCTGTCGGGTATTCTGCGTGAGGCAGGTTATGCGGTCGATGTAACGGGTGACGGCATCGAGGGATTGTTTTTTGGAGAGGAGTACGCACTGGATCTCGCCATTATTGACCTTGGATTACCCGGAATGTCCGGCCTGGACGTGATCCGCAAGTTGCGCGAACGTGAAAAACGTTTCCCTATCCTGATTTTAACTGCACGATCCGAATGGCAGGACAAGGTTGAAGGGCTTGAAGCCGGCGCTGATGACTACCTGACCAAACCCTTTCATCCTGAAGAACTCAAGGCTCGCATAGGAGCCCTGTTGCGCCGTTCGGTAGGGATTGCCCAACCGGTCATCGAATTTGGTCCCTTCAAAATCGACCTGGCCAGTCAGCGTGTTCACAAGGAAGACCATGAGATCGACCTGACCACCTATGAGTACAAGGTGTTCGAATACATGTTGATGCACCCGGATGAAGTGGTGACCAAGACGGCATTGTCTGAACACATTTATGAAGAGGATGCAGACCGTGACAGCAATGTCATTGAGGTTTTCGTCGGCCGCCTGCGCAGGAAAATTGATCCGCAAGGGCAGATGAATCCCATCGAAACGTTGCGGGGCAGGGGATACCGCCTTAGTTCGCAACCACATCCAGGCTGATTAATAACTCAGACCATTCATAACAGGGCAGCGGGCCATCTATGGTGAATTCCGGGACACATAAGAAAGCGCCTGTCTCATTGCGTTTGCGATTGATTGTGCTGGCCGCACTGGTTACAGCTATATCCTTGGGACTTGTCGGCCTGGCACTGGATGCTGCGTTTCATAAGAGCAGTGAAGCCGGATTACAGGCACGTCTGGAATCGTTGGTATACCTGGTATTGGCCGCCACCGAGCTGGAGAATGATGGTTCTCTGGATGTGGAAAGCGATCCTGGCGATCCCCGCCTGGGTCAAGCCGGCTCCGGGGTTTATGCCCACATTCACGGCCAGCAGGACGAATGGACATCGGCTTCATCAATGGGTGTCAATTTGCCGGAATTGCAGCCTGTTGAGCCAGGCGCAACCCAGTTTTTGACACCAGCTGATGACAATGGCTTTTACACTTTTCGTTATGGCGTGGCCTATGAATTGTCGGATGGACAGCTTTCACCGGTGACGGTCACCATCCTGGCAAGCTCACAGGAGTTACAACAGGAAGTGCAGGCATTTCGGGCTGGATTGTCACGCTCACTGGGTGCTGTTGGCATCATCCTGGTTTTAGCGCAATTGCTGTTTCTGGCCCTTGGTCTCAGGCCACTAAGACGTATAACCCACGATATTGCCGGCATCGAATCGGGTAATCTGCAACGCCTTGAAGATCATTACCCTAAAGAGCTGGAGCCGTTGATTCGCAACCTCAATAATTTGCTGGATACCGAGAAGGCCAACCAGACCCGCTATTCCAACGCGCTGGATTCTTTAGCGCACAGCCTCAAAACCCCTTTATCGGTGATACGCTCAAGTTTGCCTGCTGACACCCCGGCCAAATCCGAGGCAGTGAACCATGCGGTCTCCGATATGCAGCACCTGATCGCTACACGCTTGCAGCGTGCTGCCGCATCCACACGACGGACCATGGCACCAGCGGTGGATGTCGCAGTCCAGGTTGAGAGGTTGATCAAATCGTTGCAGCAGGTTTATTCTCACGATCTGATAAACATTGATGCCATTATTGAGCCTGGCTTGGCATTTTACGGTGAGCAGCGTGATTTGCTGGAGTTGGCCGGAAACCTGCTCGATAATGCCTGTAAATATGGTGGCGGTCAGGTACGTTTGTCTGCACAGTTGTTAGACTCAGCAGAGCCCCGTGCCGGACTGAGCCTGCAGGTGGAAGACAACGGTCCGGGGATTGCAAAAGGCCAGGGCGAGCAATTATTACGGCGCGGTGTGCGCGGTGATGAACGAGTCGAGGGTCACGGCTTTGGCCTGGCCATCGTGCTGGAGATCGTCAGTGCTTACAATGGTGAGATTGAAATCAAACAAAGTGATCTGGGTGGCGCATGTGTC
>Ga0164313_10004336_pt1 | contig 12644 bp, 6 predicted proteins | sample GuaBasSedimGuay4_FD_113735 | JGI IMG/M metagenome (GOLD analysis project Ga0164313, IMG submission 113735) | Subseafloor sediment microbial communities from Guaymas Basin, Gulf of California, Mexico - Guay4, Core 4569-4, 0-3 cm | ecosystem: Environmental > Aquatic > Marine > Hydrothermal vents >... | reverse complement strand
TCGTGTAATCTTATTAAGTAAAAATATCACGAATTTTAAATGAGCAACGCTCATTTATTTGTGAAATTAGCGAAATTCGTGTCTTAATATTATTCTTTTAAAGAGTATGAGTTTGCCCTGAATTCACCTAATAATTGTAGTTTCATTAATAAAAGTAATTTATGAATAACTTATTAGAATAGATTTGGTAACCTATTGAACCCGCTTTATGCATTGGAACTTCGTAATGAGGATCTAAACAGCAACCCGCCTGCCGGCGTGGCAGGTAAAGCAGGGAGTTTTATTGGTTTTAGCATAGCACCGTTATGGTTAAATCAAAAAACTCAACGAAGTTTCTGATTTGCAGATGTTTAGAAACGGAATAGATTTTCCAATGCATAAATCGGGTTGAAATGAAAGATGGATTTGTTAGCTGTTTGTTTAGGTAAGCTTTCAAAATTCAGAATGATCACGCCGGACGATGTCAACCAAAAGTCCAACTTTTACTGATTGTCATCATCGAGATGTCAAAAAAAACTTCTCAGAAAAATACGCCGTCATAACCATAAATTTGTTTCAATCATTTTTTGAATATTTCACGATAGATCTGATTTTCAAGACTGTGATAATACTTTTTAAAAATTGCATTTTTATAAATGTAGTGCTTTATTGTTAACTCCCCTAAAATTGCACGTCATTAAATTAATTAATATGTTAATTATTCTATTGATTATCAGTGTAATAATATGTATAATTATTTATTGAATTAAATTAATTTATGTTAATTTATTAATTTACTATCTGATATGAGAGTTGGTTAATCGATGTATAAAAGTTGTTTAAGGTGTATTTAATGTTATTTGTCGATTTTTTTTCTTTAATTGCGTTAAAATTTACTTTATTTACATCTTATATTAACTCTAAAATTTAATTATGAAAAAAACTACCAAGTTTTTATTTGTTTTCTTTGTAATCATATTCGCATGGAATATGAATGCTCAGGAAAAGACAATTACGGGTACTGTAACCACAGCTGTGGATTATGGGACACTACCCGGTGTGACAATTATTGTGGTGGAAGACCCAACTAATGGTGCATTAACCGATTTTGACGGTAATTATGTCATTGACGCATCTGTTGGACAAACCTTAGAATTTTCTTTCTTAGGGATGAAGTCTGAAACTGCTGTTATTGGAGCGGCAGACAAGATTAACATTGAAATGGCAGAAGACGCTTCTGCATTAGACGAAGTGGTGATCACTGCTTTGGGTATTGCGAGAGAAGAGAAGACATTGACTTATGCCAATCAAACAGTACAAGGAAATGAATTAACAAAAACCAAGGATGTCAACTTTGTGAATAGCCTTCAAGGTAAGGCAGCAGGTGTTGAAGTAAGGCAAAGTAGCTCAGGTCCGGGTGGATCCACTAAAATTCAAATCAGGGGTAGTAAATCTGTTAGTGGCGATAGCTCTCCTTTGTTTGTGATCGATGGTATTCCTATGGTAAATAACAGAGGAAGTCAACCGGGAGTATGGGATGGAGTTGATCAAGGTGACGGTCTATCTGCACTTAATCCTGAAGATATTGAAAGTATGAGTATATTGAAAGGTGCTAATGCCGCCATATTATATGGTAGTCAAGGAGCAAATGGGGTTATCGTAATTACCACTAAAAGTGGTAGACAAGGTGCTGCCACTGTTCATATTAGCTCTGCAGTTACGATTAGGTCTATCATTGATCTTCCGGATCTTCAATTTGATTATGGAAGTGAAGGTGGTGCCAAAGAGAGCTGGTCATACACAAAAGGTGATTATGAAAGTGATTATGTAAAAGATTATTTTAATACCGGAGTGGACTTTTTAAATTCAGTTTCTGTTAGTGGAGGAAATGCTACAACACAGGCTTATTTTTCTTATGGAAATGTTTCTTCGACTGGAGTTACGCCTGGTAACAAGTACATAAAGAACAATTTTAGCTTTAAACAGTCAACAAAATTATTTAAAGACAAGGTTAAAGTTGGTTCCAATGTTATTTTGTCTAAAGAGAATACTTCATTTCGTAATCGCGCAGGATATTATAACAATCCATTGACCGGATTGTATTGGTTTCCAAGAGATAGAGACTTTAATGAATATAAAGAAAATTACAGCGTTTTTGATGAAACCAGAAATGTAGATGTACAGAATTGGTTTGTTCAGGATCACCATCAATCAAATCCATATTGGTTATTGAATGAAGAAACTCAGGAAGATGAATTTCTCAGAGCTATTGTTAGTGCGAACATAGAATATACAATTAATGATCATTGGAAAGTTCAAGCGAGAGGAAGCTTTGATTTTGCTAATAAAACGTATGATAATCAGCGTAATGCAGGTGGGAATACTACAACCGTTGCTAAAAACGGACGTTGGATCTATCAGGATTATACGGATTCACTCACCTATTTAGATGGTATAGCTACTTATAATAATACCTGGGGTGATTTTAGTTTAAATGCCTTATTAGGGGGTAGTTATCAAAAAACAGTATATGGAGATGGAGTTGCTGTTAACAGTGGTATGGAGGATACTGGATTACTTTTTGCCAACGAATTTTATTTTCAAAATTTAGGGCCAACTGTACAAGTAAGATCAACATTGTCACGGAATGTTGAGAAACAGTCTGTATTTGGAAATTTTGAATTTGGATGGAGAGATATGCTTTATATTGATATTGCAGGTAGAAATGACTGGGCCTCCACATTGGCAGAAACAGGTAATGAATCTTATTTTTATCCTTCATTCGGACTTACCTGGATTGCAAGTGAAACGTTTGAAATGCCTGATTGGATTAACTTTTTAAAAGCAAGAGGATCTTATGCGCAGGTAGGTAACGAAGTACCCTGGAATGTAATTACTCCGGATCATGTAATTGATAATACGGGTTCCGTAATATTCAATACAATAAAACCATTTACAAATGCAAAACCGGAGATTATAAATACTTTTGAATTTGGTATAGATTGGAGAATGTTTGATAACCGACTGGGTATTGATTTTACTTATTACGATATTGTAAGTAAGGATCAATTTCTTAGATTTCCATTAGTATCTACATTATATACTTCAGAATTTATCAATGCGGGTGAAATAACCAATACAGGTATTGAAATTGTATTGAAAGGAAAACCGATCGTAGGTGACAACTTTGTATGGAGAACGATGTTTAATTATTCAAAAAACACAAATAAAATTGTTGAACTATCTGATAGTGCATTAGGTACTGGTCAAGGTGGATCAGAAGGTTATAGAGTGCAAATGGTTGAAGGTGGTTCCGTAGGTGACATTTATGCCTTTAAATTCTTAAGGGATGAAGCTTCTGGACGAATTTTAATAGATGATGACAGTGGACGACCACTGAGAACTGCAACCAGAGAATTAATTGGAAATGCAGAACCGGATTATGTACTGGGATGGCAAAATGATTTTGACTATAAGTCCTGGACATTCAGTCTGCAGATCAATGCTAAAGTTGGTGGTTTTGTTGGAAGTCAATCAGAAGCGTTATTTGATGGAAATGGAGTTTCAGCAAGATCTGGAGCTGCAAGAGACAGAGGTTATGAGAATATTTTTGGAATGCAAAACGGACAGGCAGTTGATCAAATAGATCCATTTGATTATTATGATGCAATTGGAGGAAGAAACGGAATTGATGAACCACATATTTACGATAGAACAAGTGTAAGATTGGCTCAATTTTTGGTGTCTTACAATTTTAATACGGCAAATGTGAACTGGCTTAAAAATGCATCGCTTGCATTTGTAGGCAATAATCTTTTCTATTTTTATAAAGATGCTCCATTTGACCCGGAACTTACTCAAGGTACTGGTAGAAATAATCCTGGAATGGATAACTATAATTTACCAGCGACCAGGAACTATGGTCTAAGCTTAAATTTAACATTTTAATTTATACAAGACATGAAAAGAATAATATATATATTTATTGTCGCACTTTTGTTTAACATGAGTGCCTGTACAGACAATTTTGAAGAATTGAATCAAAATCCGTATCAGATTACGGATGAATCTTTAACACAGGATTTTAATAATGTTGGTGCCTTTTATGCACCTATGTTTAAGAATATATTTGGTAACCAGGTTGATCATAATTTATCGAATGAATCCTGGGTAAGACATTTGGGTACCCCTACAAATTTTGTTGGTGGAATTAATAATACTACCTATTATATGAGATGGAATGGCTATTGGAACAGAGTTTATAATAATATAATGTCTCCATCCGGATTGGTAATACTTAAGGCTCAAGACGAGGATTTCCCCGTTTTTGTTGAGTGGGCAAGGTTGATCAGAATATTGGCTATGTCCAGATTAACGGCTTATCACGGACCGGTGATCTATAGCGAATTTGGCCAAGAAGGTGCCGGTTATGACTCAGAACCGATACTTTACAATGCGTTCTTCAATGATCTGGATGAAATTTTGGCAGTTTTCAAAGCCAATGTAGATTATCAGGGCTTGAATAATTTTGATGCAAGTTATGGTGGTGATATTCCAAGCTGGATAAGACTAACCAATAGCATGCGTTTAAGATTGGCCATGCGTATATCAAATGTAGACCCGGCAGTGGCGAGACTTCAGGGTGAAAAAGCATTGTCTGACCCGGGAGGATTGATTAGTGCAAACAGTGAAAACTTTAATGTATTTTTATATGGAGCTGTTTATCATCCGGTAACAATTAGTTTTGGTTGGGGTGATACTAGAATGAGTGCTTCAATGGAATCTATTTTAATTGGATATGAAGATCCTAGAATTGTTAAGTTTTTCGATCCTGCAACAGATGACACCTTATATCCCGATCATCCGGCATTTCCTTTTAAAGGAATTAGAAACGGTGCAGAAATAGTTGCAAAAGGTGATCGATTGAGTTATTCGACCATTAGTTCAGATTTTAAAACAGTTACCGAAAGAAGATATATGGGACTTGCGGAAATTGAATTTATTAAAGCTGAAGCAGCCTTAAGAGGCTGGGCAGGTGTCGGATCGGCTATGGGTCATTATGAAGCCGGAGTAAATGCTTCTTTTGAAGAGTGGGGCGCTGGAGGTGCTGCTGCTTATTTAGCTAATGACACAGGTTTACCTGTTAACTATGTTGACCCTAAAGCGGGTGGTCTGATCAACGCTTTTATAAGTAGAATGGACCTTACCGTTAAATGGGACGATGGCGCATCTAATGAAGTTAAATTAGAAAGAATCATGACCCAGAAATGGATTGCTGCCCGTACTAACAGTATGGAAGCATGGGTAGATCACCGAAGAACAGGGTATCCTAAATTACCTTTTAACTATCAAAATGATAGTAGCGCGGATTGGGGTGTGATTGCTGATGATGATTTCTTGAAAAGAGTTCCATTTACCAATGGACAGAGAGCTGATAATGCTGCTGCAGTTGCTGAAGCGACAACTTTCTTAGGTGGACCTGATGATATTTCAACAAGATTGTGGTGGGATACAACAGACGATGGAGGATCTAATTTTCCATAATTAAAACAATTAAAAACAGTTGAAAAAGTTGTTTAAAAGGCGTTAGCTTTTTAAGCAACTTTTTTTTTATGATTTAGGTGTGTACTAAAAATTCATTCGCATCAAAATTTTCTTAGTTTTGCAGAGGCAACTAAAATTTTTAAAGTACTATCTGGATAATACAAGAAAATTTTAGGAAGTATATGGAAAACTATGGAAACCCTTATGGGAACAAAGATAACAAACGATCTACTTCGTTATTTTTTTTTCAATAACTAAGGCTATTCAAAAAAAATAGCGCCTTGCACCACATTTATTCTTTTTGTTTTTTGAATTGCGAAGCATATCACGAACTCTTTTAAAGCTAAAATAAGAAAGGATGTGAGTAAAGAAATGAATTTTTAGTACACACCTTAAAATAAGTTTTTATAAATTCACAAATTGATTGTGATTTTTTTTAATATTAATTATTTCTATTTATACATCAAAACAATATGATGAGATCAATTAAAGCTATTGCATTAGTATTCATAACGTTAACAACATTTTACAGTTGTAAAAAAGATATAGCTGAAGAAGCGAAACAAACAAGAAAAAAGGAAACACTTTTTTCTATGATTTCAACCGAACATTCTAATTTACTTTTCGTAAACAAGGTTGAACAGACCAGAGAAAACAATCATATGATCAATGCGGAATTTATTTCTGGTGGTGGTGTAGCCGTAGGAGATGTGAATAATGATGGCTTACAAGATATTTTTTTTACCGGGAATCAGGTGAGAGACAGGCTCTTTTTGAACAAAGGGAATTTGAAGTTTGAAGATATATCTGATCACGCTAAACTTAGTACAGATAATAGATGGTCTACGGGAGTGACTTTTGTGGATATTGATAATGATGGTGATCAGGACATTTATGTTTGTCGAAGTGTTTATCTTGAAAACGAGAAAAGTGCCAATCAGTTGTATATCAATAATGGGGATCTTACTTTTACTGAGCAAGCAGAAGAATTTGGACTGGCCGATATGGGATTTTCTGTTCAGGCTGCTTTTTTTGACTTTGATAATGATGGTTTAATAGATGTTTATATCGTCAATCAGCCACCAAGTATTCCTAATATTGGGAATAAATTGAATTATTCGCAGTTCTCGGATATTAAATTCAGCGACAGATTATACAGAAATGCAGGGGATGGTAAATTTGTTGATCATACTGATGAGGGCAGTGTTAGGAATTTCGGATTTGGTTTGTCAGCATCAATAGGTGATTTTAATAATGATGGCTATCAGGACATTTATGTAACCAATGATTTTGACGTGCCGGATTATCTATATATTAATCAGCGGGATGGGTCTTTTAAGGAAAATGTTCGCGAAGCTACAAAGCATATTTCAAATTTTAGTATGGGATCTGATGTTGCAGATTACGACAATGACGGAAATTTAGATGTAATGGTACTCGACATGTTGGCCGAAGATCATAAGCGGATAAAAACGAATATGGGAGGTATGAATCCTGAACAATTTTGGAAAATCGTTAATGACGGTGGACACTACCAATATATGTTCAATTCCCTGCAGAGGAATAACGGCAATGGCACCTTTAGTGAATTAGCACAACTGGCTGGAGTGACCAGTACCGACTGGAGTTGGGCACCCTTATTTGCAGACTTTGATAATGATGGCTTCAAAGATCTTTTCGTTACTAATGGGATAATAAGTAATAATCGCAATAGCGATCTAAATACGGTATATGAAAAAAAGTTAGATAGCATAAGGTTTGCAGCTCAGCAAAAAGGAGTAGACCCTAACACAATGATTGATGTGATGGATTTTGTGGATCTGGCGCCCACGGATAAACTACCAAATTATATTTATAAAAATAATGGAGATCTTACCTTTAGTAACAAAGTTGAAGATTGGGGGATGGATATCCCCACCTTATCTAATGGAGTTGCATATGCAGACTTTGATCAGGATGGTGATCTGGATCTCGTAATCAATAATATTAATGAGAATGCTATGCTTTTCAAAAATAATACCGTAGAAAATAAACTTGGCAATTATGTGAGATTCGAGATAAAACCTGTTAAAGATCAAATTATTTATGGCACAAAAATAACTTTATACCAAGGGGATAAGATCTGGCAGATGAATCACCTGAATAATACGAGGGGGTATATATCAAAAAGCGAAGATGTTATCCATTTCGGTCTTGGCAGTAAAGAAATAGTGGATAAAGCAATAATTCAATGGCAAGATGGCTCTCAAACTACGCTTATCGATTTGGCAATCAATCAGGTACATCAAATTTCTCCTACTAATTTAGATAAGGAGACAGCTAACAAAAACCCCCCAAATGAAATCCTGTTTAAGGAGGTAGCTGCATCCTTAAAATTAAATCAGGCGAAGCATGTGGAGAACGATAACGACGACTATAAATGGGAGATTTTGCTTCCTCATAAAATGTCTCAATTTGGTCCATCTATCGGTGTAGGTGATGTTAACGGAGACAAGCTCGAGGATTTTTTCTTAGGCGGTGCAGCAGGATCTTCAGGTACACTTTTTATTCAAAAGCAGAATGGAAGTTTTGATGAAATTATTGATGGTGCATGGACACAGGATAAAGCTAGTGAAGATATGGGAATTAGCTTGATCGATGTGGACGGAGACCAGGATCTGGATATGTTCATAGTGAGTGGAGGTAATGAATTTGACGTGGGAGATGCCAATCTTCAAGATAGATTATATATCAATGATGGAAGAGGTAAGTTTACAAAAAAAGAAAATGGTGTACCCACTTACCTTACAAGTGGATCCTGTGTGATACCATATGATTTTGACAAAGATGGTGACATGGATTTATTTGTTGGAGGTAGATTATCTCCAAGGAAATATCCCCATGCAGCCAATAGTCATTTATTAGAAAATAAAGGAGGTGTTTTTGTAGATGTTTCAGATGTAAAAGCGCCAGAACTGGCCAATTTAGGAATGGTTACTTCTGCGAGTTGGTTTGATTATAATTTAGATGGTATGCAGGATCTGGTCGTTGTAGGAGAGTGGATGCCTGTAACCGTATTCACACAGTCCTCGAATGGTGATTTTAAAAAGCAAATTTTGAACGGCCTGGAAGACAGTGAAGGCTGGTATTACTCGGTTACCACTGCGGATATGGATGAGGATGGCGATGAGGATATTATAGTTGGCAACCTTGGATTGAACTATAAGTATAAGGCATCTGTTAAAGAACCTTTTGAAGTACATAGTTATGACTTTGATAATAATGGCAGTTTAGATATAGTTTTGAGCTATTATGAACACGGAGTGTCCTTCCCCGTTAGAGGGAAAAGTTGCTCCACACAGCAAATACCATCACTTGCTAATAAATTTCCAACCTATGAGCAATTTGGTGATTCGAATTTGGGTAATATTTATGGAGAAACATTGGAAATAGCTTTGAATTTAAAAGCTAAGACATTCGCATCAGCCTATATAGAAAATAGTGGAGAAGGGAGTTTTTTGGTAAAACCGTTGCCTTCATTGGCGCAAGTGTCTTCCATCAATAGTATTTTAGTGAAAGATTACGATTTGGATGGAAATAAAGATCTGTTGATCGTAGGTAATTTATATACTTCTGAGATAGAAACTCCCAGAAATGATGCCAGTACCGGTTTATTGTTGTTAGGGGATGGCAAAGGGCAGTTTCTGCCTGTTTCTGTTGTAAATAGTGGTTTTTATGCAGCAAATGATGCTAAGGAGATGAAATTGATCAAAGTTGGGAAGGAAGACATTGTTCTGGTTGCCAATAATGATGATTTTCTTCAGGCCTTTGAATATATTGTACCGAAGCATCAGGTTGAATAGTCAAGTGTGTACTGTGCTGTGTATCATTCCCATGTAAATGGGAATCTATACACAATTATTATTGGATTCCCATAACCAATCAAGCTGGTCACAAGTTTTCATGGGAAAGACACGGTACTTGTTAGTTTATTTTTCTCGCTAATCCACTGAAGTGCGAACAATTGAATGTTAGCAGTTTGTAAAATGCAATGACTATTATTTATCTCAGGTTTTACAATAAATAAAGTTATCTACACTTGTATTATACCCAAATTAAATTTTTCTGTAATTGGTGCATGATTGGCAGCCTCTATTCCCATAGAGATCCATTTTCGTGAATCCAGGGGATCAATAATGGCATCGGTCCATAAGCGAGCTGCCGCATAATATGGGGAAGTTTGGCTGTTATACCTGTTGGTGATGGATTCCAGAATTTCATCTTCTTTTTTCTTTGTAATTTTTTGTCCTTGCTTTTTTAGGGAAGCCGTTTCAATTTGAAGTAAAACTTTTGCTGCTTGTTTGCCTCCCATTACAGCTAATTCTGCAGAAGGCCATGCAAAAATTAACCGTGGGTCATAGGCTTTGCCACACATGGCATAATTACCTGCCCCATATGAATTACCAACGATTATTGTAAATTTCGGCACCACCGAATTGCTTACGGCATTTACCATTTTAGCTCCATCTTTAATAATACCCCCATGCTCTGCCTTGCTACCCACCATAAAACCGGTGACATCCTGTAAGAATACCAGTGGTATCTTTTTTTGGTTGCAATTGGCAATAAACCTCGTAGCTTTATCTGCCGAATCAGAATAAATAACACCTCCAAACTGCATCTCTCCTTTAGCATTCTTCACCATTTTTCTTTGATTTGCTACTATACCAACAGCCCAGCCATCAATTCTGGCATAACCACAAATTAGGGTTTTACCATAATTGGCCTTGTATTCTTCTATTTCGGAATTATCCACCAAGCGCTTTATGATTTCTTTCATATTATATTGCTCCGTCCGCGCTAAAGGCAGTATGCCATATATATCCTCTTGATTTTTTTTAGGCTGTAGCGCTTCAATTCTATTGAATCCCGCTTTTTCATACTCACCGGTTTTATCAAGTATATTCTTTATCTTATTCAAGGCATCCTTATCATCATTAGCTTTATAATCACATACGCCAGAAATTTCGGTGTGGGTAGTGGCACCACCTAATGTTTCATTGTCAATAGTTTCGCCAATTGCAGCCTTTACCAAATAACTACCCGCAAGGAAGATACTCCCTGTTTTGTCCACAATTATCGACTCATCACTCATAATAGGTAAATATGCACCTCCTGCAACACAACTTCCCATAACAGCGGCTATTTGTGTAATTCCTTTAGAACTCATTATAGCATTGTTCCTAAAAATTCGTCCGAAGTGCTCTTTATCAGGAAAGATCTCATCTTGCATAGGTAAATAGACACCGGCACTGTCCACCAAATAAATTATAGGTAAATTATTTTCAATGGAAATTTCCTGTGCTCTTAAGTTTTTCTTCGCTGTTATCGGAAACCAGGCTCCGGCTTTCACGGTCGCGTCATTTGCTACAACGATACATTGTTTGCCCGATATGTAACCTATTTTTACAATGACTCCTCCTGAAGGACAGCCGCCGTGTTCTTTGTACATTTCATCTCCGGCAAAAGCCCCTATTTCTATGGATTCCACTTTTTTGTCAAGAAGAAAGTCTATGCGATCACGGGCAGTCATCTTCCCTTTCTGTTGGTGTTTCTTTATTTTATCGTCCCCGCCACCCTTGCAAACCTGATAAAACTTTTTGTCCATAGCAGATAGCAGTAGTTTATTATGATCTTCGTTCTTATTGAAGTTGATATCCATAATCCTAATTTTTCAAAGGCTAAAATACAAAATGAATGTTAAAGTTCGTTAATAATATACCATGTAAATAAATACCATGGTATATATTAAATAATTTTTATATATTTGCAGAGAATTTAAACTAAATATCATTATGAAAACAAAAAAAATATTCTATTGGGCATCTACCGGATTACTGAGTGCATTGTTATTAATGTCATCGGGGATGTATATATTTCAAAATGAAATGATCCAACAACTTTTTACCGGTTTTGGATATCCTACTTATTTGATATACCCGTTGGCTGGGTTAAAAATTTCAGCTGTTATTGTACTGCTTACACAAAAGAATTCCAGAATTAAGGAATGGGCATATGCCGGATTATTTTTTGATTTTGTTCTGGCATTTTTTGCACATATCACAGCGGGGGATGGAGAGCAAATGGGAGCCCTGATGGCAATCATTTTATTAGTAGTTTCTTATGCTTATAACAAGAAGATCAATAATTTACAAGTTGAAGTCATATGAAGAATATTATAACGTTAGGGGCCAGTACCAGTAGAAACTCAATTAATAAAAAATTGGCTGAATATGCCGGTGAGCTTATTAAAACTGTAAATCTGATTAAATTGGATTTAAACAATTATGAAATGCCATTATTTTCTGTAGATATTGAAAATGAGAAAGGTTTTCCAAAAGGAACAATAGAGTTAAATAAGGTGTTTGATAAGGCTGATGGGTTTATTGTCTCATTGGCCGAGCACAACGGTGCGTATTCTGCGGCCTTTAAAAATTCTTTCGATTGGCTCTCAAGAATTGATGGGAAGGTCTGGAGGGACAAACCAATGTTATTATTGAGCACTTCTCCGGGAGGTAGAGGAGGTCAGTCAGTTATGGAATTAGCGTTGAGTAGATTTCCTTACAGCGGAGGGAAAATTGTTGGCAGGTTGACTTTTCCTTCATTCAATGATAATTTTCAAAATGGGGAAATTATTAATTCGGAATTAAAAACTAATTTACTTGAGCAACTTAAGAACTTTAAAAAAGCGTTATAGTTATGGGAGATCTTGCCAAAGACATTAATTCAAAATTTGATAATGAGCATGTAAAAGCGCTTATCAATATAAAGTATACCTCTTCCTATTTGGACAATATCGCAAATAAAATTCTAAAGCCCCATAATATATCTGAACAACAATACAATATTTTGAGGATATTGCGAGGAGCAGGAAAAGAAATTACTGTCAATACGGTAAAGAAACGAATGATTCAAAAATCTCCTAATTCGACGAGGTTAATGGATAAGCTTTGTGATAAAAATTTGATCAACAGAGTGAGGTGCGAAAGTGATCGAAGAGTGGTGTATGTCGAAATATCAAAAGATGGATTAGAACTTCTGGACAAAATAAATCTTAAAGAATTGGATAAGTACACAAGGGG
>Ga0164313_10004332_pt1 | contig 12649 bp, 16 predicted proteins | sample GuaBasSedimGuay4_FD_113735 | JGI IMG/M metagenome (GOLD analysis project Ga0164313, IMG submission 113735) | Subseafloor sediment microbial communities from Guaymas Basin, Gulf of California, Mexico - Guay4, Core 4569-4, 0-3 cm | ecosystem: Environmental > Aquatic > Marine > Hydrothermal vents... | reverse complement strand
GTGAGCTGAGCCGTTATTTGCACGTGATCTATGGCGGGTATGGCGGCCAGTGTTTGACGGGCCGTGGCAATCCTCTGGCGGACACTCAGAAACATCGGATCGTTTAATGCTTCAAGTTGAATATCTGCGGCCAGCAATGCCAGGTCAGCCGCAGTCGGGTCAGAAAACAGGTTCAAGCGTTGACTTGCGGTTCGCAAAAGAAAATCTATCTCCGCAATATTCAATTCAACGCTGCTGTTCTGACTGCTTGCAGCCACGCTTACAAGACTTGATTCGGTTGCCGAAAGTCGCTGTTCCAGTGAACGTACATTGCCTTGCATGGCACTGATGGAGGCCTGATCCTCACCGGATTGCCCCTGTATACCCGCCAATTGGCTTTCAACCGTCCTGAGTCGTTGGCCCTGGCGTGAAAATTCAGCCGCATCTATGGGTGACTCCGTCGCACCAAGCTGTTGCTCAAATGAGGCCACGGAATTGGCAAGCTGTTGCTGAGATGCCTGCAGACGTGCCAGTGTTTCTGTTTGCGTGGCCTGGGTCGGGTCTCCCTGGTGCGCCTGCCACCAGTGCCAACCTGTGGCAGTGACGGAGGCCATCGCCACCAACAGTGCCAGTATCGCGATTGGCTTTCCTGACGCAGCTGGTTTTTTCTCTTGCAACAGCCTGTCTACCGGATCATCCGTCACGTCATCAATTTCCTGGTCCAATTGTTTTATGTCCATCTTGAAGCCTGTTTTTAGGTGTCTGATCCCAATCAGTTGATGCTAACCAAATCAACACCGTTACGCACGTGATAAAAGTTATGCATTTGATTCAACCGGAAATACCGCCCCCGGTCAGCCGTAGTATTGATTGCAGCAATGCGGCGTTTCCGGGCCCGTCAGCCAGCTCAATGCGGGCTGCACCCAGTTGTTGCAAATGATGCTGGATACGATCGGAAATCACCAGTGCCGGCGCATACAATATTTTCTTCCAGGCCGCGGCAGGCAACTGTTCCCGGGCGAGTTCCAGAGCCGAAACACTGGTCCAGACACTCAGTAAATCCTTGCAATCCAGTAAAGCGTCGACCTGTTCCGGCCCCGGTCGTAAGGGAACACGCTCATAGACCATCGCCTTGACTACCTTCCAACCCAAATCAGACAGACCCCTGGCCATGGCCTCACGGCCTCCAGGTGCACAAAATATGATGGCTTCACCCGCCTCGACTGCCAATTCGCCCATCTGCAGCAGGTCTTCTGAGGCATATCCGGTGCGGGACTGTAAATGAACCCGGTGACCGGCTTTTTCCAGGCTGACACGCGTGGCCGGGCCGATAGCGGCAAACTCGAGTCTTTCTAAACCATCAGGTGGAATATGAGGAAGTCCAAAGCGGACTGCCCTGGGGCTGGTAAAAACTGCCAGCGTTCGTTGTTTTACCCCGGACCAGACCGATGTAAATTCATCAGAAGGCTCACGCGCTGAAAAGGTGTACAAGGGCATCACGATGGCCGTCAAACCCGTGGCACCAAGCTGGTCAGCCAACTGCCGTGATGCCTCCAGGGGGCGGGTAAGCAGAATGTGTGTCATGATTCCTCTAAAGTTGATAGAGCACTTGGCTCGCAGTATCAGGGCAAGCTCGAAATAATTTTTCCAGCTCCATTTTTCAAAAGCTCGGCGGCGATCTGCTCACCCAGCACAACCGCATCGACTGCCGGGGCCTCACCCTCGGCACGGACTGTCTCTTTACCATCCAGCGAACTCACCTGGGATTTCAGTTTGACAACTCCATTTTCCAGTACCGCATGAGCTGCCAGCGGCACCTGGCAAGTGGCTTCAAGAACCCGCGCCACCGCCCTTTCCGCACTGGCTACCACCATTGCATCGGCGTCTGCCAATGGCTCAATCAATGAACGTGTAGAGCTATCGTCCTCGCGGCATTGCAAACCAATAATCCCCTGGGTTGAGGCGGGCAGCCAGTCAGGTAGCTGAAGGGTTTCGGTAATCCGTTCACCCAGGCCAAGACGCTGCAGACCGGCACAGGCCAGGATGATGGCATCGTACTGCCCTTCATCCAGTTTTCTCAGACGGGTATCCACGTTACCACGCAGATCGATCACCTTGAGGTCCGGACGTATGGCCAACAACTGGGACCGGCGGCGCAAACTCGAGGTACCGATCCGGCTACCGGCAGGCAACTCTGACAGTGGCTTGTCATGTCGGCTAACCAGTGCATCATAGGGATTGGCTCTTGGCAGTACCGCATCGAGAACAAGCCCCGCTGCCATATTTGCCGGCACATCTTTCATTGAGTGCACCGCCAGATCCGCCTCGCCATTCAGCATCGCGTGTTCCAGTTCTTTGAGGAACAGTCCCTTGCCACCAATTTCTGAAAGTGGTCGATCAAGAATACGATCACCCTCGGTGACGATTTTGACCAGTTCAATCTCCATATCAGCATGCAAATCAGACAACAGTGCCTGCACGTGGTTTGCCTGCCACAAGGCCAATGCACTCTTGCGTGTCGCTATTCTGAGGACTTTTTTCATGTTAATTCCCGAATTAGTTTTCTTATGGTGGGGAGATTTCGACGACTCACCTGCAGACGCTCGTCATATCCTTCCAGGTGCAGGTAATGGCGTCCGTCAGGGGTTTTTTCCAGTCCCCGGATACTTTTTTTCGCAACCAGTGTTTTTCGGTGTATGCGAACGAGGATGTCCGCGTACTCATTTTCCAGGTCCAACAGCGATTGATCGATGATTGTGTTGCCATTTTTGTGCACGACCGTCGTACATTTGTCCTCGGCATTCATACAAATCACATCGGCCAGAGACAGTAAGCTGACCTTGCCACCCAGTGTTGAACGAAGAAAGGGACCATTTGCACCTGAATCCACACTGGCGATAAAACGCCTGGCTTTGTCCAGTGCAAGCTCAAGACGCTCTGCACGGACCGGTTTGACCAGGTAATCAACCGCGTCACATTCAAACGCTTCTACCGCCTGATCCGACCAGGCTGTGCAAAAAATGATGGCCGGTGGTGAATCTTCGGCCTGCAGCATCTGTGCCAGCTCCATCCCGCCAATCCCGGGCATGGAGATATCCAGCAACAGTACATCCGGTTCCTTCAACGGGATTAAACGCAAGGCCTCCTGTCCTGAGGCGGCCTCACCTGTAACATGCACTGCTGGCACTTCCGCCAGCATGCGCCGCAGGCGGTTCCGGGCCGGTGCCTCGTCATCAATTATCAGTATTCTCAACATATGGAAAACTTAAAACGGCAAAAAACTGCTCTTCATTTTGATGGGTAATAAGACTGGAGCTTGAACCATATGCCAAATCCAGTCGCTCGCGAATGTTCTCAAGCGCCATGCCATGGCCCTCGCTGATGTACTCATTTGGCCCTACCGGGTTTGCAATAGTTATAACGATATTGTCTTTCTCGCTACGGCCATAAATACGTAACTCACCACCTTCAACACATGGCTGGATACCATGAGCGACTGCATTTTCAAGCAAGGGTTGCAATGTCAACGGCAATACCGATGCCCCTTCCGGTAACTCAGTCACCTGCCAGTCAACACGCAGGCGGTCGCCCAGGCGACGTTGCTCCATTTGCAGGTATTTCCATGCCAACTCCAACTCTTCTGACAGACTGATCAGGTTATCAGCCCGACGCATACTGCCGCGGAAAATATCAGCCAGGTCTTCGGTGGCACGTTCGGCGCCCACAGGGTCGTCCGGTATAAGGCTGGCAATGGTATTTAAGCTATTGAACAGAAAATGCGGTCGAATCCTGGCCTGTAAAGCCTGTACGCGGGCCTCGGACTGGGCCAACACTTGCGTGCGCCATTGAGCCCGCATAAACAGGTAGCGCAACAGGGCTACAGAAACCAGTGCAACTGCCAGCACGCTTTGCAATTGAAACAAGGCAAAGTCTTCCCGACCGGGCCCAAACCCGAGGACGGTCCCAACAACACCTGCAAAATAACTTAAAGCCAGCGCTAAGATAATCGCTACAAACCAGCTACCCAGCCAGGCAGTTCGGGCGCTAAGCCTGGCAAGCCAGACCCGCGTGATACACAAACCCAGGGCGGTAACCAGTGCCAGTGCCTGCGCGTACAAAGATATAATACCCAACCAGACCAGGCTGAACTCGTGCAATGTTCCGGCGCCGATCAACAACACCGATATCTGTGTTACCACTACTACCGTCAACAACATCTTCCAGTTGCAAAAAGAAGGTGGATACACACTTCGCTGTGCTGTCGTGCTTTGATTGTTGCTCACGGTTTTCATCGGAGATCGTTTCGGCAATCAGCTAAAACAGGCTTGCAACCAGTGACCAATATCAGATATTTCGGGTTGTGAAACCGAATGGGGAATTGGATAACTGTGCCATTCCATCGGCCATTGTCCTGCAAGCAATAAAGAATGGGCCGCCTGTCCCAGCGCAAAGGGTACCACCGGATCCTGGGTTCCGTGGCCCATGAAAACCGGTGTTGTGGAATTGACCTGTGACAACTCGTTTTGCAGTCGCTCAGGAAATAGAAGGTACGCGGACAAAGCCATGATTCCCGCCAGCTTTGCCTTGTATCTGAGCCCGACATACAAGGCCATTGCTCCTCCCTGTGAAAAGCCGGCCAAAATAATTCTGGATGCGGGAATACCACGCTCTATCTCAGTTTCAATCAACTCACGAATCTTGAGTGCACTGTGCTCGATGCCGGCTTCATCCTGGCCTCTTGAGGTACTGAGTTCGATGATGTCATACCAGGCACGCATGACGGCACCGCCGTTGACGGTCACCGGTCGCATCGGCGCATGCGGAAATATGAAACGAACCGCAGAGCCAGGTTTCAAACCAAGGTATGGAATGATGGGTTCAAAATCATGCCCGTCGGCACCCAGCCCATGTAACCAGATGACAGAATATTCCGGATCGTCGGCCGTCGTCACTTCAAGAAAATCAAGCAGTTTCCCGCTCGCAGTATTGTGGGCTGAATTGCTGTTATCCATGGCGTATAGTGTAGCAGTCATTCAGCCTGGATTTGCGTACTGATGCAAACTGTAAAAGTTGTGTTACTGATCTTTACCTCCGTCGTTTTGTTGGGAGCCTGTGGACTCAAGGGCCCGCTGTACCTTCCGACAGAAAATCCGGTCTCTGAACCCGCCACGGAGCAGGAAACAGATCCGGCAACGGATGAGACCCAACAAAAAGAAGATTCCAAAGAGGAAGATTCCAAAAAGAAAGATTCAGGCAACGGGAGACAGTGACCGTTCAATTTCACAAAATGCAAGGTCTCGGCAATGACTTTATTGTGCTGGATTTGCGTCATCAGAATTTCCCCATTGATGCCAGCGTAGCCAGACAACTCGCCAACCGTCGTACCGGTATAGGTTGTGACCAGATACTGATCCTGCGAAATCCGACCAGTGACCAGCATTTGGCAGCATTTGAGATCTGGAATTCAGATGGAAGCCGGGCCGAACAATGTGGAAACGGAGTCCGTTGCCTGGGTTTGTATCTGCATGATCGCTCAGAAACACCCGCCGGCCAGTTTTTGCTCGGTGGTCCGGTCGGTATTGTAAAAATAGAATGCCTGGACGACGGACTGATCAGGGTCGATATGGGCCAGCCCGTATTTGAAACATCCCGGGTTCCGTTGCTGCTGGAACCTGTAGATGGCTGGTACCCCTTATCTATTGATCAACAACATATCAACCTGGGTGCGGTTTCGATGGGCAACCCCCATGCCCTGGTGGTTGTTGAAGACCTCAGTACCACTGATGTCAGAAAGCTGGGTACTTCAATCAGCCAACATTCCGCTTTTCCGGAAGGTTGCAACGCGGGTTTTGCAGAAATTGTGGATCGCAAAAATATCAAACTACGGGTATATGAACGTGGTGCCGCTGAGACCCTCGCCTGCGGCTCTGGTGCCTGTGCAGCAATGGCCATTCTACGCAGGGCCGATCTGACTGACGAAACAGTAAACGTGATCCAGGCAGGTGGAAGCCTTATAATCAATTGGACAGGGGAAGAGAATCCAGTCATTATGACGGGAATTGCAAGTCATGTTTTTAAAGGGACGTTTGCATGAGCGAAAAAAGCAGATCGATTGAAGACGTAGTCACAAAGTTTCTAAGCCAGAACCCGGATTTTCTGGAACGGGAGCCTGCGCTGTTAAAACATCTCGAGTTAAACCATGCCAGTGGAACAGCAGTTTCGCTGATTGAAAAACAGGTGCAATACCTGCGCACACAAAACCAATCCCTCGAAAATCAACTGAACCGGCTGATACAAAACGCGGCCGATAACGAAAGACTCATGTGTCGTTTGCACCAGTTGACGCTGGAATTGATGTCGATGAGTGGCTTGCCCTCATTTTTCGACCAGCTCAGCGAAACCCTTTTGTCCGAGTTCCATGCTGACATTCTCAACATCACACTATTCGATCTGAAAGTTGAAGCAAGCGCAAAAACACCGATATTTCATATCCGACGCGATGATCCGGAAATACAGCAGTTCCAGGATCACATTGATAAAGGTGTCAGCGTCTGTGGAAGGTTAAGCCGCAACAAGCGTGATTACCTGTTTGGCTCACGTGCCCAATGGGTACAATCCACCGCGTTCATCCCGCTGGGTAAAGATGGAATCCTTGCCATCGGCAGCAGTGACCCGGCACGTTTTTATCCCGGAATGGGCACCCTGTTCCTTGATTTGCTGGCTGAAGTCGTAACCGCACGGCTGGCTCTGGAAGAGCCCGAAAAACAGCGCAAATCCGCCTGACCCGATCTCTGACGATTGAGAATCTGGTGTAAGCTGGATGGCTATGAAGGCGCACGTTAAGAATTTTTTTGTTTACCTGGAAAACGAACGTGGTCTGTCCACCAGAACAATCAAAGCCTATCAACGGGATCTCGACCAGTTTCTGCAATTTTTGGACGCTGAAGAAATCGAGCAACCCGGGCAAGTTACTCAGCACCATATCCGCGCTTTTATTGCACAACGACACCGCCAGGGGCTGGGTGGTAAATCTTTGCAACGGTTATTATCGGCCCTGCGCAGCTTCTTTCGCTGGTTGCTTCGTGAGGATCACGCAGAACACAACCCGGCGATTCCGGTAAGGGCACCCAAAAGCCCCAGACACCTGCCAGCAACACTGGATGCCGACAGTATCGGCCAATTATTGGACATACCCTGCGACACACCACTGGCTGTGCGTGATAAAGCCATCATGGAACTGTTCTATTCTTCGGGTTTACGTTTGTCTGAGCTGGCGACTTTACACTGGGAGCAGCTTGATCTTGGCTCGGGAATGGTAACGGTTACCGGTAAGGGAAACCGGAGCCGTATGGTGCCGGTAGGCCGCATTGCGGTGGCAGCATTACATGAATGGCGTAAAACACGGGTCAAGTTTGCTTCGTTTGAAGAACCGCATGTATTTGTCAGTCAACGTGGAAACCCGATAGCGGTCCGTACCATCCAGTCACGGGTACGCTACTGGGCAAAACGCCAGGGTATTCCTCAAAACATCTACCCGCATCTACTGAGACACAGCTTCGCCAGCCATATGCTGGAATCATCCGGCGACCTGCGGGCAGTCCAGGAGTTGCTTGGTCACGCTGATATTTCAACCACTCAAATTTATACTCACCTGGATTTTCAGCATCTCGCCAAGGTTTACGATAAGGCTCATCCGCGGGCGAAGAAGAAACCTCAGGATACGTAACTTACTATTCTTTCTCGAAATACCTGTAAATAACCGCAGCAATCACCGCACCCACCATTGGTGCCAACCAGAACAACCACAACTGTTGCAGAGCAATGCCACCCTCCAACAACGCAGGACCTGTACTACGCGCCGGATTAACCGACGTGTTGGTCACCGGGATGCTGATCAGGTGGATCAAGGTCAGTCCTAAACCGATAGCGATAGGTGCAAAACCTGCTGGTGCACGTTTGTCAGTGGCACCAAGAATGATTATCAGGAACATCATGGTCATAACAATTTCGGTAACCATACCCGAACCCAGTGAATATCCCTGTGGTGAATGTTCACCAAACCCGTTGGAGGCGAGACCACCGGCGAAGCCTTCCGCACCGCTTGCGATATAAAATAAAACTGCAGAAGCAACAATGGCTCCCAGGACCTGGGCGATCATGTATGCAGGTGCGTCTTTCCCTTCAAAACGCCCAGCCACTGTCAGACCGAGTGTAACGGCCGGATTCAGATGGCAACCTGAAATATGGCCAATGGCAAATGCCATGGTCAGCACGGTCAGACCAAATGCCAGCGCGACACCCGCGTAAGCTATGCCAACATCAGGTAAACCGGCTGCCAGCACAGCACTACCACAACCCCCTAAAACCAACCAGAATGTACCGATAAACTCGGCAGCCGATCGTTTACTCAAGCTCATTATTTTCTCCCAATAAATTGTAATGACACTTCGAACTGCCCCTCTTTCTTGACGAAGGGGTGTCCAGCACGGTTAACAGTGTACAGTTTCATTCTAACTCAAAAAATTGAAATTTCAGATTTCAGCGCTTTGGTGTCGTTGAACCAAAACCTGTGCCAGTTTCAGACCCAGCCAGTAACCCGCGTACGCCACTACAAACCATACCCAGGTTTGGTCCGTTTCAATACGGTCCATCCAGTAAACTGGCCAGACCATGGCCGTAATAAAGTTGGTTAATGCTTCGATCAACATGTTAATGATGACACCCAGGTCAAGTTGTTTTAAGAAGCCGAAAAAACCGCCAAAATTTATGACCATAGTAATAATTTCGGTGACTTCAACAACGACATAAGTAAAAAAAGCCACGATGCCGTAGAAACCACCACCAAATTTTGCCCACTTTTTTTGTACAGGGTGTAAGTCAGGTTTGTCCTCTTTTTTATTCTTCTTATTATTCCTGGACATGGCCTTGATCTCACGTTCAAGCGCTTTGATATCAAGGGTTTCCTGAAAATGCCCACGTTGCAACGCCCACCAGACAATCGCCAGCGTAAACACCCCTATAGGGATACCCACCATCAGCAGCGCCCAGAAAACTTCAATCAAAAGTCCCACATTACATCCTCATCAGTCCATTCAGCCATGTTTCCAGTGTACGTCATGCTTGCAATCCACTGCACGTATCCCCACCTTTTCTTCACGCATTCAAGAGGAGTATCGCGTGGAACAATATCGGGGAACAACCATTTGCTCAGTCCGACGGGGCGATAAAGTCGTCATGGGTGGAGACGGCCAGGTAACACTTGGAAACACCGTGATGAAATCAAACGCACGCAAAGTCCGGCGTATGTACAAAGATCAGGTCATCGCAGGTTTTGCCGGTGCCACTGCCGATGCTTTCACCTTGTTTGAGCGCTTTGAAGGCAAACTTGAAAAATATTCCGGCAACCTGGTGCGTGCAGCGGTGGAGATGGCAAAAGACTGGCGTACCGACCGTATGCTCAGACGTCTTGAAGCCCTGCTGGCGATCGCTGACAAGGAAAACTCCCTGCTGATCTCCGGCAATGGAGATGTCATTGAGCCGGAAAACGGTCTGATTGCAATTGGTTCGGGTGGCCCGTTTGCGCAATCAGCTGCAATGGCCTACCTGGATGGCACTGAATATGACGCAGAGACCATTGTCAGAAAGTCGCTTGGAATAGCGTCTGACATCTGCATCTATACCAATGACAACATCATTATTGAAACCCTGGATATCTAATATGTCACAAATGACCCCACGTGAAATTGTCCAGGAACTGGACGAGCACATCATCAGCCAATCGGACGCCAAGCGTGCCGTTGCCATCGCATTGCGTAATCGCTGGCGCCGGATGCAGGTTGATGAAGACCTGCGTAATGAGATCACACCCAAGAACATACTGATGATCGGTCCGACCGGTGTCGGCAAGACCGAAATCGCACGACGTCTGGCCAAATTGGCCAATGCACCGTTTATCAAGGTTGAAGCAACCAAGTTCACCGAAGTGGGTTACGTTGGAAAAGACGTTGAATCCATTATCCGCGACCTCGTGGACTTCGCCATCAATATGTTGCGGGAACAGGCGGTGGCAAAAGTGGGTACGCGAGCTGAAGACGCTGCACGTGACCGTATCCTGGATATCCTGCTTCCAAAACCCAAACCCATCGGTTTCGCCAATGAACCTGTCGCTGAAAGCATCAGTGACAGCGAGGCCTCAACACGCCAGAAAATGCTACGTAAATTGCTGGCGGGCGAGTTAGATGACAGCGAAATTGAATTCGATGTGACTTCACAGCTGGGTGTCGAAATCATGACACCACCGGGCATGGAGGAAATGGCCAGCCAATTGCAGGGCATGTTCCAGAACATGGGTGGTAACAAACCCCAGAAACGCAAGATGAAGATCAGGGATGCCGTGCCGCTCTTGATTGAAGAAGAGTCCGCAAAGCTGATAAATGATGAAGAAATCAAGCAACAGGCTCTGGAAGCAGCGCAACAAAACGGTATTGTCTTTATCGATGAACTGGATAAGGTCGCCAGGCGATCGGAATACGCGGGTGCCGATGTATCACGCGAAGGCGTGCAACGCGACCTGCTGCCATTGGTAGAAGGCAGCACCGTTTCCACCCGCTATGGCATGGTCAAAACCGACCATATGTTATTTATTGCATCGGGTGCATTTCACCTCAGCAAACCTTCGGACCTGATTCCGGAACTGCAGGGACGTCTGCCGATCCGCGTGGAACTACGAGCTCTCGACGCCGATGATTTCGTGCGTATATTGACCGAGCCCAAGGCTTCTTTGACCGAACAATATACCGCCCTGATGGCAACTGAAGGTGTTGACCTGCAATTCGGCGAAGATGCCGTAAAACGAATTGCGGAAATCGCCTGGCAGGTCAATGAATCAACAGAGAACATCGGCGCACGGCGTTTACATACCATCCTGGAACGCTTGCTGGACATTATCTCTTTCGAAGCACCGGACCGCAGCGGGGAAACAATCATGCTGGATGCCGCTTATGTTAACGACCATCTCGATGTCCTGGCAGCAGATGAAGACCTGAGCCGGTATATTCTCTAAACGTCATGCCGCTGTGAAGGTACAATAGTATTTTTTCAAAGTGGTCTAAAGAATGGAACAGGCAGACAATAAGCCCAAGCAAGGTGACACAACACATTTTGGCTATCGGGATGTAGCAGTTGAAGACAAAACCGGCCTGGTACGCGGTGTTTTTGATTCCGTGGCAGACAAATATGACCTGATGAATGACCTGATGTCTTTGGGTGTTCACCGCTTGTGGAAACGTCATTTTATCGCCATCAGCAATATCCACCCCGGTCAAAGAGTGCTGGACCTGGCTGGTGGTACCGGTGATATCGCTGCATTAATGAGTAAACGGGTGGGTTCACATGGCAGCGTTGTTTTAAGCGATATCAACGAAGCGATGCTGGCAGTTGGTCGTCAACGCATGGAAGACAGGGGAATCGTCGGTAATATCGAGTACTCCCTGGCCAATGCAGAAAAGCTACCCTTTGCGGATGCTGAGTTTGACGCCGTGACCATCGCTTTTGGCCTGCGCAACGTCACCGACCAGTCTGCCGCATTGAGAGAAATGTATCGTGTACTCAAAGCGGGTGGCCGCGCCATGATTCTCGAATTCTCAAAAGTGGAATTCGAAGGTCTCAAAAAAATCTATGACGGTTATTCCTTCGGCATTTTGCCCAGGCTTGGAAAACTGGTAGCCGATGACGAGGAAAGCTATCGTTATCTCGCAGAAAGTATCCGTAAACACCCCGGACAGGATGAACTCGCCGACATGATGGTTGAAGCCGGCTTCAGCAATGTCACCTACCGCAACCTGACCGGCGGAGTCGTCGCCATACATAGTGGTCATCATGGCTGAGTACATCACACCCTTACCGGGAATACTTGCGCTGACACTGGAAACAGCCATCAACCATCTCCTGCAATTGGATATTGAATCACCGTCACGGGTTAAAAAACTCGAAGGCCATCTATTGCAGGTGGATCTGAAAGGTTTGAATATCACGCTTTTCTTCACTTTCAAGCATGGCGTCGTGCGTGTGCGACTGGAGGCAGATGGCACACCGGATACCGTTATTAGTGGTACGCCGGTTGCATTGTTTTCAATGGCCGAACCCGAAGAAGCCGACTGGGGTCTGCCGGAATCAAAAGTACAGATCAACGGCGATGCCAACCTCGCCCGTGACCTTGAACGAATATTCAGAAAACTGGATCCCGACTGGGAAGGCCCGCTTGCGGGCTTGCTCGGCGATGTCGCAGGACACCAGGCAGCCCAGGGTATACGTCAGGGTGTCAAAACTGCCAGGGAAACCGCGCGCAATACCGGGAAAGTCTTGTCCGAGTTCATAAAGGACCGCCGTTCATGATGCATAGTCTGCGTCAGTTTCTACGTATCTGGCACATCGGGGTCATTCTGAAGCGCTACCGCCTGGATGAGTTGTTCAGCACGGCCCGTTTACCCGCGCCTATTCGCTGGTTGCGCGTGCTCATTCCAACCGGTAAAGGCGTAACGGGACTGCCACGTGGTGAGCGCTTGCGCATGGCTTTGCAGGAACTGGGGCCCGTATATGTCAAGTTCGGGCAGATACTGTCGACCCGCAGGGATTTGCTGCCCCAGGACATCGCCGATGAACTGGCCTTGCT
>Ga0164313_10004331_pt1 | contig 12650 bp, 11 predicted proteins | sample GuaBasSedimGuay4_FD_113735 | JGI IMG/M metagenome (GOLD analysis project Ga0164313, IMG submission 113735) | Subseafloor sediment microbial communities from Guaymas Basin, Gulf of California, Mexico - Guay4, Core 4569-4, 0-3 cm | ecosystem: Environmental > Aquatic > Marine > Hydrothermal vents... | reverse complement strand
GGAAACGGGATCATTGCTCGACATTGGTGCGAACGGGGGGTCATTGCTCGACATCTTGCATGCCAATGCGAGATGTGAGCTTTGACCCCTTTCGGCGGGGGACAGGCTTTGGGATTTCGGATTTGGGATTTCGGATTTCGGATTTCGGATTTCGGATTGGGGATTGGGGATTGCGGATTTCGGATTGGGGATTGCGGATTGGAAACGGGATCATTGCTCGACATTGGTGCGAACGGGGGGTCATTGCTCGACATCTTGCATGCCAATGCGAGATGTGAGCTTTGACCCCTTTCGGCGGGGGACAGGTATTTCGGATTGGGGATTGGGAACGGAATTCTCCATCTCCCATCTAACATCCAACATCTTACATCTTACATCTTACCAGGCGTTCGATGATACCTCCGAAGGCTCCATTACTGAAGAGGACCACCACGACCGGTCGATCCCTGGGGGTCTCCATTTCGTTCCTCAAAATCCGAAAAGCCTCGTCGTGTGAATGGCAGGCATCCGCCCGGGTTCCGGCCAATGCAAGCTGTGACACGAGACTGGAGGTATCGAGCCGAACGGCGGGATCGAGTAGATCCGCCCGATTCACCGGGCCGATCACTGCCCGGTCGGCTTTGGAAAGCGCGGGTACCAGGTCCTCCTGAAAGATGCGGGTTCGGGCAGTATTGCTGCGGGGTTCAAACGCTGCCATCAGGTAGGCTTCCGGATATTGGTTTCGGAGTGACTTCAGGGTTTCGCCAATCGCAGTCGGATGGTGCCCGAAATCCTCGATAACAGTCAGGTTCGGAGACTGAAACCGAACCTCATGGCGTCGCCGCACGCCTCTGAACGAAGCCAGCCCATCGACCCTCAGTACCGAAGGGCGATCCGGCGAAACCGCCAATGCGGCGGCCAATGCGGCCACGGCCGCATTGCGTGCGTTGTAAAAACCGTGCTGTTTCCACGCGACCGAAGCCCAGTGTTCGTTTTTCCAGATCAGATCGAATCGGGAACCGTCGGCCGATTCGGAAAACGATTCAATTCGAAGGTCGTTTGCCTCGCTCTCGCCAACCCGATAGACTGATGTCCAGGGAACAGGCAGCAGTTCCTTCAGGTTCTCGTCGTCTCCGTTCACAATGACCGCACCGTTTCGCGGCACCAGACGCAAAAAATGACTGAACGTTCGTTTAACGTCCTCCAGGTCACGGAAAATATCCGCATGGTCGAATTCCAGGTTGTTCAGAACGGCCACCTGTGGCGCGTAGTGGATGAACTTGCTCCGTTTGTCGAAAAAGGCGCTGTCATATTCATCGCCCTCGATAACGAATGGATGATCCGGTCGACCCGGATGGGTCCCCATCGGAGGATCCAAGGGAACGCCTCCAATCAGGAAGCCGGGATCATACCCGTTTTCCCGGAGCAGATGGGCGGTCAGTGCCGTTGTCGTTGTCTTGCCGTGGGTGCCGGCCACCACGATATTCCTCCGGTCCCCCAGGACCATCCGGCGCAAAACCGCGGGCAGAGAATCATAGACCACGCGCCGCGAATCAAGTAGCCATTCAATCTCCGGATTTCCCCGGGAAAGCACGTTGCCAACCACGGCGAGATCCGGTGCGCATTCCTCCAGGCGCTCGGCGTCGTATCCCTCGCGGAAGACGATACCCGCCTTCCGCAGCACATCACTCATCGGCGGATAGACATTCTCATCGACTCCCGACACCTCATGGCCGAGCGATCGCAGAAGCAGGGCCGCGTTCCCCATGGCCGTACCCGCGATGCCGAGAAAGTATATGCGCATGATGAATTCGGAGTTTGGAATTTAGAATTGGGAATTTAGAAACGGATTCCAGCACTTACTTGTTCCGTTCATCCGTTTTCATTCTCAATTCTTCGCTTTCTCCCGTCGGCAGCCAAATGTTGAAGATCGACCCCCTGCCCGACTCGGACTCGACTTCTATCCATCCTCGGTGCTGGAGAACGATCCCGTTTGCCGCGGCCAGGCCCAATCCCGTTCCCCGGCCTGTTCTTCGAGTCGTGAAGTAGGGATCAAAAATCCGATCGAGAACTGCCGGGGCAATTCCCTTCCCATCATCGCGAATCGAAACATTGAGAAAGGCACCGCCTGTTTGACCGTCAACTGGGGACGGCGCCTGCTTCAAAGCGGTCCGGACCCGGATGGTCCCTCCGGTCGGCATGGCTTCGAACGCGTTGATTACGATGCAACTGATGGCTTCGGCGATCAGTTCAGGATCTCCGTAAAGAGGCGGCAGGCTCTGGTCGAGTTCGACATCGAGCCTGACGTGATTGATCGGCAATTCCCGATGACGCTCCAGTACAGAATCCACGATAACGTTCAGGCAACAGACTGTCCGATCCAGAACCTGCTGCCGGCTGAACGCCATCAACCGGGAAACGAGTTGCGCCGCCTGTTCGGTCGCCGACAGGACTATGCCCAGGTGATCCCGGGTTCGATCCGTCACCTCGGGATCGTTCGCAAGCAGGTCGGCGTATCCTTTGATGACCATCAGGATGTTATTGAAGTCGTGGGAAATGCCTGCCGCCATTCGGCGCACCATGTCGGGAACCTCGGGACGAGGCATGTTTTCATCGTGACCGATGCCAGTGGTTTCATGAGCCGCGTCTGCGTCAGATCCGTCCAAGGTAGGATCACCCTAGACCCGGTCTTCGAACCATGGCAACTGTCCGGTTCCCTCTTTTCGCTAAGCCAATGTAAATCCCCGCCGACCGTCCACCGACATGACCTCTGACTTCTCACTTCTGCCCACCGTCCTCTTCCCTCTTCCGATCATCGCCGAAAAGGGGTCAAAGCTCACATCTCACACTGACGTGCAAGATGTCGAGCAATGACCCCCCGTTCGCACCATTGTCGAGCAATGATCCCGTTCCCAATCCGCATTCCGAAATCCCCAATCCGAAATCCCCAATCCGAAATCCGAAATCCGAGATCCGAAATCCAACAGCCCCGTCTTCCGTCTTCCGTCTTCCGTCCACCCATCGTTCGCTAAACCAGTTGCATGGGATCCACGTCGATTACCTGGATCACGTCATCAGGCATGGGAAAGGTTGACTCGAGCAGTCGAATCTCGCGAACAAGCGACGTCACCCGGTTGGTAAAATACCAGACCTGAAAACGATAGCGGTCTTTGATCTTCTCCGTCGCGCATGGTGCCGGCCCCCTCAACTCGACGTCTTCGGGCAGATGCCCGCTCAACTGCTTGACCCACTGCTCCGCCACGAATGCGACCTTGTCCGGGTTGCGTCCTCTGAAAAGGTGCTGCACGAGATGGCGATACGGCGGGTAACCGAACCGCTCACGCGCCGTCGCCTCCTCATCGAGAAACGCGTCCACGTCGGCCTGTCGTGAAAACTGGATGGGCATGGCGTGTGGCGTGAAAGTCTGGACCACAACTTCCCCGGCCACATCGCCGCGACCGGAGCGACCGGCCACTTGAACCAGCAATTGGAACGTCCTCTCGTGAGCCCGAAAGTCGGGAATGTGCAGCGAAAGGTCGGCATCCACCAACCCCACCAGAGTCACGTTCGGAAAGTCCAGTCCCTTGGCAATCATTTGAGTGCCGACCAGCACATCGATCCTGCCCAACCGGAAATCGCTCAGGATCTGGCGAAACAGGTTCTTGCGTGACATCGCATCAGCATCCATGCGCACCACCCGGGCGCCCCGCAGAACCCTCTTCACCGCTTCCTCGACCCGTTGGGTACCCAGGCCCCGCCAGCGGATCTGCTCGGAACGGCATTGCGGGCACCTCAGAGGCGCATCTTTGGTCACTCCGCAGAGGTGGCACCTCAGGGTCTCATCGGTCCGATGGTAGGTCTGGGTAACGCTGCAGTGTTCGCACTCAGCCACATAGCCGCATTCGCGACAGACCATGCTTGAGGAGTACCCACGCCTGTTCAGAAAAAGAATACTCTGCTCACGGGCGGCAAAGCGCTCCTGGAGTTTACTCACCAGAATTTCAGAAAGCGTCACCGCACCCCGTTTCTTGAGCAGTTCACGCCGCATATCGATAATGTGGATATATGGCAGCTTTCGATCGTCGACCCGCCTGGTCAGCCGAATCATCCTGTATTTGCCCGACTTGGCATTCAGAAAGGACTCCAGGGACGGCGTGGCGGACCCGAGCAGGCAGACCGCCTGATTCAAGCTGGCGCGATAGACGGCGACATCGCGCCCATGATAACGCGGGGTATCGTCCTGCTTGTAGGCCGGTTCATGTTCCTCATCGACGACGATCAGGCGAAGATTGGGGATCGGGGCAAAGACCGCCGATCGAGCCCCGACCACAACTCTGGCCTCGCCGCGTGCAATGGCCAACCATGCATCCAATCTCTGACCATCGGAGAGAAAACTGTGCCATACAACGGCCTGAGTTCGCCCTTCACGCTCCAGGCGGGCCCGCAGACGCCCGACGGTCTGCGGTGTGAGCGCGATCTCGGGCACAAGAATGATTGCTCCCCCTCCCGATGCCAGAACCTCATCGAGGGCCTGCATGTAGACCTCGGTTTTACCGGATCCTGTCACCCCACAGAGAAGATCGACCACAAATCGACCGGTCTTCAGATCTTCACTCACACGCTTCGCGGCCACCGCCTGCTCGCGGTTCAACACGATCCTCTGATCCCCGATCACCTCGACCGCGCCAAATCCATCATCATAGGCCGTCCTCGACTCGACGCGGGCCTCATCGGTGATGAGCCCCCTGGCGATCGCAGCCCGGCAGACTGAAGCGGCGATCCCGAGTCGCTTCAGAATGAGGGAGCGCTGAACCGGGTGGATCTGAGCCGAGAGAAAACGGCAGAGTTGGCACTGTTTGGGAGACCGGCGCCCGAGCTTCTCCCACTCCTCTTCCGTAAAGTCCCTGGTGAGTGACACGAAACTCTCGGTTTTCGCGCCATGACCGGCCCGAACGGCCTTGGGTATCATCGCCTCGATGATCGATTCGCGCGACGCCCCGTAATACCGCCCCATCCATTCGGTCAGCTTCATCAACTCCGGAGTCAGGACCGGCATCGGGTAGATCACCTCGGTGACCAGTTTCAGCTTTTCCCGTGAAACATCCGGGATACTGTCCACCTCGCAGATAACCCCGATTGAATGCCTGTTGAGTATCGGGATACGAACGAGAATACCCACCTCGGCAGACCCGATCAGATGGGCGGGCAGCCGATAGTGGAGGATCCGGTCAAATCCGGCCATGGGCCAGACACCGACAACCAATCCGTCTTTGATCGAATTCATAACCCAGTCACCAGCCGCTCTTTACACCATCGACCCCTCCGGTCACCAACTCGACATCCCGAACGTCGGTCTTCCAGGTTGACAGGGTTAGGGCGAAGACCGACATTCGATTCGTGAGCATCGAAGCCTGTCGGGAGAAGTTCAAGTCCTTCCTTGCCGACCGCAGTTTGCGTGTCACGGGACAGCGGATGGCGATCTTTGACGCCGCTTTCAGCGAAGACGCCCACAATACCGCCGAGGATCTGCTCGACCGCGCTCGATCGATCGATGAATCCGTCTCCCGAGCAACCGTCTACCGCACCCTTCCCATCATGACCGAGAGCGGCCTCCTGAGGGAAGTCGACATTGGCAGGAACCTGAAATTTTACGTGGCCAATCACGACAACCAAACCCAGCAGGCCCAGGTCGTCTGTCTGGACTGCGACCGAATTTTCGAAATCAGTGCGCCGTTTATGGAATGGTACCGAAACACGGTTTCGTCCAATCTCGGACTGACTCCGGTCGCCCACCGCCTCCAGGTACACGCCCGGTGCGACATCTTCCGAGAGACCGGACGCTGCCGCCATCGAAACTGACTCCTGGCGGGGATCCTTTCTGATAGTGAGCGCGAACTTCGATTTCGAGGTCCAATTCTTCGAGAGCATCCTGCGTCGGAGTCCAAAAGATTCGAGCGTGATCGAAATCTTGGGTGGGCTATACACCAAGCAGGGCAGAATCAACGATGGTCTCCGGATGGACCGCCGACTGGTGCGGCTGCAACCGGAGAATTCGACCGCCCATTACAACCTTGCCTGCAGTCTGGCTTTGAAGAAACGGAACCCGGAAGCTCTCCGCTCCCTCGCAAAATCGGTTGAACTGGGCTACGTTGACTACGAATGGATGCATCAGGATCCCGATCTCGAAGGCCTGAGAGAAAACCCCGGCTACAAGAAACTCCTCGACTCCCTGAGGAAGAAAGCATGATTGGTTGACTCAGGCCCTTCAAGACCGTTGTGACCGGGTTCCAAAATCACCATGACAGAGACGCTCACATTTGAACCGCTGGTCCTTGAATCGAGGATCGATGAAGAGCCTTTAAGCCAGATCCAGGAGGAGATCCTCCGTCTGAAGGAAGAGCAGAACGCAGTCATTCTTGCCCACAATTACCAAATCGATGCCATCCAGCGCATCGCCGACTTCGTCGGGGATTCACTCGGTCTTTCCTACCAGGCGGCCAGGACCGAGGCCGATACGATCCTCTTCTGCGGCGTCCACTTCATGGCCGAAACGGCAAAGATCGTTAACCCCGGCAAGACCGTCCTCCTCCCCGACCTCGAAGCCGGCTGCTCGCTCTCCGATTCATGCCCCGTGGATCAGCTGGCAGCCTATAAGAAGGCGCATCCGGAAATCTACGTTGTCGCCTATATCAACTGTTCGGCCGGGGTTAAGGCCTTGAGTGACGTCATCTGCACCAGTGGCAATGCAATGAAGATTGTCGAGAAGGTGCCGGAGAACCGCGAAATCCTCTTCGTACCCGACCAGAACCTCGGACAATGGGTGGCGGAAAAGTCGGGACGGCGGATGCACCTCTGGCCGGGAAGCTGCTATGCCCACGTCCTCTTCACCGTCCGCGCTTTGGAGAAGATCCGTCTCAATTATCCGCACGCCCCGATCGTGGCTCATCCCGAGTGCACGGAGACGGTCAGGGACATGGCCGACGAAGTCTGCAGCACTGAATTGATGGTCAGCTTCTGTCGCGAGACGCCTTCCCGTGAGATCATCGTGGTGACTGAATCCGGCATGCTGCATCGTCTTCGACGGGAGATCCCGGGCAAGACCTTCATCGCGGGACCAACCGACGGTTGCGCCTGCAGTGACTGCCGTTTCATGAAGCTCAATACGATCGAGAAGGTCCGCGATACACTGATCAACCGATCCCCCGAGGTTGTTCTGCCCGAAGACCTCCGACGAGCCGCTTACAAACCGATCAAGCGGATGCTGGATTGGAGCCGATCCTGAATCGTCGAATGAGACCGTCGATTCGACGGATCACACCCTGCACAGTCAGAAGCGCGCGATTTCGCCAATGGGCCTTGTCCCGGAACCGGTGAGAATCAACTTACCGGTTTACTCGAGGACCAGGCTGCCCGCGATTCCGTTCAATACCGGCTCCCAGGTTTTGAGCTCGGCCGCGGTTGTGCTGGCCACAATCGTATAGAGAAATCCGCCTTCGCTCAGGCAGGTGAAAATGAACGCGCCCTCAAGCTTGGTTCCATCCGGCTGGGGCAAGGTCGACCGGAAGGTGGTTCGAGCCGCCTCTTTCCCGCCGATTAAAAGGGGTTCGGGATCGCTCTGGTCGGCAATCTCAAATGACTTTTCGAAATTGTCGACCTTCAGGAAGAGGTAACGAAGGGCCGATGTTCTCGTGGCGTCGCCCAGATCCTCACGAAAGACCGTCACCGTGGCCAGGGTTCCCTTGTCCGCCATCAGGAGAACGACCGCACCATCCCGGGGACTCGTGAAATTCCAACCTTCGGGCACTTCGATCTGAATGAGCCCATCGGCCGATTTCGCCACCTTTGCTTCCAGTGATGAAACTCCAAGAGCGAACAGAAGAAGAGTGAAGAGGGCTCGCATCCCCCCGGCCTTCCGGGAACCGAAAAGTCTCACAGATCCATCCATACCATGATGTTTGACCCATAAGAACCCAAGTCGATCCCATTTTCCAGGGATCCCGAAGAATTCAAGACCCTCTCGGGGGCCGCGAACCGCCTCGCCTCCACGGTACGAGAAAACGGGCGGCGGACCCGAAGGCCGCACCGCCCGCATTATCAACGCCGACCTGAACTGACCGGCAGATGGCTACCGATCAGGATCAAGCCGAACCCCTCGTATCAGATCGCCGGTTCTTTCTTGGAGAAACGGCGTCGAAGTATGGTCAGACCGAGGAACCCCACCGCAATTGCCGTGATGATGGTCGAAGGCTCCGGAACGGCCGAAATCTGGGCGTAAAACAGATAATCATTGAAGTCATTGTCATTCCGGGGGGAATCATGACGGATGTCCTCCAGGGCCCAGATGAAGTGCGTGGTCTTCCCCTCGGTGAGCACATAGGTGCGGAGATTGTTGTTGCTGTAGAGATACACATCTCCGGCCGCGCTCGGATCAGGACTTCCGGCCGTGTTGGTCTTGAAGACCAGCTTGTCCAGCGTATCGAGCGGGGAATCCGACGTGATCAACACGCTCTCGTCCTGTGAATCCGGTTTGCTCGACATGAGCAGCGTATTTCCCAATTCAATACGGAGTTCATTCGTATAGCCCGCGCATGAGTAGAGCTCTACAATTTTCAGCGAGGTGCCCGGATTGAGGAAGGACACAAATGGAACCACGTCATCGCTGAGGTCATTGCGACTGAAAGTGCCAATGGAGGTCGAAACCAGACCATTTGTGTTTGCCGTCGCCCAATCACTCTTGGAAAGGGACCTGAGTTCAGTTGCCACCGCGGAGGGACCATACGAACTGTTGATGGTCAGGGCGGAATGCCCAATCGAGGCGCCGATCGCCGCAATCGCCAGAAAGGCGATCGCCGTATTCCGAATAGTTCGGTGTTTCATTTTGAATCCTTTTTTCTTATGTGTGATGTAATTCCAGATACACATTTCGTGTGGTTCAGTTCTGCACCCCAAACCCCTTATGGTAAAGCTCACATGACCGTCTGGATGATCAAACGGGGTGTCACCGAGTAGTTGCTACAGGGAACCTGAGTAATACCCCCTAAGGGGGACGGGATGAGCGCCGGAACACCCCTTCAAAAACCCTCATTTCAGGATTCCACTCCGGGCAGGAGCACGTCTTTTCTCCCCGCGTGATACGATGTTTCAACCCGACCCCGGAAGCCCCCCGATTCCGGTTTTCCATCCGTCGACCGCCCCGGGGGAGCAACGGTTGTCCAAGTGAACCCAATCCCCGGGTTCAGCATGCGAAGTTCTTGCAGCCGGATGGGTTCTAGCCTTTCGTGAACGATTTCCCCGAACCGGTGTCCTTAGGTATCTCCATGTCACGCAATTCCCAGCTCCTTTCAGTCGTCCTGCTCATGACACTCCCAATCTGTCCCGCCCGCGGCGAGTTCGAGGTCGAAGGTATCGAAAAATCCGCCTCCGATCTGAAGTTCCTCCCACCAGAGGAACGCGCCTCGGGCTTCCGCCCCGATGAACGCTTTGAGTTTCGGGCCGCTTGGGGCATCTTCGGTTCGGCCGCGACCATCATCGTGGCAACCAGGATGGATCCGTCCGGCGGACGCGAACTCTTCCACATCACCAGCCACGCAAGGACCAATGGCATCATCCGGGCAATCTACCCCGCCGATACGCGGACCGATTCCTTTCTGGATCCCGTCAGCTGGAGCGTTCTGTCGTCGCACCTCGAAGGACGGACCGGTTCCGAGGACAATATGGCGCTGACCGTCATCGACTACGACCGTCGTCTTGTTATTCACGAAGACGACATCAAACCGGAGGAGTCCTATACCCACCCGCTGCCCATGGACCCGGTTCTCGACTATATCTCGGCCGTCCTGCAGATGAGGGGTCTGCCCCTGGAGGTAGGAAAGTCATTTCCGGTCTTCGTCCACGGAGGTGGGAAGTTCTACCTCGTCCACGTCGATGTGGTCGCCCGCGAAGTCAAGAAGTCGGCCTTCGGCAAGCTCCCCTCTTTCGTCCTCAAACCCCGCATGGAGAAACCAACCGGCATCTTCGCCCGGGGCGGTGGCGTCACCATGTGGGTGACGGACGACAAATACCGGCTTCCAACCCGGGTCGATGTCCACCTGGGTTTTGGAACCGCCGCCATGGTACTCGACCGCTACGAAGCACCGGGGGTCAAGTTGGGCAAGAAACGTCGCCGGTGACTGAACCCTCCGTTCGAAACGACCGTCGCCACCAGGCGGCGGCGGCCAATCACCGCCTGCGCGTAAACAGCCTCCGCCGGGTTTCGTGTATCCAACTTTCCGATTTCGGAAAATCCTCAAACGACTTGATCGGTCCGAGGATGCTGTCCTCCCGCTCAACTCCGAGCGTCTGAAGCAAGGCATAGGTCTGCAGGCTTTCGCCAAAGATCTCCCAGCGGATTGAATCAACCGGGCCGTCCGGACCGGGATAGACGACGAAGGTATCGCCAAAGGCCCAATTGGGCCACCCGTGACCATCCTGAACCGAAAAGGGGTCAATCATTTCCCGACTGCCCCGGCGGTACCAGTAATTGCAGCCCCAATGAAGAAATCCCTCAAATGGCCAGCGATAAAAGAGAAACCCGTGCATGCCTATCTTGGCCAGGGGCGTGTCGGTGAGGCGATTCAGATAACGTCCCCGCGGGCCACAACAATAGTAACACCAGCTGGGAATGCCTTCGGCAGCAAAATCGAGTGCGGTGCGGATGCTGGGAATGGGGCGGTCGGTAAAGCCCGACCGGCCAAAGGCGATCTCGGAAACCGCGTCCATGACCCGCATCCAGGGAGCCATCTCCACGAGCAGTTCCCGCGCTCGCCGATAGCCCGGAATATCCTTCTCGCCCGGCTCGTCTGAGACATGGTGAAAGGAAACACCCTCGAGCCCTTCCCTCTTCAGAAAACGATGCAGGGCGGGCAGGTAGTCCGCCAGGAACCGCCGATAGACTTGCGAAGTCGCCCGGGTTCCGGCCGGCCAGAGCAGGTTTTCATCAGCCCCCTGCCCTTCGTAGATGCGAATGGCGTTCTTCGCACCCCATTGGGTGAACAGATGGCACCACTCAAACTTTTTCATGCCGGACCGGCGGGCCAGATTGACGTATCGCTTCACGTCTCTCCAGTCGAAGGTATAGCCGCCGTCGTTCTTCCTTGAGACTCGCAGCAACTGGGACGGACGTTTCACTCCGTCGAGAGGCGGCGTGAAAACGGGCACATAAAGCGTGTCCTGACCGTGGGCGACCAGGTTTTCGAGGTAACGGGACAGCAATCGCCAGAACTTCCCGTCAAACAGGTTCGTTTCATACTGATCGATGAGTGCATCGACGTAGAACCAATTGGTGACGGAAAAACCCCGTCGAGGTTTGATCCTGACATCGTGGACCCGAAAGCGGACCAGGTGACGACGAACGATCCGCCCCCCGACCTTCACTTTCAATTCGATCCGGCGCGAACCGGGTCGCACTCCTGGTGCCGGCAGAACGGAGAACCAGAAACCATGGGTCTCCCCTGTCGGCACCATGATCTGGGACCCATCGAACAGAGGATCCGGCACATAACCCGGGATGCAACCCGCACCGTCCCGTTCATCGTCGGGCGTTTCTGTGTTGAGATGGCGAACCGGCACATATCCCACCTTCCGGATCCTCACCGTCCATCCGGGCGGACTTCCCGCCGCGACCTCAACGCTGATCGGCTCCGAATCCGGGTTTCTGACCGCCAACTGGAAGCTGAACCGCTCGTTGCAGGCCACGTCGATCACCCGTCTGAAATTCCGGGAAGGTAACGTGGAGGGAAATATTCTGACCAGGGAAGAAACGGTCCAGGAGTTCATGGTGGAATTAGGAATTAAGATTGATGAATTAAGAACTCAATGCCGCCGCTGTCCACATTCCACCGTCCACCGTCGCCCGTAGCGAAGCGACCATTCTTCCACCCATCCCCTCTTCCTTCACTTCCCCTTCGTTTCGTGAAGCAGGATCGCGTAGCCGTCCGGGTCCTTGATCTGCAAGCCGCGGCAAGCAGGGCTTGCCCATGGCTTGTCGGGCACAGCCACTCCCATTTCCTTGAGCGTGGAAAAGGCGCCATCGAGGTCGGAAACTTCCAATGCGATCATGGCGCCTCCACCCCCCTTTTCGGGTTCTTCACTCATGGTGGTTAAAGCCAGGGTTCCGTGTCCCAGGTCGTATTCCACCCACTTGTCATTCCAATTGGCTGTTTCCTTCAATCCCAGGACGCCGGTGTAGAATGCCCGTGATCCGGCCATGTCGCTGACGCTGACCAGGTAAAAGGCGATGTCCTTGAGGTGTTTGGCTATCGTTTTCTCGCTCATGGTGATCCGATTTTCGTTTGTATTCCCGGCATTCAGTAACCTTCGAGGTCTGATTTCCGTGTCATCCACACCCTATGATGGAATCAAAGTGGAAGTCGACCTTCGACCATCGTTCTGTCCACTGTCATCCGTCATCCGTCCTCTGTCCTCCGTCATCCGTCCTCTGTCATCCGTCATCTGTCATCCGTCATCCGTCATCCGTCCTCTGTCATCCGTCTTCCGTCATCCGTCTTCCGTCATCCGTCCTCTGTCATCCGTCCTCTGTCATCCGTCTTCCGTCCACCGTCCACCGTCCACCGTCCACCGTCCACCGTCCACCGTCCACCGTTTTCTGTTATCCGTCCTCTGTCCACCGTCAT
>Ga0164313_10004330_pt1 | contig 12650 bp, 9 predicted proteins | sample GuaBasSedimGuay4_FD_113735 | JGI IMG/M metagenome (GOLD analysis project Ga0164313, IMG submission 113735) | Subseafloor sediment microbial communities from Guaymas Basin, Gulf of California, Mexico - Guay4, Core 4569-4, 0-3 cm | ecosystem: Environmental > Aquatic > Marine > Hydrothermal vents >... | reverse complement strand
GCGGACAATGCCGGCACAGCCGGCCACAAGGAAATCAACCGTACCACGCTGACGAACGAACACATCGAAGCAGGGCTTGAACACGACATCGTAAAGGACCAGCTGGAAATCATGCGGCTGAGAAACACATCGCCTGCGTTCAACGGCAGTTTGTCGATCGAGCACAGTGATGAGCATTGCCTGCATCTGACCTGGTCACACGGAGAATGCACAGCAACTTTGAATGCTGATCTCAGGGATTTCAGTTTTGGTATCGTGCACAAAGAGAAGTCCGGCAGCGAAGAAACCCTATCGTATGCGAGAGGTTCAAGATGAAAATACTGGCGACAGATTTAGACAGGACACTGCTTCCCAATGGCCACTGGGAAAGCGATGCGGACGCAATCAGCCTGTTCAACAGGCTGACTGAAGAGCATGACGTACTCGTTGTTTACGTCACCGGGCGCAACCTCGCGCTGACCGAACGCGCAATAGAAGAATTTGGCGCCCGGCGTCCGGACATCCTTTGCGGGGACGTCGGCACCTCGATCCGGAAATATGAGGATGGTGAATGGAAATTCGACACCGGCTGGGTTAGCCACGTTGAGAAAGCCAGCCCGGGGTGGGATGCCGACGCCATCCGTGAAGCCGTTGCTGATGTGGCCGGCATGCGTGAGCAGGAAGCCGAGCATCTGAATCGCTTCAAGCAGAGCTATTACGTCAGCCATGAAATGAAAGACCAGGTGTTGAAGGAGGTTGATGAGCGCGTCAAAGGCAAGTTCGATGAAGTTATCATCTACAGCTTTGACTCCCAGGACGGCAAGGGACTACTCGATTTCTTACCTGCAAGCGCAACCAAGCAAACCGCCCTGGAGTACGTGGCCAGGGAGTATGGTGTTGCGAAGGAAGACACCGTTTTTTGCGGCGACAGCGGAAATGATATTTTCCCCCTGACCGCGGGTTTTTCCGGTGTGCTGGTCAAAAATGCCGATGATCAGCTGGTAGCGAGCATCAGGCAGGCAATGGATGAAAATCCGGGTTTGCGGGTCTATTTCGCCAAGGGTGATTTCAAAGGCCTGAACGGCAATTATACCAGTGGCGTGATTGAGGGCGCCTATCATTATGGCTTGTTTACTGAGAGCAAAGACCGCCACATATAGTCTGGCCATTGTGTCCGCAAACGTAAAGAAAGGTAAATTCACTATCGGTTTCTCTTCCGGTATTTGGATCTCTGCTATCTTTAACCGCAATGCTGGCTCCAGTCCCTGGTGAAATAATGAGTATTGAATCTGTCATAGCCGCTAACCGATTTGGTCTTGGTGCCCGGCCGGGTGAACTGAAAAGGGCAGAGCCTGATCCCAAGATCTACTTGCTGGAGCAGTTGCAGGGCCCTTCAAGCCAGCCTGCTTACATCCGTGACCTGCCACGCTCTGACAAAATTCTGGCAGAAGTTCTGCGTATTCGGAAAGAGCAACGCGCCCTAAAAAAGAAAGCCGGCGGTGAGCCCATACCTGAGAGCATGAAAATGTATGGCTCTACGGTTCGTCATTTTTATGTGGATCAGGTCGGTGCACGGTTCAGGAATTGTGTGCAGACAGATTATCCTTTTCATGAGCGGTTGGTGCACTTCTGGTCTAATCACTTTGCCGTATCGGCAGACAAGCAACCCGTCAGCGCGGTGGCTGGTGCGTTTGAGAATGAGGTCATAAGACCAAATCTCGGTGGCAAGTTTATTGATCTGTTGCTCGCCGCAGAGAAACATCCGGCGATGATCCTCTATCTGGATAACGAAAAGTCAGTTGGCCCCAATTCTGATTTTGCAAAGTCCGGCAAGCGACGACGTAAAAAGAAGCGACCCGCAGACATCAATGAAAACCTCGCCAGGGAGATCCTTGAACTGCATACGCTGGGTGTTGATGGCGGATACAGGCAGGGGGATGTTACGGCCTTTGCAAAGGTTTTAACCGGCTGGTCGATGGGTAGCGATCAGGGCAGGCAAAAAGCAGGTACACCCGGTGCCTTCCTGTTCCGGGAAAATACCCACGAGCCAGATTCACAGGTAATTATGGGTGAACGCTATGGCCAGCATGGCGTTGCGCAGGGTGAAGCCGTGTTGCATAAACTGGCCAGGCATACGTCAACCGCCCGCTTTGTGGCCGATAAACTGGTTCGCCATTTTGTGGCCGACGATCCGTCAGTGGCAATGGTTGACCGGGTTGCAGCGGTATTCCTGGAAAGTGGAGGAGACCTGCCCCGGGTACACGAAGCGCTGGTTAACTCGAAGGAGTCCTGGCAGGCACCGCTGAGTAAGTACAAGACCCCTGAAGAGTTTGTCATTTCGACATTCCGGGCGTTTGATTATGTTCCAGGCAAAACAAAAACTATTATTCGGGCCCTGGAGCAGATGGGACAATCACCCTTCAGGCCAGGCTCCCCGGCAGGCTGGCCGGATACAGCCGACCATTGGGGCGGTGCCGATGCCCTGTATAAGCGTATCGAATGGGCGAATTCCGTGGCGCGGATTGCCGGTACCCGGGTTAACCCGCTGGAACTCGGTGAAATGGTGTTGGGGGCAAACTTTAGCGACCATACCCGAACAGCGATTTCCCGTGCCGAAAGCGTGGTGCAGGGAACGACCTTGCTTTTGGCCTCACCTGATTTCCAGCGGAGGTAGGATATGTTGCACAGACGGGAATTATTGAAACGCGCAGGCATCGGTGCACTCGCAGCTGGCTTTCCGGGTTTGGTGTTTGCAAAAGCAGAGACCGATGCCCGCCTTGTCGTGTTTATATTACGTGGTGCGATGGATGGCATGGCGATGCTGGCACCATATGGTGATGGTAACTACGCTGGCCTGCGTGGTGAGCTTGCTCTGGCTGCGCCCGGGCATGAGGGCGGACTCTTAAAAGCTGACGGTTTGTTTGGTATTCACCCGGCCTTGAAGCACACGCATGAGTTGTATCAAAAGAGACAGGCTTTGTTCGTACACGCTGTTGCCAGTCCCTACCGCGAGCGGTCGCATTTTGAAGGCCAGGACCAGTTGGAAAACGGTTCAACTGCGGGAAACTTTCTACGCGACGGCTGGCTTAATCGCGCACTTGAGCCATTGGCAGGTGGCCAGGGAAACGAAAAGGCTATCGCGATATCACAAAATACGCCGTTGGTACTTCGCGGCAGTCAGCCGGTCACGAGTTGGGCGCCATCACGGATGCCGGATGCAAATGAAGACACCCTGCACCGCATAGAGTCGCTCTACGCACATGATGAATTTTTTGCCACACGCCTGGCACAGGCGATACATGCACGGGAAATTGCTGGTGGTATGTCCGGTGTACAGCAAAAACGTGGCAAGCAAGCAAAGCAGTTAAAGGCGTTAATGCAGGCCAGCGCAAGGTTTCTCTCAGCAGAAAACGGGCCCCGCATCGCAGTGCTTGAATCCGGTGGCTGGGACACTCATGCCCGGCAGGGCGCAGCAAGTGGCAGCCTTGCGAATAAATTTGCAATGCTTGACCAGGGAATTATGGCCTTGCAGCAGGAACTGGGCAGCGTGTGGGCCAAAACCGTGGTGATGGTGGTGACGGAGTTTGGGCGAACGGTCAAGGTCAACGGCACACGCGGCACCGACCATGGCACGGCAACAGCGGCCATGCTTGTAGGTGGCGCGGTGAATGGTGGGCGGGTAGTAGCAGACTGGCCTGGATTGGCTCCGTCAAACCTTTACCAGGGTAGAGACCTTTACCCGACCACGGATATTCGCAGCGTGTTCAAAGGCGTGCTGGGGCAGCACCTGAATTTGCAGGAGTCCTTTCTGGATAAGCATGTTTTTCCAGGTGGGAAACCGGCCTCGATGATTGAAAATCTTATACGGGTTTAAACTGGCTATCGTTTACCGGGCTTGCTGAGACGTGATTCAATCAGGGCTTTCACCTCCGATGCCTGTTTCGTATGAAGCATCCTCACGCCGGCATTGAGAAGCACTGCCCATTCCTTTGATGTCTGGTACGCATGTGTTTCTACCAACAGACCTTTTGAAACGGCATACTTTATCAACCCAATACTCTTTTCACTGGTTGGATCTTTACGATTCAGATCAACCTGAATGGTGCGCGGATTAATGAGTTCAATAATCTCATCAACTGCCGCGCGGCTCTTGATCTTGAACATGAAAAGGTTGCTGTTATATTCCCCGCTGTTGGCAATATATTCTTTCACCAGGCCTCTGTCGCGATAAGGTAGCCTGAGTATTACACCGTCCATCATGTTTTCGGCTTTGATAATTTCGATGATCTCCTTCAGGTGCTCATTGGCACCTTTCTTTAAGTCAATTTTAAAAATTGTCTTGCCTCTGCCGGCCCTGATTAGCTCCTGAAGAGTTGCGACCCGGTGGGTTGACACACTGCCGTCGCGAAAACGCTTATACAGCTGTTTTATTTCTGCCAGGCTATGTTCGTTTACGGGGCCCGTCCCGGTTGTTTCGCGGTCCAGTGTCGGGTCATGGATAATCACAAACTGACCATCACTGGTCAGGGAGATATCGCTTTCATAAAGTTGAATACCATTGCTTACACTATTGTCCACATTGGCAATAGAGTTCTCGGGAGCATTATCAGCCTTGTCGTTTTCATAACCGCCACGGTGAGCAGCTATAAGCACCACTTTCGAGTCAATGGCATTTATTTCCTTAAGTGTTGTTGCGGCTGATACAGACTTGCGCTGGTTGGTTATCCAGGGCTTGGTGTAGTTGATCGTATTTTCAAAGGTCCGTGTCTCAGTATCCGGTGTTTGCTGGGAAATAACTTTCAGGCCGGTCTCAAAGTCCTTGCGAAGGGTTGCCGCGTCATAAAGCTCGCCCGCAGATGTGAAAGCCTGATATATAAGCCTGTTACCGTCGAGTTCTATCACCTGGAAGAACTGGGTATTTTCTCCAGTGCGAATGGTGTTAAGGCCTTCGGCGGAATTGGCTTTGAGATAATCATGTTTGATCACGTATTGCTTTGGACCACTGACCGAGGTGACGTACATGGTCTGGAAACTGCCTTCCTCAAAATCACCATCCCTCCGCAAGGGTACCTCGCCCCGGGTATATGCGTGATCGTGGCCTTGCAGGACGAGGTCAACGTTGTATTTCTCAAAAAGCGGCTTCCACTGCTCACTCATCATTTTGGTATTTGGGAAAAACTTGCCGCGCAATGGGAAAATCGGGTGGTGATAGCTGACCATCCTCCAGTGGTACCCCGGTTTTTTAAGCTGGGCTTCGAGGTAACGGGTCTGCTCTTCAATAAACTCACTGGAATTGAGCACGATCAACTGCAAACCCTGGTATTCAATCGTGTATACACTTTCATGTAGCTGCTGCGGAAGCTCGTCGACTACCGGCAGATTGAATTGAGGACGCCACAGGATAGAAAAAACCTTGTCTTTTGTGACAGTTGGCAATGGCCTGTATTCGTGGTTGCCCACCACTGGCACGCCAATCCATTGCGTGTGCAGAAATCCACCAGCCTTGAACCAGCCAGCCCATTCGACATCGGTATGCGCGGTGTTGATGAGGTCGCCTGCATGCAGGGCAAAGGCCGAATCCGGCGCAATCTGGCTGGCCATGCGGATAGTCCGCGACCACTGGCTGAAAACATTGTTTTGAGCATCACCAAAGTACAAAAATTTAAATGGTTTGGGTTCAGTGGATGCCGTGCGGAACTGTATCCACTCCGACCAGTGATCTCCACCATCACCCAGCCGGTAGGCATAAAGCGTCTCGGGCTCAAGGTCGTTAAAAACGACGGAGTGGTAGTTGACCTGCCCCTGTGTATTCACGATTGCCAGGTTGAGATCAATGGTTTCTGTTGTTGCCACAAATCGCTTCACGCGGTCGAAAAAATTGGGCTCAGCCAGCGCCAGGCTGATTTCCCCATATGCCAGATTAATACTGGTATCGGTGCGCCAGTTTACCGCGCGTGAAGTGGCGGCATCACCATTGAGACTCAGAAATATACGGTCAGGGTCGGCACTCGCAATTTCCCAGTGCCGCAGGTTTTGCTGATCCTGCCCTGTGCGGGCTTGCAGGCTGGAAGTGGTGAGTACAAAGATGAGCGTGATGGTTTTAAATAGATGATTCATGGTCAAGTTTCTTTGTGGCTAATCTGCCGTTAAACGGTGTGAAAAACGCAAGGACGTCAGACCCTTGTGAGTGTCTGACTCGCTTTCAAACAGAGGGGCCCGAATAGGGCCCCTGAACATACAAACGGACGCTGTTACTTACTCTTTGGTTTTTGAGTGAATTCGTCAAAAGACACGAAACCATCTCCGTCAGCATCTTTACGTCCGAAGCGCTTCTCAGCCTCGGCTTCAGCATTCGGCTTACCCTTTTTGTCAAATTGTGCTGACACCATAGCCGTAAACTCAGTGCTGTTTAACTGACCATCTCCATCGGCATCCCACTTATTGAAATAGGCTTGCCGTTTGGCATCATCAGTATTACCTGCGATAACGACAGGACTCAGACCAACCATGCCAATCAGCACCAAAGATAAAATTGCCTTATAGGTTCTCATGAAATTTCTTCCAGTTCCTATTGATGGCCGCTTGTTTTAAGAAACAGGCGCCTTCTTTGGGTAAAAACTACCAGGCCAAACAGTGTTGACAATAATATCAGCGCCCATTGGGACATGGTTGGAATTGGTGTTGCCGGTCCGACTACCGGAGGTGGCGTACTGTCTGTGCAGGCCACTGTAACATCAGCCACATCCGCTGTAACTGTTCCGCTTCCGTTAGTGACCGTGCAGGTCTGATCCGTTGGTTGAGCTGATACGGTTACTGCATAGGTGTCACCTTCTTTCACAGGTGTTGCGAACGTAAAGCTGCCATCTGCATTGACAACCAGGTCGTCAGCACCGTTGTTCTGTAGAGTGACGCCGCCTGACAGACCGGACACCGTACCACCTACATTGTGGGTCGGGATGTCGACACAGGCAATCGCAACATCGGTGATATCCGCTGCTGCCACTGTGCCGCTGCCGCTGGTAACCGTACATTCTTGTGTTGCAGGCTGGGTTAATACCGTTACTGCGTAAGCGTCGCCACTCGCCAGTGTTGTGCTAAATGTGAAGCTTCCATCGGCATTGAGGACCAGGTCATCACTACCATTATTCTGTAAGGTGACGCTGCCTGACAGGCCAGAAAGCATGCCACCTACCGTGAATTTGGCGACAGTCACGCACTCCACCACGACATTGGTAACATCCGCCGCTGCAACATTGCCGCTGCCACCACCGGTGACCGTACATGTCTGGGTGGCGGGTTCAGCTGATACCATCACTGCATAAGCAGCGCCATCCAGCAACTCTGTTGCGAATGTAAAGGCGCCATCGGCATTAAGGATCAGGTCATCACCACTATTGTTTTGCAAGGTGACACTTCCGCTTAAACCGGAAAGATTACCGCCAATGCTGTAGGTGGGAATGTCAGCACATGTCACTGCAACGTTGGTAACATCCGCCGTTGCAGTGCCGCTGCCATTGGTAACTGTACAGTCTTGACCTGCAGGTTGGCTTGATATGGTTACGTTGTAAGTTGCGCCACTGTCGAGTTCTGTTGCGAACGTAAAGCTGCCGTCGGTAGTTCTAACCAGGTCATCGCCACCGTTGTTTTGCAGGGTGATACTGCCTGACAGGCCGGAAACGTCACCCCCTATGCTGTAGGTAGGCGCAGCGGCTTTGATTTCAGCAAAAGCAACTGACAAGGATCCACCGGTTTCATCCTTGGCGGCATCCTGATTGGTGATATTCCAGACATCGTTAAACGAAGTAGCGCCAGCGGCAAGGGTTTTATTTCCGACAACGCGTTTGCTGCTTTTGTCAAATCCAATATCAATGGAAGGATTGGTCAGAATCCCTCTAAGTGAAGAGGCAGCTCCGACAACTCCAATTTCGCCATAGCTCGCGTTTCCCGCCCAACTCAGCGCGTCAGTGGGGGTGGCTGAAGCACCGGGTGCAATCGGGCCCCATTCGCTAAAAGCTTCGTCGAGGTACACAATTTGACCGCTGTCTGCAGTGAGTTTGTATATTCCAACAGTTGCTGTTGGAATTTTGGCTGGGTCAGAAGTAGAGGTGGCAGTAAATGTGTGGTCTCCTGCGGAGGTGATTGTCATATAACCGAGCCAACTATCAGGGTTCGTGTTGGTGCCGCCGGCCATAGTGGCTACGTCCAGTTCCGTAAATGCACCTGCGGTCGAAGTAAAGGCAAAGGTCGCCACACTGGGTTTCTTATTCGTAACCGCAACCATTACGACAACATCACCAACAGCCACTGTCATATTGGTTGTCACAATAGTCACAGGAGTAGCTCCACCTGCCGTATTACCCATTTCTTCAAACGTTGTTGTCAAAGAAGCGGTGACGCTACCTGCGAACGACATCAACAAGGCCAGTGTAGTAAGTATCTTTCTCATGCTCCGTTTTCCTGTGCTTATCTTTGATAATAATGACAGCGCTATCATACGGTGTGTTTCAGCTACAAGGCAAGCGTAAGTTACAGTTATTTATCAATAACTCACTATAAAAAGGACAGCGGTGTCTGAATTAATGGCATTAGAAATGCGTCTCAAAGAAAATGTCCAGAATCCTGGCGATACTTGCCTGTTCTAACAATTGGGAAATTAGTTGTTCTTCAGAGACGTTAACGTATACACCGCGATGTAAACGTAGCAGAGCATGGGTAACACAAAGGCCAGTTGAATACCGATATGGTCGGCCAATATGCCCTGAAGCTGGCTGATGATCGCTCCTCCCACGATACCGAGACAAAGTATGCCTGAAGCACTTTGAGCTTCGTGACTAACCTCCTTGATGGTGAGGGCAAAAATGGTCGGGAACATGATTGAATTAAAAAAGCCGACCAGCAGAATGGACCACATTGCCAATAGACCGTCGGTGCTTATGGAGGTTGCTACCAGGGTTGCTGCAATGATGGCATACAGGGTCAGCAGGCGATGGGGGGCGATGACCCGTAATATTGCTGCCCCGGCAAATCGACCAACCAAAGCGAACCCCCAATACACTGAAACAAATTTCCCGGCAACCTCGTACTCAAGGCCGGCAATGTTTTGCTCGCTCAGATAACTGACCAAAAAGCTGCCTATCGAGATTTCAGCGCCCACATAGAAAAAGATGCCGAGTGCACCCAGCAACAAACGGGGGTTTGACCTTACAAGCTGCAAAATGCCGGTTTCGTTTGTGAGTTTTCTGGTGGCTTGTGCGGGTTGTTCCAGCTTTGCGAATAAAAAGGCCATAGCCCCGAGCAAAACTGCCAGTATCGTGTAGGGTGCCAGCAAGGGATTTTCGTTTGCCGCGAGGACGGCTGAAAAGATCAGAATTGCACCGAAATAGGGTCCGATGGTGGTGCCCATGGAGTGGAAAGACTGTACCAGCGTCAAACGGCTCGGGGCGGTCCTTTCCGGGCCAAGCGTGGTGGCATAGGGATTGGCTGATACCTGCAGCATGGTGATACCCGAAGCCAGCACAAATACAGCCCCAAGTATGAAAGCATATGAACCCGCCTGTGAGCCTGCAACCATCAGCACGCAACCACCAATTGCGAAGAACAGCCCAGTCAGTATCCCGCTTCTGTATCCATAGCGCCGGACTATGAGGCCACAGGGTATGGAGAGGAAAAAATAGGCAGCGTAGAAGACCAGCTGAACCCGCATGGCCTGGGAAAAGCTCAGCGCAAACTCGTTCTTGAGGTAAGGGATCAGCAGGTCATTGAGGCTGGCAATGGCCCCCCATATCAGGTAGATGGCGCTTAAAGCCGAAAGCCTGATCAAATGTGTTTTGCGTGTTGACAAGTTAATAGTTTATACTGGAATGACAGCGCTGTCAGTTAAATATTGTTTTGGCATGTAGGTAAACAATTCAGGAAAGAATGAATATAATGTATCCGTTTTCAAGGAATAGCAAACCTCATATCCTGCTTGCAACAATGGTGTTAATGATGATGGTCTTTACCGCCAGCCCGGCTGTTCACGCTGCTCCGGTTTTTACTCCACCCATCAGTGAAGCGGTGGCAATCCAACGCGCAGATTCCATTTTGGAATTGATGTCGCTGGATGAAAAGTTGCTGATGATCAAAGGTTATGACCGGTTTTACCTGAAGGGGTTTGAGAAATATGGTATTCCTCAGTTTTACCTGTCGGATGCAACCCAGGGGGTGCACATCCGGGAAGGTTTAAGCCTCGGTGAGCAGCTTGAAAAATCAACCGCTTTTCCAAGCCCAATCCTGTTGGCATCCACGTGGAATCCTGACCTGGCCGAGATCTACGCTCAAAGTGTCGGCGAAGAATGTCGTGCCGGGGATATTGCTGTCTTACTTGGCCCCGGCATGAATATTTACCGGATCTCACAAAATGGCCGGAATTTTGAGTACCAGGGAGAAGATCCATATCTGGCCGCCCGTATGATCGAGCGCTATGTAGTAGGTATGCAGAGCACGGGCACCATTGCCACGCTGAAACACTTCATTGCCAATAATAACGAGTACCGGAGAAAGGCCTGCAACGTCATTGTGGACGAGCGTGCCTTGCATGAGATCTATATGCCCGCTTTCAAAGCAGGTGTTGATGCCGGCGCCATGGCGGTGATGACGGCCTATAACCTGGTGAACGGTGAGTGGAGCGGACAGAACGAAACGTTGATCAGTGAAAATCTCAGGGGCGAGCTGGGGTTTAAATGGCTGGTGATGACGGACTGGCGGTCTGTAATTGATAGCAGGAAAGTGATTGCATCGGGCCAGGATCTTGAGATGCCGGGTGGTGAATCGATGCATAACGTTGGGGAGCTTCTTGAGGCCGGCGAAATTACCGAAGCACAAATTGACCGCATGGTGCGAAGTATTCTGAAGACTTTCATAGCCATGGGCATGTTTGACCGGCCGGTCAAAGACGAAAGCTACCTGGACAATTTCCCCCAACATGTTGAGGTTGCTCTAAACACCGCCCGCGAAGGTATTGTTTTACTCAAAAACGACAAGAATATTTTGCCTTTGTCTGCTGGTGCAAACCAGAAAATCCTTCTCACCGGCGAGTACATTGAAACCCTGGCAACCGGCGGAGGCTCTGCCAATGTCAAAGGCTATGACCATGTCACCATGAAAGATGCATTAACGGTCACTTTCAAAACATTGAAGTACATGCCTGAGCCAGGCGATGAAGACTTCCAATCAGCCGATGTGGTGATTGTCAGTGTTGGCACCGATGATTCCGAATCCCGCGACAGGCCATTTGCTCTATCAGCTGAGCAGGAAAACCTGGTTTTACGCGCATCTGGATTGAATAAGAACGTCATCGTGGTGGTCAATTCAGGTGGTGGCATTCGCATGACGGATTGGAATGATAAAGTGTCTGCGATTGTTTATAACTGGTTCAGCGGGCAGGTTGGAAACCAGGCTCTGGCTGAAATTATTTCCGGGAAGATCAGCCCGTCAGGCCATTTGCCCATCACCATTGAAAAAGAGTTTGCCGATTCACCGGGCACCGGGTATTTGCCTGCAGGGGCCACCCTGGAGAGTGGGCAGAACATCCGGAAAATGGAAGTAGCTGTAAAATCCGTATACGACCTGGAATACAAGGAAGGCATTTTTGTCGGTTACCGGTGGTATGAGAGCAAAAACATTGCACCGCTATATCCGTTTGGACATGGTTTGTCCTATACGAGCTTTGAATTCAGCAAGCTGCAACTATCAACCCAGAAAATGTCGGCTAAGGACACTGTGGAAGTGAGTTTTGAGGTCAGGAACACTGGCAATGTTGCCGGTGCAACGGTGGCGCAGCTATACGTACAGGATGTAAAAGCTTCCGTGCCAAGACCGGTGAAGGAGCTGAAAGGGTTTCAAAAAGTATGGCTGGAGCCAGGTGAAAAACAAAAGGTAAGTATCAGCCTGGGCACATCTGCATTCGCTTTCTGGGACGTGAAATCGAATAACTGGAAAGTTGAAGCTGGTGATTTCAAAATTCTGTTGGGTGAATCTTCAGGAGATATTGCAGAGGCAGAAATGCTGCATATCCAGTAACGGCTGCGGATGTTAACCGAAATGATGAAAAAGGCAACAATCGGTTTAATGGTTCTTTTCTTGATGGGGTTCCACGCTGCGGTGGCGGAGACAAATCTTGTCGCAGGCGAGCTGAAAATTCTATCTGGCAATTTCAAATTCACCGAAGGCCCGGCCGCTGATGCAACTGGGAACGTCTATTTCACGGATGTTCGCGCCGAAAAGATCTACACCTGGTCGACGGATGGGAAGCTTGAGCTTTATCGGGAAAATACCGGCGGTGCGAACGGGCTCTACTTCAACAAGGCTGGAAATCTCTACACCACGCCGGAAACCGTGCAGATTTTTAGCCCGGAGGGGGTGCTGATCGAGGAGATCAAAACCCCGAACCGCCCCACCAACGTTACTTTTGGCGGGAAACAGAAGCGTACGCTTTTCATCACCGCGCGTGCACATGTATACACCGTTGAAATGAATGTCGCCGGGATGGAATAAAGAAGTATGAGGACAAGCATGAGCAAAGTAATCTTGAAAATTAATGGTGAAAGCCATTCGATCGAAGTCCCGCCGGATATGCCGTTATTGTGGGCTCTCAGAGATAAGCTGAATATGACAGGCACCAAATATGGCTG
>Ga0164313_10004329_pt1 | contig 12653 bp, 7 predicted proteins | sample GuaBasSedimGuay4_FD_113735 | JGI IMG/M metagenome (GOLD analysis project Ga0164313, IMG submission 113735) | Subseafloor sediment microbial communities from Guaymas Basin, Gulf of California, Mexico - Guay4, Core 4569-4, 0-3 cm | ecosystem: Environmental > Aquatic > Marine > Hydrothermal vents >... | reverse complement strand
CCTGATCATAATCAAAATAATTGAGCAACCAACCATCGCGCTCCATTCCCGACTCAAACCAATCATTGATCCCTTCCAGACCAATTTCTCCAATATCTTCAACAACGATATCGGCTCCTCCAATCAATAGTTCCCTGACGTTATCTTCCCGGGCCAGACCCAGGGTCAGACCAAAATTCCCTTTTCTTCCAGCCTGCACACCCGACACAGCGTCTTCAACTACCACCGAGCGGTGATACTCCACCCCCAGGTTATCGCAGGCAGTTGTGAAAATATCAGGTTCTGGTTTTCCATTCAGTCCGATCTCAGCAGAAACTACCCCATCGACCCTGGTTTCAAAAAGATCCAGCAGTCCGACTTTTTCAAGTACCTGTTTACAGTTCTTGCTGGAAGAAGCGACTCCAATTCTGACACCAGCAGCTTTAAGACCATGGAGCATTTCCACTGTGGTCTCGTATACCTCCACACCCTCATCATCCAGTACCTGGTTGAACATGACATTCTTCCGGTTTCCCAATCCACATATGGTCTCGGCTCCAGCTTCATCCGAGGGATCCCCGAAGGGAATATCTATTCCCCTTGACTCCATGAAAGAGGCTACTCCCTTGTATCGTGGCTTTCCATCCACATAGGGCAAATAGTCCCCTGCATGGGTAAATTCCCTGAATGGCTCCCCAAATCTTTCCTGCCGGGTGAGCATATAATCATCAAACATTTTTTTCCATGCAGACCCATGGACAAGTGCAGTCTTAGTTATCACTCCATCCAAATCAAAAATCACGGCATCAAACTTCGGTAGAAAAGCCATATTGTTGATATTAATTATTTGGTAATAGCCCTCAAGGTATCTAAATTTATAGAAGCTTTCAAATCATTGTGTTAATATGTCCTTCCTATGAAACGTCTCATTCTTGCTTCCAATTTACTACCTGTTAACATCACCTGGCAAGAAGATCAATATGAGATTGTGAAATCAGATGAACAGACCATTTCAGGATTGCAGGATTTCTATGACGATTTTCAGCCCCAGTGGGTGGGCCTTACCAGATTTGAGGATCATGACTTCAACAAGAAAGAGATTAACATTCTGGAAAAGAAGCTCGATGTTTTCAACTGCATTCCTGTATTTCCACGTGCCCGCGATCGCAACCTTTATTTGCACGGCTTTGCAAGAAATACCCTCTGGCCACTTTTTCACTATTTTACGGAGAATGTTACCTACAGTGAGGTGTCGTGGAAAGCCTATGTGAAAATTAATAACCTCTATGCGGAAAAAATCCTTAACATCATTGAAGATGGTGATATACTCTGGATTCACGATTATCACCTGTTGCTATTGCCCCAGTTGATCAGGGCTCAGAGACCCGAAATATCGATCGGTCTGTTCAGTCATGTTCCCTTTCCCTCCTGGGAAATATTCAGGTTACTACCCTGGAGACGGGAGATCGTTGAAGGCATGCTGGGTGCAGACCTTATTGGTTTTCAAACCTACGATTACGTGCGGCACTTTATGAGTTCGGTAAGGCGCCTGCTGGGTGTGGATTCCTTCTTTAACAGAATCTCCCTGGGGGAACGCACCATGAAAGTGGATGTTTTCCCCAAAGGAATCAATTATGAGCGCTTCCGGAACAAGGCCCTTGAGATCCATGGTGCTCAGACCAGACAATCGGTGATCCAGGAGGAGATGAATATGTTTAAAGAGTCGGGGCAGCTGGAGAAGCTTATCATTTCCATCGATAAACTGGATTACACCAAAGGGATACCTCAACGCATCAGGGCATTCGAAAGGTTCCTGCAAACCTATCCCGAATACCTGGGGAGGGTAAGCCTGATCGTGCAGGCGGTCCCATCGGGAGAGACCAGTGATTCGTTTTTTAACCTGAAGGCCAAGGTGGATGAGCTGGTGGGAAGGATCAATGGTAATTACGGAACCCTTACCTGGACCCCCGTAAGGTACCTCAACCAGACCTTCACCATGGACGAAAGGATCGACCTCTATTCCCTGTCAGATATTGCCCTGATCCTCCCCCTACGGGATGGCATGAACCTGGTTGCCAAGGAGTTTGTGGCTTCCAGACACGACGGAACCGGCGTACTTATCCTCAGTGAACTGGCAGGTGCGTCAAAAGAACTTCATGAAGCCCTGCTGGTAAATCCCAATGACCTGGAGGCCATATCCGAGGCCATCAAAGAAGCCATTGAGATGCCCGATGAAGAGCAGGTGCGGCGAAATAAAGTGATGATGCAGCGGCTTCAAAGATACACTGTGGACCGCTGGGCCAGTGAGTTTATCAAGAGCCTGGAAGGGATTAAGGAGATCCAGGTGGTCAACCTGACCCGCAAGATAAATATTACCCACATGCGGCAGATTGAGAACTGTTATGCAAAAACAAAGCGGCGGATCCTTTTCCTGGACTATGACGGTACGCTCTCAGGATTTAAAAAGGACCCGGAAGATGCCAAACCAGACGAGCAACTATACAACATCCTGCGTGAACTCTCTCTTGACGAAAAGAATACAGTGGTTATCATTAGCGGACGCGACAAAGAGACCCTGGGAAGGTGGTTTAACCAGGGGTGGAATATCCATTTCGTTGCAGAGCATGGAGTGTGGTTCCGTGAACCTGAAAGTGAATGGCACATGTTGGAACAGATCGACAATGAATGGAAAGATTCCGTACAACCACTGTTGGAGTATTACGTGGACCGGACACCCAGAACTTTTATTGAGCACAAAAATTTCTCGCTGGTATGGCATTACCGCAAGGCTGATCCGGACCTGGGTCTGCAACGCGCCTGGGAGCTAAAGGATGAATTACGCACCCTGACCTCTAATCTGAACCTTGAGATTATGGATGGAGATAAGGTATTGGAGATCAAGTACTCAGGGATAAATAAAGGACGGGCTGCCCTCCACAAGATGGGCGATACAGCTTACGATTTCATATTTGCTGTCGGAGATGACTGGACCGATGAGTTTACTTTTGATGCCATGCCAGAGGAGGCCTTCACAATTAAAGTGGGCGCAAAAACCACAAAAGCGTCCTACTATATAGAGAGTGTTGAATTGGTGCGGGAACTTCTGTGTCGTTTCAGGAAGGAAAATTGCTCATGACAGGGCAACTTAACATCAGGTGCTTTATGCACGCGCCCTTTGAAGGACCCGGAGTCATCGAGTTATGGATCAAAGAGAAGAACCACCACCTGGATTACACCCGCTTTTATGAAGGTGATTCCCTCCCCAAACTTACTGAGGTAGATATACTGGTGGGCAGGATGAAGTTGAATGGGTAAGTGCCTACATCAAAGCCGGCAAGCCTGTCATTGGAATCTGTCTGGGAGCCCAGATCATTGCTGCAGCCCTGGGAACAGAAGTGAACCCCGGACCTCATATTCAGACCGAAAAGCAAATTCTGGGTGAAACAGGTTACTATGAAACAAATCAACAGGTAATGTTTCAGTTTCTTAATTATCTTAGTGGTCTAATTTCCTGATACGGACCCATAAATCTTTCCACCCATGAGGAGAATTACCATTTCGGTTCTCTTGATTTTCTTTTGCTCAGGTTTCATCTCACTTTTTGGACAGGGCACCCCTGTTAACAGGGAAAATTTCCGACTCCAGGCCCTGGAAACAGATCAAGAAATTACAGTGGACGGGTTACTTGATGAAGGCATCTGGATGGTGGCTGAAAAAACCGGTCCGTTCCACCGGATCACCCCAATCGATACAGGATATGCGAAGGCACAGACTGAGGTAATGATCGCCTATGACGACAAAAACATATATATGGGTATCATCTGCCACGATACCATGCCAGGGAAACGACCCATGGAATCGTACCGCAGGGACTGGAATTTCGGAAGGAATGATAATTTCTTTGCTGCCATTGATACCTATAACGACCAAACCAATGGTTTTGCATTTGGCATCTCGGCAGCTGGTGCACAATGGGATGGAATACAGTCAGACGGGGGAAGTGTTTCCCTGGAATGGGATGGCAAATGGTACTCTGCAGTGCAACACTATGACGACCGTTGGGTGGCCGAATTCAGCATTCCTTTCCGCACCATACGGTACCGCGAGGGTGATACCGAATGGGGTATTAATTTCAGCCGGCTGGACCTGAAGACAGATGAAAAATCGGGTTGGGCCCCGGTTCCACGTCAGTTCCAGTCAGCCAACCTGGCCTATACAGGTACCCTGGCATGGGAAAATCCTCCCCCAACCCCAGGTGTCAGGTTTTCACTGATCCCCTATGTATCTGGGAAAGCTACCCAACAAAATGAAGCAGGAGAGGCAATTCAATATAAAGCGAATGCAGGACTGGATGCCAAAGTGATACTCTCCACTTCCATGAACCTGGATGTGACCATTAATCCGGATTATTCACAGGTGGAGGTGGACCGGCAACAAACCAACCTGGACCGGTTTGAACTTTATTTCCCTGAGAAACGAAAGTTCTTCCTGGAAAACAGTGACCTGTTTGCCAACCTGGGCGCGCAAAATCTGCGCCCGTTCTTCTCGAGGAGGATAGGACTAAAGTCTCCTGTCATTGCCGGAGCCAGGCTAAGCGGAAATGCAGGCGAAAACTGGCGGGTGGGTTTGATGAGTATGCAAACCGCCATTAAAGACGAGTACTCAGCTGATAATTACAGCGTTGCCGTATTGCAACGAAAAGTTCTCAGTCGTTCAAATGTGGGCGTGTTCCTCACCAACAAACAGGTAATTGCAACCCCGGAAGACACTGCCTATAGCGGATACGACTTCAACCGGGTTGCAGGTACAGAGTTTAATTTTGCCAGTGCTGATAATAACTGGACCGGTAAAGCTTTCTATCACTACTCATTTAATCCAGGTCCCTCTGGTGATCGGTTCTCAACTGCTGCATCGGTCCTTTACGAGACACAACAATTTTCGGCCGGATGGGATCAGGCCTACGTGGGAGGCAATTACCTGGCTGAAATGGGATTTGTAAGACGCCTTGGATACCACCAGACCAATCCAACCATCGGATACAAGTTTTATCCTATGTCGGAACGTATTGCCAGCCATGGCCCCTATGGATCCGCAGATCTCTTTTGGGATACAGATTTTTCCCTTACTGACCGGGAGTTCGAAATGGGCTACTCGCTCACATGGATGGACCGGAGCATGATCTCCATGGAACTGGAACAAGGTTATCTGAAGTTGTTGGAACCCTTCGATCCGACTAATACAGGAGGCGAAGAGATTCCGGCCGGAACCGAATTCAACTGGACAGAAGTTGAACTTACTTATGTCTCAACCATGAAAAGGCTCTTCACCTTTATGGTAACGGGCAGGTATGGGGGTTATTTCGATGGAACCCGTATGAGTATTGAAACGGATATAAACTACCGTGTCCAACCCTATGGAAGTCTTTCACTGATGACCTCCTACCATCAGATTTTACTTCCTGAACCTTATACCAGCACAGATCTGATCCTGGTAGGCCCCAGGCTCGATATCACCTTTACGGAAACCCTATTCTTTACCACATTCGTTCAGTATAATAATCAGATCGACAACTTGAATATCAACATGCGTTTTCAGTGGCGGTTTGCCCCTGTATCCGACCTGTTTATAGTATACACAGAGAACTCCTATCCCACCGGTATGCTTACCAAAAACCGGGGTCTGGTATTGAAACTGTCGTACTGGTTCAATTAATATACGATAATGGCTTTTACACCTGGCTGGATGTGATTAAGCCCATCTGTGAACTTTATAAAATAAGTCCCACTGGATAATCCTGATAGATCATAATGATTCCTTTGGAATTTATACATGGATATTCCCGTGTCAGCATAGACTGATCGCCCTGCAACATCTATTACTGTCAAGTCCAGTAAAATATTGTATGGAGAATCATTTTGAATGAAAAACTTACCATTACTGGGATTTGGAGCTACAATTATGTTTTCAGAAAAATCATTAACTCCTTCACAGGAAAATGCGAAATCGGGCATGTCAAAGGCTCGGATTACATGTTGAGCTACCTCACATCGCCTCCGGATGAGGAAACTCAGCAAATTAGTCTCGATATCCTGCTCCCAGCTTTCCTTGGATACCGGATAATTCCATCTGGCACTGTGTGATTGAATCTCGGGCCGGTAGAGATCCATAATTTTCTCCGTGGTTTCCAGAATCTTCCGGGGGGTAATTATCTCATTTAATACTTGAGCAAACCTGTCAGTGAACATGATCCTGAAATCGCTATTCTTCAATAAATTTCTAAGTAAAAAAGAGGAAACCGACTCTGTGTCAAAGGAACGAATACCCTCCTCCAACATGGCATGTTCAAAAATATCAGGTATAGTGCGGTTAAATGCTATGTCCAGATCCAGGAATATCCATCTCCATTTTCCCTCCTGGTTTTGAGGTCTCCACAGCTTCTGGTTGTTACCGGGCCAATCCTTATTTGCCATAAACATCTCTGCAATGACATAATCCATCAGACAATTAATATCTATCTGTGTCTTTATAAATTCATAATTTTCCCCTATGGACAGATCATTTTGATCAACAAATTGTGCAAGCTCCAAATAATGCAAATTGGAACCGGCATCCACATGTGCGATATTGGCATTGATCATATCGATTGAATCCTGATCAATGCCAAAGCTATACTCTATAAAATGCTCATCTATCCGATCTCTCAATGTATGAATTCCCCAGTATTCACCATTTACATAGACAATAACAGGGCGAAAATCCTGTATTTCAAAATCCATTTCCCTGACCAATTCATGGGCCAGTACATCCCTGATGGTTGCATTATCAATGGAAGATCCCCCCATTGTAGATCTTAAAAGAAATCGTTTATATGAAGAAACTCTCTTCTGAGGCAATAGCGGATACTCAAACGTAGATTTACCGTATTCACTCCTTGCATATAAACGAAGTGATTTTTGAGCTGCATGCCTGGTCAAACCTCCATGAATACGAATTCCGGCATTCTGTGAAATACTCAGATTCCCGTCTGCTTCAAAATACGCAATGTGAACAGGGCGCTCCCAACTATTGCCTTTCATAAAATAATTCCCGGTTATGCCCGGCCTGTCAGGATCCTGTTGGATTCCGGGAACAAAGATTCCCTTTTCATATCCAAACAGATTTTCCTCCTCTGTAACAATTGATACCACAGGCATAGTGTACCTGCTCAACATAGAGGGATCCACAAAATAAGTACGGGTATATATGCTGCTGGTTCTTATTCCGTTTTTGAAAGAGGCGCACCGCAAAATATGCGCTTTATGAATATTGGTAGCTGGAGAGCTCCATGATTTATAACTGAGTAAGCCCTGTTCTGGTGAGGTGGGTATTTCTGAGAAATAGTTGGGCTTTGAAATTATAAAATCCATGTTAAGCGGGCCGGAATATATGTCCGATCTTATCGTAGGGATAGTTCCATCCAGTGTAAAGCGCACTGTATCATCCATTACAGATGAAATATCAAGAAGGAACGGAGATGAATAAAATCCCTGATCGAACGAGAACAATAAATGATTCGCTATATCATTCGAACTTCCACCAGTTGAATTGGAGCATTCAAACCACTGATTGCTTCCATCAGGAACCCTGGCCATAGTCCAGTCATCAGGCAAAGAAGCTGGACCGGCTCTGTCAATGATTATCCTGCCCGGCCCCGATAGAAAAATTTCTTCTCCACTTGAGGCAATCTTAAAATTAGCATGCAACTCAGCTGGGTCATGTCTATCTTTCCCGGAAGCAAATACCAGCAAGAAACCTTTTGAAGACAGCGGCATTTCAGGAAACACCCATTTCCCAATGTCACTTGAATCATCAGATAGTGCATAATCAGACAATGTTATCGGACTATCACCCTTATTATATATCTCAATCCAATCACTATATTCCCCGTCTTCATCCTGAATGGTGGTTTTATTGAGAGACATAAATTCATTAATCACCAGGTCCTGACCACCAACATGAGCCGTAGATAGAAGGATAATGAACCAAAAAATTGCTATTCCAGGATAATAATACATGACTAGGCTTCTCAATTTACTCCCACGGCTATCAGGTGGCCCTGGGTCCGGAAGAAAATCATATTTTCCGAAATGGCCGGCGTGGTCATAATCAGATCCTCAAGGGGATTCCTTGAAACAACCTCAAATTTTGGGCCGGCTTTAACAACATACACATCTCCCTGTTCAGTTGCATAGTATAGCTTTCCGCCCGAGGCCACTCCTGAAGAGGTAATACCACGAGCTTCAGGTAACCTCTCCTTATAAATTACCTTACCAGTTAATGCATCATAACAGGTCAAATTGCCATTCATTCTCAGGTTATAAAGATAATCTCCATAGACCAGGTTGGTTGGCATATAAGCAGCACCCCGTTTAATACTCCACTGAATAAATACATTGGAGATGCTGTCTTTGTGAAGGGTAATATCACCTTTAGCTTCGGGTTTAATTGCAAAAATAGGGGAATATCGTCCGTGGGATCCATGAACGTATATCAACCCATGTCCGAATACCGGAGTGGGCACAGGTGCATCTCCCCCATTTCCCAATTTCCAGATCTCCTTGCCAGTCTCAAAATCATAACCCCCGATATGTTGATATCCATTGACTACTACCTGGCGGTGAGGTTCCATGTTGTAAAAATTAGGAGTCGACCAGGTGGATATTTCATCCCGGGCTGTACGCCATATCTCCCTCCCTGTTTTAAGATCCAGAGATGCTATAAAACCATCTCCAAGAAAATCACACTGAACTACAACCCGGTTCTCATGCACGATAGGTGAACTGGCAAAACCCCACTCCACATCCGGATCAGTATAGGGTCCGGCATTCATTTTACCAAAATCCTGCTTCCAAACCAGTTCCCCATCCAGGTCATAACAGTATAAACCTTCCGATCCGAAAAAAGCCACCACATATTCTCCATTGGTTGCAGGAGTGGGATTGGCGTGGGAAGATTTAGTATGTCGTTCGGTTTTTGGGATGCCTCTGAAAACCAGTCGATCCCACAAAATGTCACCCGTATTCTTATCAATACAATAGAGCCTGAATTCGTGCTCAGACCTGTCCCCAACCTCATCAATGTCGCCATAGAGTCCCACTTTTAAGGAATCATTTCCGCTGCCACTAATGGCTGTAGTTACAAATAGCCTATTGTCCCAAACTATCGGGCTTGAATGACCAAGTCCGGGTATCTGAAGATTCCACCTGATGTTTTCTCCGGTATTAACATCCCAGTTGTCGGGAATTGCCGTAGTTTCAACAATCCCGTTAGCAAACGGCCCGCGAAATTGTGGCCATTGGGTCATATAATCGGTCTGGGCCCCTGCTGAGATGATGCAGCACAGACCCATAAAAGCTGAAATAATGTCTTTCTTCAAGTGCATAAATGTACTTTTTCTTAAATATAGAGATAACTAATGTTTATTGAATGGAGGCCGATTCCCGTAAGTGAGCCACCTCCAGACCCACTCCAGGGGGCCAAATCGAAAATACCTCAGCCAGATGGGGCAACCAATCAGCTGGAGAATCCAGATTAAAAGGATCAGGTAATAGAGCTCAAACCTTTGCCATTGACCAAATTGCCTGAATAACACAAACAGGGTGGTAGTAATCAATGTATGCATTACATAATTAGTAAGTGCCATCCTCCCCACAGCAGCCAGCGCCCTTTTTAAAAACCCAGGAAAGCAACTTTTCAAACACAGCAAAACAATTCCCACATGGCCCATTGTGGTGAAGATCCTTCCCAGTTCATAGGTTCTCTGATTGGCAAAATAACTCACCACGCTAAAATTATCATTGATGTAAAGGGCGGTTTCATACCAGTTCACCGGGATACCAACCCCGTAACCTACCAGCGCCATCAAGCCATAAAATCCTGCTTTCCGTTCCCCATGAAAAATTCCAAGTTTAAATAATCCCATCCCCAGTAACATCATGCTTAACACATCGAGGAACCCATGCCTGAAAAAGAAACTGGTTTGAAAAAAGAGCGCAATGGGAGCCGTGGTCCTCAACGCAGATAAATAGCCCAGCTGCATATCCCAAACCACCTTTTCTCTGGAAGCTATGTCCGGTTTGTAATCAGTCTGCTTCTGACTCCATGCTTCCATGACTTGCTTCTGATCTACTGATAATTCAGCACCCTGCTCTTCCATTGCCATAGCCATGGACGCCTCCTGTTGCAAATGTTTTACTTTCCTTGCATCATGGATATTCAATAGCGTGATAATGGTAAACAGGAATATGGAAAACCCAATGAGTTTTTTTGCCGAGGCATGTCTCACAGTAAAAATGAACATCCCTACGATGCCATAGTAGTATAAGATCTCTCCCGGCCATATAAGAAGGTATGCATGAATCAATCCAAATGCAATAAGCCAGATGCATCGTTTATACCAGGCACCGGTGAGCACCGACCAGGTTCCACCCTCCTCCTTCTTCCAGGCAAACAGCAAAACTCCGGCTCCAAAAAGCATGGAGAAAATACCGCGCATGGTTCCCTCAAAAAGAACGCTGTTAATGAAAAATGCACGAAGATTCCAACCTGTATCACCACCATACGCCGATGGGTCAAAATAGGCAGGATCGGGAAGCGCCATCCCTGCAATATTAATAAGCAGTATGCCAAGCAAGGCCACACCACGAAGTTGATCAATAGAGCTAATCCGTTGCTGTTCCTTCACAGGACCCGGCTGTGGACCTTGGGTCCAGGTGTCGGTTGTAGGCATGTTCAGGAAATAATGCTTTAAAGGTAAAGAAATGCAGATCGTTGAAAAAAAGATTTTGTACTCACTGAAAACTTATTGACATTGGTCTGAAGATTGAGCCAAAAAAAAAGGAATTTTATCGTTAGCTATAACCTCTATATTGCTGATATACTGGATTATACACCGCTTTTCGATTGCTCGAGAATACCATAATAATGATCTATATTATCGAAAAATATTCGTTCACTAATACAATATGCCATGAAATCCTCGAAATCCATATTACTTATCACTTTAATGTGCCTGGTTGTTAATGCATATTCTCAATCAAATTCAGTTTTTATAATTATTGATGAGATTGCCGAAAATGTGGAGCAACTAACAGCTGAGTTTAGTGGTCAATCTAATGTATTAGTGACTGATGGGTCGTCTCCCGATGTGCTTACTCAAATCGCGGGCTCTGTGGAACATTTAGAGGTAGATGAGTTGCATATTTACACAGCAACAAAACCTGGCGCTCTCGTTTTCAGTAGCATTGCAGTAACACCGGACAACGAAGATGAATGGTCTGAAGCGCTGAAGTTTTGGAGTCGAATGGCAACAACCAAAGTTGTTATTCACAGTGAGGTTGTATTTACAGGAGAAGAGGGTTTGCTTCTAAAACAGAGGCTGGAAGAGCTAAGCGGACTTGACTTTTCAACCCGGAACTGAATTATTTAAAATCATTTTGCCATGGAAACTTTAAATAAGCATTCAAAACTATTCCTGACACTCCTGTTTGTGTCAACAATGACACTTACCCATGCTTTACCCACAGAAACCGAGTATCCGGGTATTGTTGCATTTTCGGGATACTACGATGATGGTACATGGGGTGCATTTCCCATCGGATTTAGTTTTGACTTTTTTGGAAATACATATACCGACTTTCATGTAACATCCAATGGTCTGGTGATGTTTGGCTCAGGTTCCACACAGTATACAAACAGAACTATTCCGAACAACAGGGGAGCCAATAATTATATTGCTCCTTTCTGGGATGATATAGTTATACACAATACAGGAGATATCATGTACCAGACTATCGGGACTGCTCCCAACAGAAAACTGGTGATCCAGTTCAGCAACATGTCCTTCTGGAACTCTCCCGTTTTGCTTGGGACATTCCAGGTTATTCTTTACGAAGGCTCCAACAACATCCAAACCCAGTACAGAAGCATTGTAGACTTAACCTCCGACAGGGCCAGTGGAAATTCAGCTACTGTAGGACTGGAAAACAGCAATGGTACCGATGGTGTATTGTGCTCATACAATACGGCCGGGTACATTCAAAGTGAGAAAGCGATTCTTTTTACACCAGGTGGAGGCACCTATACATTTGATGACAATGCAGTTTACGAAGGCATTCTCCTTCAGGATGTTATCCCGAGGGCAAGTACTCCGAATCTGCTCAGCCCTGCCTATAATTCTACAGTTGGTGAAAATGTAACATTCCAGTGGGAAGCTGCAGCAAATGCTTCCAGCTATTTTGTTGTTATTTCTCAGAATTCAGACCTGAGCGGTCCCATACATACCTCAGCCGATCTTACCGATTTAACCTATGAATTCCCATTGTCAACCGACCAGACCTACTTCTGGTCTGCATACTCAAAAAATTCCATTGGATCCATTTCATGGTCCGAAATATGGAAATTCCAGACAAGCTCTGTACCACCTTTGCTGGCAGTTCCCCAGACCATCTATATGGAACAGGGACAAGAAAGGTCGGCCACCCTCCTGTTTACTGGCGGTGATGCCGGGTCAAAAGTTGCAACAGTCACCACCCTTCCTGCTGAAGGAGCCCTCTTTCAATATAATGGAGGAATTCCGGGTGATGCAATTGTTACTGTTCCCACAGATATAACCGATCCCTCTTTTAAACTATTTT
>Ga0164313_10004328_pt1 | contig 12653 bp, 8 predicted proteins | sample GuaBasSedimGuay4_FD_113735 | JGI IMG/M metagenome (GOLD analysis project Ga0164313, IMG submission 113735) | Subseafloor sediment microbial communities from Guaymas Basin, Gulf of California, Mexico - Guay4, Core 4569-4, 0-3 cm | ecosystem: Environmental > Aquatic > Marine > Hydrothermal vents >... | reverse complement strand
CGTACTCGCAATTTACTTCGCGATTCTCGAAAATTTTTCGGCAGCAATGATTGGGTTGGTCTGGGCGGTATTCTTTGATTGGAACGACGGTAAAATTGCCCGCAAAATGAAAGGCCGGACTGACAAACAGCGGAGTTTCGGAGCCCAGCTTGATTCGCTTATCGACATTGTCAGCTTTGGTATTTGCCCAGCAATTATTTTATTAAGCTACGGTGAATTTAGTCCCTGGTTTATGCCCGGCGCATTTTGTATTGTGGCAGCGGGGGTGCTTCGCTTGAGTTACTTCAATGTCTTCGGTCTGGTCGAAGAATCAACCTATCAAGGATTAGCCATTGACAATAATGGCATTGTTTTAACATTGTTTTTTGTGCTTGATGGTTTATTTAGTTCATTAGTTTTTATCCCCCTGCTTTATATTGTGGTAATGGGATTGGCGATCGCAAACGTAGCGCCAATGAGAACCCCCAAACTTGAAGGCGGTTGGTATCATGTCATTACGGCTTATACCCTTGTGCTGACAATAATTTTTGGTTGGCGGTTATTCTCTAATGCCTGAGATCGACATGCCTGAGGTGGACATGCCTGAGGTGGACAAGAAAGTAGTCGGCAATTATTGGGAGCAAGTTAAGCCAACTATCCTCGGGCCGTATATGATGGATGATTACGGTTTTCCAGCAAGTGCAGGAAAATTCCGCTTCGGTATTGAAGAGCAGGTTGTTGAGAAACTTATCCAGAATCTAGACCGTAACGGGGCAGCCCTGGATCTCGGCAGTGGCATGGGCTTTTGGGCCGAAAAGTTCGCATATAGTTTTGCGCGAGTCGATGCGCTTGAACGCAGCAGTTCCCTCTACTTAGATCTAGAAAAACGCTGCTCAAAGCATAGCAATATGCGTGCTTTTCTCGGTGACGCGTTGTCTTTCCAACCTGACCAACGCTATCAGCTGATTTTTCTTGGCGGCCTACTGATGTATCTAGATGAAAACGATGTAGTCATTCTACTGAAGCGGTTGAAACAATGCCTGGAGCCGGGTGGAATCATTCTTTGCCGCGAGTCCACAGTGAGAGACCAGACTTTAATCCTCAAAGGCGAATATAATGCTGTCTATCGTTCGGTGAAAAGCTACGCCTCACTCTTTCAAAAATGCGATCTAGCCCTTCGTCACAAGGAAAAAAATGAAGCCTATATCCTTCTGCAAATGGGTTGTGAATCAATCGATAAATGGAAAACTATAATGCCTAAACCATTTCAAGTCCTTTCATGGGTGGGCCATCTTACTTATTGGGGATTACGTGTCGGGAATCCGTTGATACAAAAGGTGCCAGGAGTTTTCAAAATACCGTTTCCAAAATTAGAGAATCACTTTCTTGTCGTTGAAGTCGCAACGGATTTATCCAACGATCAATTAAGCGTAAATGTTTGACACTACGAATATCCAGGCCCCGTATTCAAAAATCAAGTGCACCACTTTATCTGACCCCTTTATTGAGTCCCGTATTGAATCTGGGCACTTGATTTTTGAATACGGGTATTGTGACGTATTGTATTGAAATAGATGGAACATCTATTCCATCTATTATGATATTAATCCTGTAAACAGGGTGTTTTGCCCTCAGCTAATTGCCATCGCCGACAACCACTTTTGATCGAATGCTGTTCGCATAGCATCTACGGTATCTTGTATATAGTTGGCGGGAATGCGAATAATAAGAGAGTCTTTATTCCCCATATCTTTTACGCCGTGACCTAGAATGATTAACTCGCTATCCGTCAAAATGTAGCGATCGTGCAAGTCGTTACCTGCGTGCGCCCGAAACTCTACGTTACGGTGTTCTTTTACAAACTCCAGTAGAGTCCGAGGCAAAATGCCGGTCTTGCTTTCTTTTCCATCGGGGATTTTAGTCAAGAATCTAATCTCGTCACAATGTAGTAATGCCCCTAATCCCACAAAGGTGCCCGTCCCGTAATATGGATCACAGACTAGAATGCTCCCGGAAACATCCTTACATATTTCGGTTAAATTACGACGCGCAGTAAATGGTTTATCTGACTCAACATAAAAAACCTGTGGAGCATCAGGATTGGTGCCATGTGGGTCAAGCTCACAGTCTGGGATAAATGTTGCCCCGCGAGAAGTAGCATCGTACATTTGGGGAAATGCTGTTTCCTCGCTAAATGAAGCCCCCTCTAATTTTACGTATGTCATGCTCGCCTTAGTTAGGTTAGTCCCGCAAAGGTTGGCTCCCCTGAGGTTTGCGCCTCGCATATCTCCAGCGATGGTTCTCCCGGACAAATCTGGAACCCAGTCAGGATTTTTCTCGCGGTAATCATTCCATATGCTAATGTCACTTCTATTAAGCATTCGCTCTGCTTGACCGCTATCCATCTAACCTCCTATTGTCTGTCCTGCGATTGATCGGGATCGTCGAAAAACGGGGCCAGATACGGCCTTAAAAATCAGGCATCTTTAACCGCCCTGGTATAAGGCTAGAGGGTGGGGTCTAGATTCAATGCCTTACACCTCTCAATCCGACCTCCGAGTCCGCGCCTTGCGTACAATCTTCCCCACCGTCGTAAAATGCAAACCATAATAACCCGCAATCTGTTGATAACTGTAGCTACCAGTCGCGTACGCCTCCACAATGGCTTCGTTCAGACTACTCTTCCTTGATGCCAGCACTTCCAACGTTGGTGCCGGTGGACGGGCTTGTGCTTTTGGCACTCCAGGTCTATTCGATAGTCCTTTATCCTTCGACTGCTAAAACATAACAATGCCGTTACTCGGATGCATTTTTCGTTTACTGAGCTCACTACAAATACGCCGGTTACGGCTGACGTAATACGCCTCCCAACCGCACTCGCGCATTCATACGTTTGTGTAAAATTCTCACAATTTCAATCTTTGTATCGCCAACTGATCTATAGAATATGGTATGACTGGAGCAAGGAAATTTTCGATACCCACTTTTGATGAAGCCACATTCGACTCCAGTGCCTGGAGTTTCAGTGAGCATGTGGAAAGCATCGTCAAATTGCCTGGCGTAAATTCTACGCTGATGTCGCCCCCAGCGTCGCTCAGTGTAGGCTGCAATGGACTTCAAATCGCTTTTAGCCTTCTGAGTGAGGGTAAATGTTCCCATTAACCCAATTCTTCATCCAGTTCCTGCATCAAGCCTTCGTAGCTGTATTCGGCGGTTCCACTTTGTTCACCTTCTTCAAGTAAGTGCCGCAGCGTTGCAATCTTTCTTTCGTTGTCCTCAAGAAGTCTGAGGGCGGCACGGACGACTTCGCTTGTGGAAGCATAGCGGCCATTTGTAACTTGGTGGGCGATAAAATCTTCGAAATGATCGCCCAGGCTGATGCTCGTATTTTTGGCCATAGTGAAGCCTCCTCAATACCAATTAATACCGAATCATGGTATATGCCCTATAGCAAGTCAAGGCTGCCGGACGCTTTGCGGCCCAGCTTGAAGCGTTATGTGCTCAATAAATGTGGAAACATTATGAAATTAAAAGTAGTAGTACATGAAGCAGAAGAAGGAGGATTTTGAGCTGAAGTACTATCCATTCCTGGGTGCGCAACTCAAAGTGAATCCTTTGATGAATTATTGAGCAACATTTATGAAGACGTTGAAGGTTGTCTATCTGTTGATGTTCAGGATGTTGTCATAACAGAAAAAGCCAGGGTAATGGAGATCGCAGTTTGAAAGCTATCAGCGGCAAAAGGCTTTGTCGGCTACTTGAAAGTAAGGATTGGGAATTAAAACGAATCTGGTTCCGACCCGTTAAACAGGTGCACGCGAGCCTTTTTTGCGCGTCCTGCGAACCGCAGTGGGCGTACTTGAATGACTTGTATGCCTGCACTGGCATAGCTCCGGTGCAGAATTCGGCGGACAGGCTTTAAGCGTCTTTGGCCATTAGCTGCTATTAGCTGCGCTAGCTTTTGCCAACATGGCTCTGGCCACCCCTGAACCATTATCGCGACCGAGTTTGCGGGTAATAAAATCCCCAGCGGCGATCAGTTTGTCCAGATCAATGCCGTGTTCTATATCCAGGCCATTGAGCATATAGACAATATTTTCCGTAGCGACATTGCCGGTGGCACCGGGTGCGTAGGGGCAGCCACCGAGGCCCGCGACTGAGCTATCGATCACGGTGACACCCAACTCAAGTGCAGCATAAATATTGGCTAGAGCCTGACCATAGGTGTCATGGAGGTGCATGGCGATTTTATCGATAGACACTTCTGTCGCCACCGCATCGACCATGTTTTTGATATGTCCAGGTGTGGCAACGCCGATGGAGTCGCCGAGGGACACTTCGTAGCAACCCATGTCGAGGAGGGCCTTCGCCAATGGTGCAAGACCGCTAGCAGGCACTTCGCCCTGGTAGGGGCAGCCAGCGGCAACAGAAATATAGCCCCTGACCTGTAGGCCCTCGGTTAATGCGCTTGCGGTCAGTTGTGCGGAACGTTCAATGCCTTCGGCTATGGAGCAGTTGGTGTTTTTCTGACTGAAGTCTTCAGTGGCAGCGATAAATACGGCAACTTCTGATACACCGGCTGAAATAGCCCGCTCCAGGCCGCGCATATTGGGTGTGAGGGCAGAGTAAGTGACGCCCGTTTTGCGCTTGATGGTGCCGAATACCGCCTCGCTGCCGGCCATTTGCGGCACCCATTTAGGGCTCACGAAACTACCGCTTTCGATAGCCTGTACACCGGCATCGGCGAGCTTTTCAATAAGGGCGACCTTGGTCTCGGTATCTACCGGCTGTGGTTCATTCTGCAGGCCATCGCGAGGCCCAACTTCAAATATCTTTACACGCTTTGGCAGGTTCATAAGCTTTGATCCGGTGTTGTCAGGACTTTATGCGCCTACTCGCTATCGGCAATGGCGACTTCGAAATTTACCAGCTCTGCGCCGCCATCAACCAGATCTCCGGGCTGGAAGTAGAACTCCACCACCGTGCCGTCAGCGGGGGCGCGAATGGTGTGCTCCATTTTCATGGCTTCCATAATGACGATAGGCTGGTCTTTACTGACTGGGCTGCCAGCCTCGACGGGCAGTGTGACGATGGTGCCGGTCATCGGTGCGGTAAGGCCACCATCGGCGGTATCGGCGTCGAGGTCACCGCAATCTGGCTCGATGATGCTGAACTGCAGCGCAGCATCCTGGGTAAACAGGCTGTAAACACCGTTATGGGTAACCACTGTGGCATGGATGCGGTGACCGTCGATATCGGCATGCAGATCAGTAGCATCCAGGGTGCCGCTTACCTGACTATGGAATGGCGTGTCAGTGCCGGGGGTGGACACAGTAAAACGCTGGGGTGCGGTTTCTTCAGCGACTACGGTGACGTTGCGGCCATTTAAAAGCAAAGAGTAGTCGTGGACTTTCGCGCCACAGTTGTTCCAGCCGTTGACGGCGTGCCAGGGCGAGTAGGGGTCGGCACTCTGCGATGCTCGCGCGGTGGCATCCTGCTCACGTTGGAGGATGAGATAAAGTGTCGCGAGTGACAGATGTAAGTCACTATCTTTGTCGTTGCTGTGGAAAATCAGTTCACGGTGTTTGTCGATAAAGCCGGTATCGAGATCAGCGGTGCGAAACGGCTCCGATGTGGCCAGGTTATAGAGAAATTCGACATTAGTGGTCATGCCGCTAATATGGTATTCGGTTAATGCCTGCGCCAGACGAGCCAATGCGCGGTCGCGATTTTCATCCCAGACAATGAGTTTAGCAATCATCGGGTCGTAGTAAACACTGACCTCGTCGCCCTGCAAAACACCGGTATCAACACGTACATAGGCGCTTTCTTCCGGCGGTTGCAGGTAGGATAATGTGCCGGTAACAGGCAGAAAGTCGTTATCCGGATCTTCGGCATAGATACGTGCTTCAAAGGCGTGGCCATTGATTTGCAGTTGATCCTGGCTCAGCGGCAGGGTTTGCCCGGCGGCGACGCGCAGCTGCCATTCGACCAGATCCTGCCCGGTAATCATCTCAGTAACCGGATGCTCGACCTGCAGACGGGTGTTCATCTCCATAAAATAAAAGGTGTCGTCTTTGTCGAGCAGAAACTCGACAGTGCCTGCGCCCTCGTAATTAATAGTACTGGCAGCAAGTAGCGCAGCATCGCCCATGGCAGTGCGTACTGTGTCATTCATGCCCGGAGCCGGAGCTTCTTCAATTATTTTCTGGTGGCGGCGTTGTATCGAGCAGTCGCGCTCAAAAAGATAAACGCCATTCCCGTGCTGGTCACAAAAAACCTGTATTTCCACATGGCGAGGTTGAGTCAGGTATTTTTCTACCAGCATGCGCTCGTCGCCAAAGCTGGACAGGGATTCTCGTTTAGCGGCCTCCAGAGCTTCGTCACATCCCTCGCTACTCCACACCTGCCGCATGCCCTTGCCACCACCACCGGCGGTGGCTTTGAGCAGAACCGGGTAGCCCATGTCATCGGCGTGTTTTTTCAATACCGCTGGGCTTTGCTCGTCGCCATGGTAGCCGGGCACCAGCGGTACACCGGCTTTTTCCATAATTGATTTGGCTGCGGACTTCGAGCCCATGGCCTCTATGGCAGCGACCGGCGGACCGATAAAGACAATGTTGTTCTGCTTGCAGGCCTCGCTAAACGCCGCATTTTCTGAGAGAAAGCCGTAGCCTGGGTGAACGGCCTGGGCACCGGTTTTTTTGGCGGCATCAATCACTCGTTCAGCCAGTAGATAAGATTCCTTTGAAGGAGCCGGGCCAATATTCACGGCCTCATCGGCCATGGTGACGTGCAGCGCATTGCGGTCGGCATCGGAATACACCGCAACGGTGCGAATCCCCATTTTGCGAGCGGTACGGATAACCCGGCAGGCGATTTCACCACGGTTAGCGATTAGAATTTTGTCGAACATAGTTTGTGTTTCCTGAAGCGACCGGGCAAAGCCCTGGACACCAAAATTACATTCTAAAGACGCCGAATTTGGTGTCTTCAATTTCTTTGTTAAGACTGGCGGAGATACACAGGCCCAGCACTGTGCGGGTATCTGCGGGGTCGATAATGCCGTCATCCCACAGCCGCGCCGAAGCGTAGTAAGGGTGGCCCTGTTTTTCGTACAGGTCGATCACCGGCTGCTTAAAGGTAGCTTCTTCCTCAGCGCTCCAGGTCTCGCCTTTGCCTTCTATCTGTCCCCGCTTGACTGTAGCCAGTACCCCGGCGGCCTGTTCGCCGCCCATAACCGAAATTCTTGCATTGGGCCACATAAACAAAAAGCGTGGATCGTAGGAGCGCCCACACATACCGTAATTGCCCGCACCAAAGGAACCACCGATGATGATAGTAAACTTGGGTACCCGAGCGCAGGCCACAGCGGTGACCATTTTTGCGCCATGTTTGGCGATGCCGTCGGCTTCGTATTGTTTGCCGACCATGAAGCCGGTGATGTTTTGCAGGAATACCAGGGGGATTTTACGCTGGGCACAAATCTCAATAAAGTGAGCACCTTTTTGCGCCGACTCGCCAAATAAAATGCCGTTATTACCAAGGATGCCCACCGGGTAGCCGTGAATACGGGCAAAGCCGCAGACTAATGTGGCGCCAAATAGCGCTTTGAACTCGTCAAATTCGGAGCCATCGACAATACGAGCGATAACCTCGCGAACATCGTAGGGCTGTTTGGTATCTTTGGGTACCACGCCATATATTTCCTGCGAATCGTAAAGCGGCTCGACTGGCTCTTTAATATCGAGTTGACTCGGTTTGACGCGATTTAGCCGCGCGACGGACTGTCGCGCCAATTTTAAAGCATGGTGATCGTTCTGCGCGTAGTGGTCGGTTACCCCGGAAGTGCGGCAGTGCACGTCGGCCCCACCCAATTCTTCAGCGCTAACAATCTCCCCTGTGGCCGCTTTCACCAGTGGTGGGCCACCAAGAAAGATCGTACCTTGCTCCTTGACGATAATAGATTCGTCAGCCATCGCTGGTACATAAGCGCCACCGGCTGTGCAGGAGCCCATGACTACAGCGATTTGCGGGATGCCCTTCGAAGACATCACCGCTTCGTTGTAGAAGGCGCGACCGAAGTGTAAACGGTCGGGAAAAATCTCGGCCTGCATGGGTAAAAATGCCCCGCCGGAATCGACCAGATAGATACAGGGTAGATTGTTTTCTTCGGCGATAGTTTGGGCGCGGACATTCTTGGTTGCAGTCAGGGGATAGTAGGTTCCGCCCTTGACTGTGGCGTCGTTAACGATGATCAGACATTCCTGACCGGATACCCGGCCAATACCAGTGATCATACTGGCTGCTGGGACATAATCGTCGTAGCATTCCCAGGCGGCGAAAAGGGAGAATTCCAGAAACGGACTGCCGGGATCGAGGAGGTATTTAAGCCTGTCGCGTGGTAGTAACTTGCCACGGGCAACATGGCGCTCACGGGATTTTTCGTTGCCACCGAGTTTGATCTGCTCAATTTTAGCGGTCAGGTCATCGACTAGCGTCTGCATATAGTCGACGTTAGCCAAAAAATCTGCGCTGTGGGGGTTAACTTTAGATTTCAATACGGCCATAAATGTGTTCTCACTCCGGCTTGGATTCCAGGATTTTGGGGAAGGTCGCCCTATGAAAGCCGTTGTAGGCTTCGTTGTTGCGTTGTGCCCGTTTGATTTTTCGACCGAGAGGAGAGCTTAAACACAAAGAGCTACCACCATCGATCTTAAGGGTAACGCCGTTAATATAGCTTGCCCCTTCGCTGAGCAGGAAACATACGGCCGAGCTAACTTCAGATTCAGTGCCGACGCGATTTAAAGGCACCGACTCAGGGAAATGGGGAATGCACTCCAGCATTTCCGGGTCTTCGTAAGTGTCGAGGCCAGAGGAGGCCAGATAACCGGGCGCCACAGCGTTAAGTCGCACGCCGGCATAAGCCCATTCAACGGCGGCGGTTTGGGTGAGGTTTTCCATACCCGCACGGGCGGCCCCAGAGTGGGCCATGCGGGGCATGCCGCCAAAGTTGTCAGCGGTGATATTGACGATAGCGCCGCCGTGTTCTTTCATCGACTTTAGAAATACTGCCTTGGAAACAATAAAACCGCCGAGTAGGTTGGTGCGCACGACAGCAAGAAAACCGTTAGGGCTTATATTTTCAAGGTCGGCGGGGAATTGCCCGCCGGCGTTGTTGACCAGGCCGTGGATGGGACCATGGTCGGCGATAAATTTATCGATAACGACGTCGACAGCGTCGGCATCGCGAATATCAGCACAACCGTAAGCACAGATAGCGCCAAGGTTATCATTTTCAATCTCGCCTTTGACTGTGACGAGTTTTTCTTCGGTTCGGCCTATCATTAAAATGTTTGCGCCCAGGGAGGAGAGCTCGTGGGCGATACAGCGACCGAAGCCACTACCGGAGCCGGTGACCAATATCGTCTGACCCCGAAAAAGGCCCGTTTTTAGTACAGACTGGTAGCTCATTATTCTCCCCTTTTGGCTTTAGTTAGATTAGCTGCTAGTTTATATCAGGCTTTATACGTTAGTTCGTTATCTGGATTCATTAAATAGCTCTCTGCCCACAAGCATGCGGCGAATTTCCGAAGTGCCTGCACCTATCTCATAGAGTTTTGCATCTCTTAGCAGACGTCCGGTCGGGTACTCGTTGATGTAGCCATTACCGCCCAGGGCCTGGATGGCCTGTAACGCCATTTGCGTGGCTTTTTCCGCGGTGTACAGAATAACGGCAGCGGCATCTTTGCGCGAATCTTCGCCGCGGTCACAGGCTTTGGCCACCGCGTAAAGGTATGCACGCGAAGTATTCAGGTCAACATACATATCGGCCAGCTTTCCCTGCATTAACTGAAACTCACCAATGGGCTGGTTAAACTGCTTGCGGTCGTGGTAGTAGGGGATAACGATATCCATACACGCCTGCATCAGGCCGACTGGGCCGCCGGACAGCACCGTGCGCTCATAGTCGAGACCGGACATCAGCACCTTAACGCCTTCGTTCTCTTTACCGAGGATGTTTTCTGCGGGCACTTCACAGTCTTCAAAGACCAGTTCGCCGGTATTAGAGCCGCGCATGCCCAGTTTGTCGAGCTTTTGCGCACGGCTGAAGCCCGGGAAATCTCGCTCAACTATAAAGGCGGTGATGCCTTTTGAGCCTTTAGCAGGTTCCGTTTTAGCGTAAATCACATAGGTGTTGGCGTCTGGACCGTTGGTTATCCAGAATTTGTTGCCATTAAGAATGTAGTGATCACCGCGCTTTTCTGCGCGAAGCTTCATGCTCACTACATCGGAACCGGCACCAGGTTCGCTCATTGCCAGTGCACCGACATGTTCGCCAGAGCAGAGCTTCGGCAGGTACCTGGTTTTTTGCTCGTGGCTGCCATTTTTACGAATCTGGTTAATGCATAGATTTGAGTGGGCACCGTAGGAAAGACCCACTGCAGCTGAGGCTCGAGATATTTCTTCCATAGCCACAACATGGGCCAGGTAGCCCATGTCGGTGCCACCGTATTCTTCTTCGACAGTCATACCGAGCAAGCCCATAGCGCCGAATTGTTCCCACAGTTCAGCTGGGAAGTTATTGTCTATATCGATTTGCTCGGCGCGGGGTGCGATCTCGCCCTGGGCAAACTGATAGACGGCATCGCGCAACATATCGATGTCCTGACCAAGATCAAAGTTCATGCTTTTAAAAGAGCTGTGCATCTGATTTCTCTACTAGTGATTTGGAAACTTCTGTAGCCACAAAATCTATAGCCAGAAAGGTGGTCTATTAGCAGTCGTTGAGGGCAAGGGGCCGGAATATATCGGACGCAGGAACAAACATCAATTTGATATAGCTTATGCGAAAAACTCTAAACGACTATCTCGCTTCACCAGTCTGCTAATAAAGCACTGGAAATTCAATTTTGGGAGTGGGGTTTAACAGGGCAATTGAACAGGTAATTCAACAGTTGCCGAAGCCGCTTATTTCTTTCAAAATGCGGCAGCTTGTCATGAAGGTGTAGCCTGGCGTCTGGGAGTGAATTTCGGCGTTTGTAACAGGTTAGCCCACGCATATTACTGGCTGGATTTACCGGCCGACAATTTACTGGACAAACTATGTCAAAGCAAAGCTACAAATGTGGAGTGGCCAGAGACCCACTGATCTATAACACTATCGGCAATCAGTTTGATGAGGTGGTGAGTCGCTTCCCTGATAGTGAGGCACTGGTGGTTCCTCATCAGAATATCCGCTGGAGTTATAAAGAGTATCGGGCGCAGGTTGATCGCCTGGCCACTGGTCTGTTAGCGCTGGGCATAGAACCCGGTGATCGCGTGGGTATCTGGGCGCCCAATTGCTACGAATGGTGCCTCACTCAATTTGCCACAGCGAAGATAGGGGCCATACTGGTCTGTATTAATCCCGCCTATCGTTTATATGAGCTTGAATACGCGCTCAATAAAGTCAAATGCCGAGCTATTGTTAGCGCAGAGGCTTTTAAGACCAGTTTTTATTTAGAGATGCTGCAGACTCTGGCTCCAGAACTGGCTGACTGCGAACCCGGCAAGTTAAAATCCGCAAAACTTCCCCATCTTGAAATAGTTATCCGTCTTGGCGAGGAAAAAACCGCCGGCATGTTTAACTTTGGCGATGTCTGCGCAATGGGTGGTGAGGGCGAAATTGCCAGAGTTCAGGAACTGGCGGGTCTGTTGTCACCGGATGATCCCATCAATATCCAGTTTACCAGTGGTACTACCGGCAACCCGAAAGGCGCCACGCTGAGTCATTGCAATGTGCTTAATAATGGCCAGGTAAACGGAGATGTTATGCGGCTCACCGAGAACGACAGGGTGTGTATCCCGGTGCCGCTATACCACTGTTTTGGCATGGTGATTGGGAGTCTCGGTTGCATGACCCACGCCTCGGCAGCGATCTTTCCCGGAGAAGCTTTTGAACCGCTGACCACCTTGCAGGTTCTGTCAGATGAACGATGCACGACCTTACATGGCGTGCCCACGATGTTTATCGCGATGCTCGATCACCCTCAATTTGATACGTTCAGCTTTGACCACTTGCGTACCGGTATTATGGCCGGCGCACCGTGTCCGGTCGAGGTGATGAAGCAAGTGATCGACAAGATGAATATGGAACAGATTTTAATTGCTTATGGGCAGACAGAGTTAAGTCCCGTTAGCCATATTACCGAGCCTCACGACCCCCTTGATAAGAGAGTGGGCACAGTCGGTAAACCCTGCCCCCATTTAGAGACAAAAATTGTCGATGAAAACAACCGTGTTGTCGCTCTTGGCGAAAAAGGTGAGATTTGTACACGAGGCTACGCAGTGATGCAGGGTTACTGGGATGACGAAGAGAAAACTGCAGAAACCATCGATTCAGGTGGGTGGCTGCATTCCGGGGATATAGGGGTGATGGACGATGAAGGCTATGTCCAGGTCACCGGGCGTATTAAAGATATGGTGATTCGTGGCGGCGAAAATATCTATCCCCGTGAGGTGGAGGAGTTTTTATATACGCACCCTGGAATTCAGGAAGTTCAGGTGATCGGGGTACCCGATAAACGCCTCGGTGAACAGGTCTGTGCGTGGATAAAATGCCAGGACAGCGTTACGCTTAGCGAAGACGACATCCGCGCTTACTGCAAAGGTCAGATTACTCACTTCAAAGT
>Ga0164313_10004327_pt1 | contig 12653 bp, 11 predicted proteins | sample GuaBasSedimGuay4_FD_113735 | JGI IMG/M metagenome (GOLD analysis project Ga0164313, IMG submission 113735) | Subseafloor sediment microbial communities from Guaymas Basin, Gulf of California, Mexico - Guay4, Core 4569-4, 0-3 cm | ecosystem: Environmental > Aquatic > Marine > Hydrothermal vents... | reverse complement strand
TGACACGAAACCTGTGGACACGACAGTTGAGGATAACCACGATTGTGACGAATATTCTGTGGCTTGCTTTGTTAGGCTTCGTGGTATTACAGCCCCAGTTGCTGGATGTGGCCAGTGCGGAGTCGAAGGTAATCAACGACCTCATGCCCTTTTTCAACAGAGGCCTCAAGGTCGGCCTGGTAGTGATGATGGTGATCATTGCATGGGATACGGCAAGTCATATCTGGCGCTTGTGGGCCTTCACCAGGCAATCCACAAACAGCTGAACTGCTCTTGATGGTTTGGGTGAATGGCGGGTGATGGCCAGGAATTCACAGCGGTACTGAAAAATATCAGTTCCGATGCTGCGGATCAGTCCCTGTTCAACAAAGGGTCTGGCGTAGTGATCCGGCAGGTAGCCGATGTATCGCCCTGACAGCAGGAGATGAGCAATCGCCTCCTGGTCGTAGACGGTGACATCCCGCTTCATGCCCAGGCTACGTCCAATCTCCATATTAGGAGAGTGGTAGCCCAATCCTGCGTACTTGCATGCCAGGATGTCCGCTTTGCTGATGTCATCGTCTGCGAGCGGGTAAAGCTGGTGTCCGTTGCCACAATAAAGATACATTTGTTCATTGAACAACGGCACATAGTCGAGGCTGGGTGATGTCCGGTGAGCGGGTATCAGGCCTGCCTGGAATCGCCCTTCCATGACCCCGCGCTCGATTTCGTTCAAAGGCTCCACATAAACCTCCAGGCTCACTTCCGGTGCGAGGTCATCAAACAGCTCGAATGCCTTGCCTATTCGGGCCTCGGGATTGGAGACTGTTTTGTCGAACAAGGCGATAGTCATATGGCCGGTCATTCTTTGGTGCAGGTCATCAACTTCAGCCCGGAACTCATCCAGGGAGCCCAACAGGCGCAGGGTGGCCTGGTAAATATGCCTGCCTTCATCGGTCAGCGCAAAACCACCGCGTCCACGCGTGCACAGCGTAACGCCCAGGCGAATCTCCAGGTCCTTGATGTGGGTTGAAATGGTGGAACGGCCGATATTGAGTTCCAGTTCAGCGGCAGAAATACCGCCAGCCTCGGCAACCACACGAAATACGCGCAAGCGACGGATCTCGATATCACTTAGCTGTCCCATTACAATTTTCTGTGTCACTTTTTATCCCGAAATACCTGGCTTATTAATGTTTGATATTAACCGAACTAAAGATTGATAGAGTAAAATTTACAAAACATTACAATGGCTGTAAAGTTCGCCTTATCCTACTACTGATGATCAGGAGCCTGTCGGATTCAATAAGATCTACTGCGGAACAGCCGAGTTTGGCCAGATTCCCCGCTCTGTTGCGTCAAATAGCGGTGCTATTCTCCTTAACAGACCGAAAAATCTGACTCAAATCTGCTTCCCCTCGCTACGATCGATTAAACCCGACAGGCTCCTAACTGGAGCGTAATCGTGCTTATGAACAACAAACTGGCCGGATTGACCCAGACCCAACTGGATGCCCACTGGATGCCGTTTACCGGTAATCGCGATTTTAAAAAGAATCCCCGGATTATCGTTTCCGCTGAGGGAAACTATTACACCAGTGCTGATGGCCGTCAGATATTTGACGCGCTCAGCGGTCTTTGGACCTGTGGTGCCGGTCACAGCCGCCCGGAAATCACAGAGGCGGTCAGCCAGCAGATCAAGAAGCTGGATTTCAGCCCGGGATTCCAGTTTGGCCACCCTGGTTCATTTCAGCTGGCAGACCGCATTACGCAGTTTATGCCCGAAGGCCTTAACCGGGTTCTCTTCACCAATTCCGGCTCGGAAGCTGTTGATACTTCTCTGAAGATTGCCCGCGCCTATTGGCATAAAAGAGGCCAGGCATCCAAGACCAAATTGATTGGCCGCTCCAAGGGTTACCACGGGGTTAATTTCGGCGGGATCAGTGTCGGTGGATTACCGGCCAACCGCGCCCTGTACGGGGAAACGCTCGCGGCCGATTTCCTGCCACATACAATGTTGCCGGAAAACAAATTTGTGAAAGGCATGCCGGAAAATGGTGCCCATCGGGCTGATGAATTGCTGGAGATAATCGCTTTACATGACGCCTCGACAATTGCTGCCGTCATCGTTGAGCCTTTGGCCGGTTCTGCCGGTGTATTACCGCCACCAAAAGGTTATTTAAAGCGCTTGCGGGATATTTGCGACCAGCACAACATCCTGCTGATTTTTGACGAGGTGATTACCGCTTTTGGCCGCATGGGGTCACGCACCGGGGCAGAGGAGTTCGGTGTTACACCCGATATCATCAATACCGCCAAACAGCTCACTAACGGTACGGTGCCGATGGGCGCAGTAATTTGTAAACAGGAAATTTACGATACTTTCATGGAGAAAGGTGGTCCTGAGTACAACATTGAATTGCCACATGGTTACACGTACTCGGCGCACCCGGTTGCCTGTGCAGCGGGTCTGGCTTCGCTGGATATCCTGGACAATGACGGTTTGATCGAACGTGTGAGAACGATGTCACCGGCTTTTGAAACATCACTGCATGACTTAAAAGGTACGCAGTATATTTCCGACATCCGCAACTACGGACTGGCAGGGGCCCTGACGATCGAAGCAGCCCCTGGCGAGCCAATGTTGCGCCCATACCTGATTGCCATGAGCATGTGGGAAAAAGGTTTTTATATTCGCTACGGTGGTGACACGATCCAGTTAGGATTACCCTTTACCGTAGAAAACGAAGAGATTGACACATTGATGAGCGCCCTTGGCGATACCATCAGCGAATTAGATTAAAAGGCAAAGAATATGAATACGATTGGTCACCTGATCAACGGTGAAAGCCGTACCGATAACGTGCGCACCCAGGATGTTTTTAATCCATCTACAGGCGAGGTAGAAAAGCAGGTCGCGCTGGCATCAAAGGCCACGGTTGAGGAAGCAATTGCCGCTGCGCAGGCCGCTTACCCGGAATGGCGCAATACACCACCTGCCAGGCGTGCACGTGTGATGTTCCGTTTTAAGGATCTGCTTGAGCAACATGCCGGGGAGATCTGCAGATTGATCGGTCAGGAGCATGGCAAGATTGTTCATGACGCCATGGGTGAACTGCAACGCGGTATCGAGAATGTTGAGTACGCCTGTTATGCCCCGGAACTGTTGAAGGGTGAGCACTCAAAAAATGTAGGCCCTGCGATTGATTCGTGGAGTGAGTTTCAACCCCTGGGCGTGGTGGCTGGTATTACCCCATTCAATTTTCCGGCCATGGTGCCATTGTGGATGTACCCGATGGCCATCGTGTGTGGCAATACCTTCGTTCTCAAACCCTCCGAGCGGGACCCGTCCTCCGCCCTGCTAATTGCAAGCCTGCTAAAGGAGGCAGGGCTGCCCGATGGTGTTATGAACGTGGTCAACGGTGATAAGGAAGCGGTCGATACGCTGTTAACGGATGAGCGGGTGATGGCGATTAGTTTTGTCGGGTCCACCCCAATCGCAGAATATATTTACTCTACTGCCAGTGCTCACGGCAAACGCTGCCAGGCACTGGGTGGTGCCAAGAACCACGCCATCATTATGCCGGATGCGGATATGGACAATGCTGTTGCCGCGTTAAATGGCGCTGCTTTTGGTTCCTCGGGTGAGCGTTGCATGGCACTGTCTGTTGCCGTATGTGTTGGTGATGACGCTGCAGATGCGCTGGTCTCCAAAATGTCCTCCGCCATGCAGACTTTGAAAGTGGGCCCCTATAGTGATGCCAGCAATGACTTCGGTCCGGTGATCACAGCACAGCACATGGAAAAGGTTGTCGGCTATATCGATAGTGCCCAGGAACAGGGTGCAACCATTGTTGTGGATGGTCGCGATCCGGAAGTAGCTGGATTTGAGAATGGCTTCTATGTGGGTGGTACGCTGATAGATCATGTAAAACCCGGTATGACCTGTTACGAGCACGAAATTTTTGGGCCGGTTTTACTGGTGGTTCGCGCCGAAAGCATGGAAGAGGCCATGAAGATGATCAACGATCACGAGTACGGTAACGGTACCTGTATCTTCACCCGTGACGGTGAAGCTGCCCGATATTTCGCAGACAACATCTTGGTGGGAATGGTCGGCATAAACGTTCCACTGCCGGTACCGGTCTCCTATCACTCATTCGGTGGCTGGAAGCGCTCATTATTCGGTGACTTGTCCGCCTATGGTCCGGATTCAGTGCGCTTTTATACCCGGCGCAAAACCATTACCCAACGCTGGCCGTCAGCCGGTGTACGTGAAGGAGCACAGTTCTCATTCCCCAGTAATTAACCGGGGTTAACGTCATTCCGGGCTCGACCCGGAATCCATTTTGCTTTTTGCAGCACCGTTACCGGTCAGTCCTTAATGATTTCTATCGCTTTCAACGTTACCGCCCCATCCAGGTCCGTGCAGTCGAGTACAAAAATCTCGCTGCCGGCCGGACCACCCAAAATACCGGTGTCAGCGGGATTAATTGACAGGCTACCGTCTTCATAATCAATGCAATCCTGGGTGTCGGCAAAGAACACGGTATCGCCAATCGTGGCCTGCAATTGTTCAGGGCCGGCGATATGGGGTGGCGCATTGCCGATTGTGGTTGAAGTTGTAAAACTGGCACCCTCCTGTACGCTGAAATTGATATCCAGAAGAGTGTCGGGAGACTGAAAGTAGACAATGGCCCCTGGCTCCATAGTAACCATGCCTGAAGTGGTTATCGTGTTGCTTCCCTGGCAACGATAGATTCCCGCAGGAAAGTCAGCGTGAATCACCACATCTGCTCCATCACAACTGGTCTCAACGATCACCGGACCAAATGGGCCAAATTTCACCGGGCCATTACCTGCACGATCTGTACAGTCGAAGTACATATCCCAGCTGCCGTCATTCCAGTCGGGCTCGTTCAATGTTATTTCCCCACCCAGAAACAGGAAAAGGCGGTTGTTGTAATACGGGTTATTGAACCCATTGGCAGGTACGGTTGTTACTTTGGCAGTACCTTCCCCGGCATCCACACCACAGGTACCGGTAAGAAGAGCCATTGCATCCCGTGTAGCGCTTGCTGGTGATATCAGGCTGCCCGGCCCCGCTGGCGGTACGGTATCAATGGTCAAAAACAGGCCGGGTGAAGGACTGGACTCGGTCGCAGCCAGAACCCGGGTATAGGTGACGGTATGTTGGGTATCTGTCATCGGAGTGCTGACGGTCATGGTTTCTATCAGAGACGTACTGCAGTTATGTGTCTCCAGTAAGGTCTGGGCCACTGGCTTGTTCGTGTAAAACCTGATTTCATCATCGGCAGAGCTGCACAGCACATCCAGTGAAGGCGTGGTATCCATTGTGATGTTATCCGTGCTTACTACTCCGGTGTCGCTGCTGGCGAGCAGGTCAGGTATTGGCGGTGTACCTGCACAACCCGTACCGCCATCGGTGACTATCCAGCCATCAGTCGAGGTCAGCGTAGTCCTGGCTGTAACGGCTGCTGCAGAACAATAGTTGATGTTGACCGCCCCAAGGGTGACATTGTCAAGGTGCGGCTGTGCCTCCCAGCCAATTAGCAAACGGTCATAATTCCCGGCTGACATTCCACTGTCGTTAAACATATTGGTGGCATTCGACAGCAGGCCAATGTCCCAGTCACCCAGGTCGCGGTTAAAACTGCTGGCACTCAGTAACATACCAAACATATTGGTGACTGCGCCGGTATCCCAACCACCGATATCCGGGTTGGCCATGGGTGCATTCCGAAACAGTCCGGCCATATTGTTTACGGTAGAAGTATCCCAATTACTGACGTCTGGATTGGCCAGTGCAGCACCCCTAAACATCCGTTGCAGACTGCTAACTGACGACAGGTCGGGAACATCTTCGGCCAGAACCTGCAGATTAGCAGCACCCCAGAAGGCGTCAGCCATACTGGTCCATACATGGGTTCCCCATTGGTCTACAGACAGGATTTTCAGTTTATCTCCACCATTAGCGAAGCTGATGGTGTCAAAGCTGCCGCGAATACGAATAGTGCGCTCAGAACTATTTCCAAAGTTGTGGGTAACAGCACCGGTGATCGCTGATTGATCAAAGATGCCGTCATTATCCCAGTCCACTTCATAAGGGCCGCCTACCATTGGTACAGTGATGGATTGGGGGCCGGAAGTACCGGCCTGAGCAGGGCTCCATGTCGTGATAAAGGCATCGCCGGTTGTACAGTTCTGCCCCCCATCAGAGATTGTCCAGGCGTAATTGAGCTCGATGTTTTCGCGGGAAGTGGCGGCAAAGGCGGAACAATAGGTCGAGTTTCCCGCACTAAAAATGACAGCGGGCTGCAGGCTCTGCATGGACCACTTAATCAGGATGCTGTCATAGAGGGTATCGGGAAGGGTGACCAAAAAGAACATGTCCACCGCACTTAACAGGTGAGTGACGTCCCAGTCGCTGATATCCGGTGTTGCTGCAGTGGCGAGTTTGAACATGCTATCGGTGTTGGTAAGCGCAGCAGTGTTCCATCCGCTCACATCCGGGTCGGCACTGCCGGCACTTTGAAACATGGAAGACATATCAGTTACCAGGGCGGTATTCCAGCCACTGACATCCGGATTGGCGTTGCCGGCAAGGATGAACATTTCACTCATGGTTGTTACTGCAGAGGTGTCCCAGTTACTGGTATCCGGATTTGCCAACGAGGCACTCTTGAACATCCCGGACATATCGGTCACGGCAGAGAAATCCGGTGTATCGTTTGCAGTAACCTCAAGATTAACGGCGGATAAGAACATATTCTGCGCTGTGGTCCAGATAGTGTTGCCCCACTGATCAACGCGAACAAGTTTTTTGATATCACCACCACCGCCAAAGTTCAGGCTAATAGAACTACTCCGGACACGGATAGTGTAAGTCCCGGCTACACCAAAATCATGGCTGGCGATGAAGCTGTGGCCAAGCAAGTCAAATACGCCATTGTTATCCCAATCCACGTCATATGGCCCGCCAAAGAAGCGTAATTCAACTGAAGTGCTGGTGCTCGACCCTGGGTTGTCAGTTTTCCATGTGGTTACAAAATCATCTGCTGGTGCGGCGAGGATGGTAGTAGTAAAAAACAAAAACAGCAGTGCTGACAAATAGCATAACTTCACCGCTTGAACGGATGATCCTACATGCATGTTGACTCCCCTTGGATTGATCCAGTGACCCTTGACTAACAATGCAGAGTATACATTCTTTTAATTTAAATCATTCTGATCAATACGCCACTCAATGCTCCAACTACCAGCGCCACATTGGCACCCAGGGTCAGAAACATACCCGGTGCACGTGTTTTGGGGTCTTTTATGTATTCTGCAGAATATAAAAAGCGGCCGATGATGAAAGTTGCTCCTGCGGCCAGTACCCATGTGCCGCTCAAGTAGTGTGCGAAAGCGAAAGCTGCAGGTATCATAACTACCAATTGCTCCATGGTGTTTTGCTGAACCCTGAACATACGTTCCCAGGCTTCATCACCCTCACAGGCTGGTGCGTCGACGTGGTATTTCCCGCGCGATGCGCCAACACGAACGGTAAACCACATGTATTGCAGCAAGGCCAGTAAGACAATCAGAGTTGCATGTTCCATTTTTCATTCCTCGTGTAGGGTGGACATTCATGTCCACCGATAAAATTTAACCACCTTCTCCACGCTTGTCACCATGAACCCATGTAACTTCAGAGCCACCCTGTGCCCTGGCCAGCACCCTTGCGATAACGAACAACAGATCAGATAAACGATTCAGGTAGCGCAGGCTGGCTTCATTAATGTCTTCAACTTTTGCCAATGACACCAGCAATCGCTCTGCACGCCGGCAAACTGTACGTGCCAGGTGACAACGGGCCGCAGGTTCTGATCCACCGGGAAGGATGAAGTCTTTTAGCGGTGGCAGGTCATCGTTAAATTGGTCAAGGTCGGCTTCAAGTTGATCAATGAATTCATCGGATATCATGGTATAACCCGGCATGCATAGCTCACCGCCCAGGTCGAATAATTCATGTTGTGTGCGGGTCAGGCAGGCTCGAACCGATTCTTCAAGCTCAGCTGACAACACCAACCCGATCAGGCTGTTGAGTTCATCCACCGTACCAAAGGTCTCAACACGCAGGCTGTCCTTGTCGACGCGTGAGCCATCGCCGAGTCCGGTCGTACCCTTGTCGCCGGTGCGCGTGTAAATTTTTGAAAGCCGGTTGCCCATTGTTGCAGTGGTTCCTGGATGAGGAAAAAGAAAGACAATATATCATGATGGCCGCTTCAGCCGTTGTGATCAGCACCGTTTGCAGTCCGGGCCATCCAGCTAAAGCCGCATTCCTTCAGCATGTTGAGCCCATCTTTATGGCCCATTAACATGGTCAGTGTGCTTAAAGATCCTGCCAGGAGGCAACTTGGTGCGAGTACCGACACGCTTTGAAAACCGTTGACAGGCCAGCCTGTTCCGGGGTGGATGATATGCCCGTAGCGTTTGCCATTGATAACGCTGACACGCTCATAATCGCCGCTGGTAGCAAGGCCACCGCCATGGACAGGTATTGCTGCCATGGCTTTACCGGTTTGCTGTTGACGGTGATCAGGATTGCGAATACCCATATTCCATGGTTTTCTATCCACCCTTGGCCCGGTGGCATGAATATCCCCGCCAAGTTCAACCCAGGCAGAGTTCATTTCCCTTCGTTTTAGCAGTAATGCTGCCCGGTCTGCAGCATATTCTTTCACTATTCCACCCAGTTCAAGCTGCATTCCTTTAGGTATGGACAGCCTGGGTGATTTCCACTGGAGTCTGGCCCAGCCGGTTGATTGCAAAGCGGATGATAGTTCTGTATTGGTTGGTAAGCTTTCGCGTCGATGCCACAGGCGCGCAAGCCGGCCGGTCGTGATATCGAAAAGACCATGGCTGATTTCAAACTGGTTTGCGGCATAACCGAGTAAGGATGCTGTTTCGGCATCAACCTCGACACCACCTGCCTGTCTGGCTTCGGATTGCAAGCGCGTGATATAGCTGTCTTTACTGAAATGTGAAAATTTTCTGTCCAGTCGATGCACTTCATTTTCAGCTTCTGCCATGGCCAGTTCCGCTTCTTTTGCATCGGTGCTGAATACGCCGATCTCGCATGGACAGCCCATGGAGTGGAAACGCCGGCGGTGCAATTTCATACTCATGTGCTCACTGCCAGCTGATTTGCCAGCCAAGGCTGATACGCCAGAAATCAACCAGTGCAGGTGTCTCAAAAAGCGGCCCGGATATAGCCAGTGATTCGCTTGAGTTGTAGATGTCTGCATTCAAAGCAACAGACCAGATTTCAGCCCTCCACGTACCTGAAAGTCGGTAACGCATGGCACCGTAGGTAGCCAACCGGTAATCGCTGCTCCAGTATTTTGGTTGGTGGCCATCGGTAATTGCGGGCTGATAAAATTCTGCCGCCCGCTGACTGTGATAGCGAATGGATGGCGCTAATTCAAGATTTTCACCGAACGGCTGATGCCAGGCAAGATCCAGTGTGTGTGCCGTTACGCTCCAGTCATCGTCGTAAAAGCGGTAATTGGCATGCAAAGCAGCATTACTGCCAATGAAATACTGACGGAAGCGCGTTGTCCATGAAAAAGCGGTACGTTGATCCGGCCGGTGATCAAAAAACACCACGCCGTTGATCCACATTTCCTTGTAGGGGTCTGACAGGTAGCCGTCATGGTGAGTGACCTGTACACCGCTTTGGATCAGCGCGTTACGATTCAGTACACGGGTTAGCCCGAAAGAGGCTGAAGTGCTGTTTTTTTCAGCATGAGGAACACGGCCAAAAAGAATCGCGTCGGTTGGTGAAAGCCGGTCATCCGAATAACTTACTCCCCATGACAGCGTGGTGTGCTTATTCTGCTGTTCATACTCCCCGGTATAGGCAACTGAAAGTGCTTCGTAATCATTCTCGGTGGAATAACCGCCTCGAAATGCGTGTATTACGCCGTTCTTTTGAGTGCCGAGTGTGAGGCCGATTTCATTGCGGGTTTCGTGAATGGTGGCGCCGCTCATTACCTGCAATGGCCCCTTAACCGGATCGGGAAGCACATACCATGGTGAAGAACCGCTCATGGATTCGTGAATGCCTTCAACGGTCAGCGTAAAACGCTCATTCAACTCCCGTTCGAAGCGGAACTGGTGAGATTTGATTCTGTAACGGTCCGGATCACCTTGCGCCAACACGTTATGGGGCAGGGGTTCCTCATCGTAAAGCGTATAACGGTAATGAACACTGTTTGGGTCGTTCTCGGCCGCCAACAATTCGGTGAAGCCTGGCAGGCTCAGGCTGGAAACCAGCAACGAGCTCGCAGTCCGTGATAACTTCCTCGTGGCCATCAGGTGTCGTCAGTTGCAACCACAGCCGCCGCCCGCCGGGCCGTTACCGCCTGAGGCGGCTTCTTTACTGTTATAGGTTTGTGCATCAATGCTGGACAACAATGGATCAGCATCCAGCGCCATGTGGGGTTTGGCCAGCCTGCCACGTTCCCAGGGCTGAACCTCCGCACACGCGCTGAGTTCAATCAGGCTGAGAAGCAGCAATATTATCCAACAGCGCTTTAATGTCATTTTCAATGGTTCCGATGTGTGATCGTTCAAAGCCTATATAAATATTAGCAAGTCTCCCGCTGGAATCTACCAGGAAGGAGGTTGGCATGGCGGGTACGGACCAAAGCTTCGCACTGATTGCGTCCGGGTCTGCCAGGATCAGGTAACTGACCGGGTGGCGCTTCAAAAAGGCCTCGGCATCCTTGCGGTCTTCATCAAGGTTAATGGCAATGATCAGAAACTGATCAGCCGGCAGGCGTTTATGCAAGGCCTCGTATAGCGGTAGTGACTGGCGGCAAGGCCCACACCATGATGCCCAGAAATCCACGTAAACAAACTTACCTTTGAAGTCGGAAAGCTGGACGGTTTCCCCATTGTCGAGTCGTGGCAATTCGAAACCCGGTGCCTGGTCTCCAGGTTGCACAGCAACTGCCTGCAAGCTCAGGCCAGCCCAAAGCATCAAGGTCCAAATTAACCTGGTCGTGGGATTAAGCATCAATATCCAGTGAGAGCAGGGTGTGCAACAGGCTATCCTGAAAAGTCGCATTACTCGTCAGCCTGGTGTGAGACTCACATACAAAGATCGGGTAATCCAGCGGAAACGAGACCCATTTATGACGTGGAACTGACGGGTCGAGTGATTCCCGCGCCGGTGTTAATTTGCAGTCGCCACCCATCACGATCAGCTGATAGGGCTGCGCAGGCAGTGGCACAGTCAATGACCAGGTGAAGCGCCTGGCACGTTCCAGGTGCTTTTCAAAGTATTGCTCAAGTAATGCCAGGTAAGCAGCACCTTCGTCTTCATTGTCATATCGCTGCATGATTCTTGCGCGCACCCTCGGATCAAAAATGGACCACTGGAAGCGTCTCCAGATTTCGACATCATATAAATCACGGTTGAGTGGCTTGCCGGCAGAGGTCACGATCCAGTCGTTCAATGCGTGCGGGAATAACTGGTAGGCACTTGGCATTGTTGCCAACGTTTCTGTAGGTACCGCCCTGGTGCCAATCTTGAAGCCCTTGATAAAGGAGTGCAGGGCACCGACTGAGCCGAGGTTTGGTGTGCCCAATAATATGACCCGGCGCACCCTTTCTGCGCCGTGCAGGTTGACGTCGAACTCATTGTCATCCAGCGTATCGTGCTCGCCATACCTGAGGTAATAACGTGCAATCAGTCCACCCATGGAGTGGGCGACCAGGTCAACTTTTAAGCCGGGGTCTGCGTAATCAACGCGGATTTGCTCAATAAACCGGGACAGCTTGCGAACGGATTCCACGTTATCCTGGCGCCAGTCGTATACGAATACATAGTAATTGCGTGAATTCGCAGACTGACGTGTGCCCGGTTCAGCGTATTGAAAGCGGCCCGCTGATTCGAGTGTTTCGGTAATGCCGGCATAATAATTTTTACCGGCTATATGGTCCAGTAGTCCGGATGCGGTCAGTGAGGACGGTTTTGGCAGCAGGGTTTGGGGGTCGATTTCAAGCGCGGTTTTTTCGTAGTCTGAAAACAGTAATTTGACCGGGCTACCGACCCAGATCTCCTGTCCGCTTACAGTATCTTCCAGTTTTGACCCCATCAGACCGTGTATCAATACGACCGGTGGTTGCTTTACTTCCTGATTCTGCCGGTATAGTCGCTCCAGGTCCGGCTTGACTGCCACGCTGCAGGACTGCAATCCCAATAATATCAGGCCCATTAACATCAGGTACCCGGTGGCTTGCAAGTATTTGCATTGCTTTGCGGTCATTTAGCTACATTGCCCATATTAATATGTGTTGATATCACGCAAAGTATAGATGCACGAAATCTCACGGCTTACCTATCTGGAACTGAATATGCAGGAAAATATTACATTCGAGAATCGACAGGCACAGGTGTTATCCGGTGTTTTGCACACGCCTGCCAGCGGGCAAACCCTTGCCTGCGCCCTGTTTGCACACTGTTTTACCTGCACCAAGAACAGCAAGGCTGCCGTGCGTATTTCCGAGGCACTGGCGGCGGAGGGAGTTGAGGTTTTACGCTTCGATTTTACCGGTCTTGGTCAGAGTGAAGGCGATTTCTCCAGCACCGATTTCTCCAG
>Ga0164313_10004326_pt1 | contig 12654 bp, 9 predicted proteins | sample GuaBasSedimGuay4_FD_113735 | JGI IMG/M metagenome (GOLD analysis project Ga0164313, IMG submission 113735) | Subseafloor sediment microbial communities from Guaymas Basin, Gulf of California, Mexico - Guay4, Core 4569-4, 0-3 cm | ecosystem: Environmental > Aquatic > Marine > Hydrothermal vents >... | reverse complement strand
CGCTGCCGTGGAAACGCACCTCGCTTGGCGAGGCCGTACAATATGACCGCCGCGCTGAAGTGAAAGAGAGCTTCGTAGAGCTGCGTCGGGTGCCGCATGTGCCCATCGCCGAAGTCGACGCCCCAGGGCACGTTCGTCGAGGCGCCGAAGCAACACCCAGCCCAGAAGCATCCGAGCCGTCCGATGGCAATGGTCACCGCCAAGGGCACGGCAAACCCGTCGCCCGTCTTGACCGTCACCCCCGCTGCGAGCTTGGCGACCTCGACGCCGAGGTAGCCGCCGACCAAGCCGAAAGTGATCGTGCGCCCGTCGTTCATCCAGACACTTCCGTCGACGAGCCCGGCGGGGTCCATCACCAGCCAGGGGACCTTCGCGCCGAGGGCGCCCCCTACCGTTGCGCCGATGACGATGCCCAGTCGTGACAGCCGCGGAAGGTCGAGGGACGGTGACGTGCGCCTGCGGACGACCAATCCGACGACGAACGCGCTGCTCATGATGAGGACGTATCCGGCGTCCAACTCAGTGCCCGAGTACCAGGATCGCCGCGAAGCAGATCGCCACCAAGAAGACGAACGCCGCAACGGCCAAGAGCATCAAGAGACCGATCGCGATCGCGGTGCCGGCCATCCCGACGGCGACGGTGGTGACGACCTTGGCCACGACGTCGGAGCTTCCGTCGGGCGCCTCGCGAGTGGCACCGGATGCCGGCTGTGCTGGGGCGAGCGCCGCACCGCTCGAAGCTGCGGCGGCGGGCCCCGACTTGGACCCCTCCCAGAAGTCGAAGCGCTGCACGTAGAGGATGCGCGTCATCACCACGAGCACCGGGACCAATGCGGCGGCGTAGGGAATGAGCAGCCCGGGCCAGAGGAATGCGAGCTCCAACCCGACGCCGGACAATACGAAGAGCGCTACGACGAAGGCGACGACCCAGCCAATCCCCGCCGCGGGAGATGCTTGCGCGATGCGAGCCACCGGCGCCGCGCCCGCGCCGAGGGGATAGCCGCAGAGCCAGCAGAAGCTGGCTCCGGGGGCGGGGTCGCTCCCGCAGCTCGCGCAAAGACCGGCGCTCACGGCGCCTCCCTGCGCGCGGCGTAGGCCTCGGCCGCCTCCCGAAGCATCTTCATCAAATACACCAGGGCAAGCCCCGCCAACGCGAGCGCGAGGATGGTCATCAGCTGTTGATAGCGCGGCACGCGCGTCTCCGGCCGCCGCAGCCAGGCGTCGCCCACGAGCACCACGTACCCGACGATCGTGGCGAGGGCCGTATAGCGCACGAGACCTGCGCTGAATCGCAATGGAGCGGCGGCGAGGATGATGAAATACGTGATGACCAGTGGGCTCCGGGGGCCATCGGCGATCAGCAGAATTGAGGTGAGGAGAACGACGTCGACGGTTGTGGTGATGTACTTCAGCGTCGTTGGAAACCTGCGGCTACGCATCATGATGAGCACGCCCAACGCGGACGCGACCCACGCGACGGCGAGGGCGGTCACGGCGGCGTGAAAACGCTCGTCCACACCTTCGACCGGCGGGAACTCGATGAATCCGAGATTCAACCCGTGGCGATTGACGAGCTCAATTGCGTAGAAACACGCGATAGCCAAGATACGCATCAAGTTGGCGCGCTCTTCGCCGCGGTACGACCACACCCGCTCAACCACGTGCCATGCGCTGGGAGGAGCTACCGTCATGACGGGGAGGGTCGCACGGCTCGATAGCTGCGGATAGAAGTCCGCGTGCGGCGACCCGGCTGGGGAGCTCGAAGGCGAGCTCGAAGAATGGCGTCGATTCGGGACCGCCGGACGCCGCCGAGGTCACCCCCAGCCCGAGCTACGCACGCAGCGCCCGAAGACACGAGGAGTTCGAGGTCGACGTGCACAATACGAACTCGACCATGAACCACATCCAGATCCGTGAGGGCTCCGCTAGCTTCGAGTGCGAGACCCCCGAGGGCGGCACCTTCGCCGCGCACCTCGTCTTCGAGGGTTGCAGCTAGTACGCATCTCAACAATTCCGACCGAGGATTTCGGAGCGCGGCCGGCTATTGGATTCACGCTCTCTCCGGTGTCCCGAAGAAGCGTTTCTACCTCGGAGCGGATACTGCGCGAAAATCTTTCGTAGCCCACGTCCGTGAACGGGCAGGTTGCAGCTACGTAGTTGTGTTCGTGATTTCGCTCGGGGTAGCCTCCGCGGCGACGCGCACGGAGCGCGAACCGATTATCCCTACCGGAGAGACAAACCAATGCAGCGCAATCCCCTATTCTTCCTTCTCCTCGCGGGCGCCCTCGTGAGCGTCGGCTGCGGCGACGACGACCCTGTCACCGACGCGGGCACCGACTCCAGCACCCCCACCGACTCCGGCACCCCCACCGACTCCGGCACCCCCACCGACTCGGGCACGGATAGCGGCGGCGGCGGCGGTGGCGATTTCTGCATGGAGGAGTGCACCGATACCGCTGACTGCACCATCGGAAGCGCGGATATCGGGGCTACCTGCGAGAGCGGCCGCTGCGTCAACTCGGCCGGCGGCTGTGCTGACGACGACGCCTGCATGGTGACCTTCAGTGGCTGGACCACGGCGTGCACCTCCGGAGGCACCGAGTGCGACGCGCTCGCCCAGGTCTGCACGTCCCTCGGGCTCTGCGCCATGCCTGCTGGCGGTGCCGTGGCGTGCGACGCCATCGGCATGGCCGACCACATGATGACTGACATCGACGGTGGCGACATCACCGTTTGCGCCAACACCAACTACGAGTGCCTCAGCGGTGCCTGCGTCGACCCCTGCGAGGCCGACGCCGACTGCAGCGCCTTGGCCTTTGCCCCGGTTTGCAACACGGACACCGGGCTCTGCGAGTGCGACATGGACAGCCAGTGCGCCGGCAACCTCCCCGGGACGAGCGTCTGCGTCGACGGCAACTGTGCCTGCGGCGCGGACACCGATTGCGACGCCGTCGACAACGCCGACGTCTGCAACTCGGGCGCCTGCGGCTGCTCCGACGTGGCCATCTGCACCGAGACCGTCTACGACGGAACGACCTCGGTCTGCGAAGCCCCCTAGGCCCACCGTGACAGAGGCTGTCTTCGGGGGCTCCTGGGCCCCGGAGGGGGCCTGAGTTCGAAGAACGACCGAACGCGATTCAATTCGCGCTCGGTCGTTTTTCGTTGAGCCGGAGGGCGCGACGGTGGTGAGCACACCGCGCTAGGAGCGAAAACGGGCTGCCCCAGTAATCCTTCGCCAAGGAGGCTACCGCGCTTGCGGTCAAAGCCGCTCGTCTCTTGCTCCGTACCCGAAGTCAGCGAACACGCCAATCATCCAGGATGCCTTGCATGCCCCGATGGAGATGGGCGAACACAGACTCTCGGGCCCTGCACGTGGTCCGATGTTTGGGTCAATCGCGCACTAAATCAATCCGAGTTGATAGCAGCTGCCGACGAGGCCGGCGCGGGTCGAGACGCCGAAGCGGTGTCGCATGTGTTCGATGTGGGTGCGCACGGTTCCTTCGCTCATGCCGAGCGCTTCTGCGATCCCGCCAGTCGTCTCTCCCTTGGCGAGGAGCCGCAGGACGTCGCGCTCGCGGGGCGTCACGCGTTGCCATGGCTCGCGCCGTTCGGCGAAGCTCGAGAGTACGCAGACGGCTTGTCCGCCGAGGGCTAGACACGCGAGGTTGTACCGGCCGTTCGGAAGCTGGACGGTCGTCGACTTGCCATGACCGACGCCCCCTTCGAGGAGGCGCTGAACGCATCCGAACTCACAAGGCAGGCTCGTGGCTTCTTCGAGCTTGCCGACGGTGTCCCAGCACTTCTGCCCAACCGCTCGGCCGGTCAGCGCCTTGGCACTTCGGTTCATGTACACGACGTCACCGGAGGCGTCAGCGACGACGACCGCGGGCTGCTTCTTATCCGGGCTCACGAGGGCCATCGTTACATCGTCTCGGTGGGGGGCCAAGCGCTGAGATCATGCTCGGGGAAAGAGACCGCGCAAGCGCAGTCCACCGGCGGGACAGACGACGAGGCAGTCTCCACAGGCGATGCAAGACGATGCGCTCAAGGCGCGTCCTTCATCGAACGCGAGGTGGGCGCCCGGCCCACGCCCCTTGCGTGTGATCACACCGCGCTCGCAAGCCCGGACGCACCTGTCGCAGCGAATACAGGCCTCCGACTCGACCAAGGCGTACTCGGAGCCCCCCGGGCTCGGTACCCGCGGCTGAGGGGCGAAGCGCGTCTGCTCGACGCCGAGCTCCTCGGCGAGGAGCTCCACCTCGCAAGGCCCACCGCCGTGTTCTCCATGCTCCGCCAGCACGAGTTCCATCACGACGCGCCGGCGAGCCCGAAGACGCGGGCCACTCGCGTCGACCACCATGCCCTGCTCCGCCCGGGTGCTGCAGGCAGAGACCAGCGCGCGCTCTCCTTCGATCGCGACGACGCAGAGCCGGCACACGGCGCGCGGGTCCCGGCCCGGCAGATGGCAGAGGCGTGGCACGTCTATGCCAACGGCGTCCGCGGCTTCGAGGAGCGTCGTGCCGCGACGGACGCTCACCTCGCATCCGTCGATCGTCAGTTGGATCTTCTGCATGCGTCGCATTCGTGTTCCTCGTCTTCGAGATGCCTCGTCACGACCTCGGGGAAGCTCTTCAGCACGGAGAGTGCGCGGCGCGGTGCGTCCCGACCGAGGCCGCAGGCGCTCGTCTCCGTCATGGTGTCGGAGAGCTCCTCGATCGCGCTGAGAGTTGCCTCGGGGGCATGGCCCTTCGCGAGTTCGCTCCACATACGTTCGAGCTCTCGGCTCCCGACGCGGCACGGTGTGCAGCGGCCACAGGTCTCTTTCGCGGCGAACCGCGCCGCATTCAGCGCCTCCGCGACGGGGCAACTCGAGGAGGACACGACCCGGAGGGTGCCCGTGCCAGGAAGCTCGCCGACGAGAGTCGAGTCGCCGGACGCCGGTAGGAGTTCACCGGTCGGCCCACCCACCGCAAATGCCAAGAGCCCGGGTTTCGAGGCCCCGTCCCCTAGGCCTCCCCCGGCCGTCTCGACGAGTTCGGAAAGGGAGACATCACGCGGGACCGAGTAGACCCCGGGGCGCCCGACGGCACCGGATACGGAGATCAGACGCGGGAGCTCCGGGGCCCGCGCGTCCCGCACCGAGAGCAAGAGAGGCAGCCATGCGAGGGTCTCTACGTTGTGCACCAGGGTCGGGCGCCCCCGAAGGCCGCTCTCGGTCGGGTGAGGTGGGCGCTCTCGCGGCTCGCCCCGCTCTCCTTCGAGGAACGCGAGGAGCGCGCTTTCCTCACCGCAGACGTAGAGCCCCGACCCTTCGACGAGCACGAAGCGCTCGGCGAGCTCCGGGTGTGTCTCGGCGAGGCCCGAGATGGCTTTGTCGAGGGCGCTCCTGACGGACGAATCGCCCGGGTGGTGTACGACGTGAATTTCGTTCGCCTCGATGACGTGGGCCGCGATCGCCGCTCCCTCGATCACGAGTTCGGGGCGGCGCTCCATGAGCACTCGGTCCTTGAACGAGTCAGGCTCTCCCTCCTGCCCGTTGACGACCAGCACCCTGGGCTTCTTCTGGGCGAGCACGGCGTCCCACTTCATCGCGGCGGGGAAGCGAGCGCCACCGCAGCCCCTGAGGCCGCTCTCACGCACGCGCTCGACGACATCCTGCCGCGACTCCGTCATCACGCGTCCGAGGACCCCGAAGGGAACCTCGCCTGGGGGAACGAGGTTGTCGATCCCCTGAACCACCAGACCAGGGGGCCGTGCGCTCTCTTCGGGAGGGACATCGCCGTAGAAGGACCGGACGCCTTCCTCGGCGGCAGCTCCGGGTGCCGGCGCGAAAGAGCGTGCGGTACCCAGCCAGCGGTCGAGGGTGGGCGCCAAGGGGTTCATGAGGAGGATGGCCCACATCTCCGGGCCGGGGATCGTCGTGTACAGCCGTCCCAGGACGCCGAGGGCGCCGGCCCCGGCGCCGAAGATCAAGCCGCCCAGCCGGGTGTTGGGGGTGGTGGCGGGATCCGTGGCGAAGAAGAAGGCGTAGAGGAAGATCGGCCCGCCCAGGAGGTAGACCACCGGGTCGAGGACCCATGGGGCGTGGCCGTGGATCGCGCTGCTCGCGGGCAAGACGAGCACCAATACGATGACGGTACCGAGCATCCCGAGGGTCGCCTCACGCTTGACCGCAACGAGCGTCACGAGCGTGATGCCGGTCATGGCGAGGAGCGCGGCGCTCGTCTCGCCGATCGCTCCCGGCGTCGTGCCGGCGAGCATGTCGAGGAGCTCGGGGGCTGGGGTGCCGCCGGCCGCGACGAAGAGAGGGCTGGCGCTGCTGACGACGTCCGGGTCGACCGCGGCCGCCGGGGTCGAGAGCTCGACCACGGCGACCGCGGCCCGGCCGAGGGCAGCGGGGTTGAAGGGGTTCGTGCCGAGCTTCTGGGAGCGGTGCTTGCCAGCGACCTCGGCGACGGCGGCACCGAGGAGGATCAGCGACAGGGGGGTGTCCGCCGAGAGCGTGAGGCCGAGGAGGAGGCCCGTGATCAGAGAGCCCGCGTTGAGGTAGCGCCAGCTCTGTCCCGACAGAGCGCGCGCGGCAATGCCGAGCCCCGCGCAGAAGAAGACACTCAACAGAAGTACCATCCCTGCTCGCGGGCCGAAGCGTATGGCGCCGAATACCGCGAGTGGAATGAGCAGCGAGACCACGCTCCACCTCGCGCCGAGGTGAGCTCTGAGGGCGCGTGCGCCGGCGAGTTGGCGAGTGAAGGCGGTCGTCCAGGTCCGTGTCGAGCTCGCCATCACCGTCCCTCCAGGAGGTCGCGCCAACGCTCGAGGTCGTCGTCGGCATCGTCGATCCACGACCGTGTCTCGTCCCCGCGATGGCATCCGGAACACTCTCTGGCTGGGGCTTGGTGGCAGACGACGCACGCGGCGGGATGCGCGCCCCCGAGCACCGCGTGGAGTCCGGCACCCGAGGTTTCGGCGACCGGACGCAGGAAGGCATCGGTGTGGCTCGCCGGTGCCCGTTCGTGACACGCGATGCAGGTCCTCGGCTCGTGACAGGTCCGGCAGCGACCCGCCAGCTCCGGTCCGACATGACCATGGGCGAGGTCCCACTCTCGCTCCCGGTGGTGGCGGGGAGCTTCGTCGTGGCACGAGGCACACTCTCCGAGCGCTGCGCGTTCATGGGGCGCGGCGGCGTCGGCTCTGCGCAAGAGAGACGCGGCGACGATGGCGGCGACCACGATGAGGGCTCCCACCAGGGCAATGCGTTTCATCGCGCGCCCCCCTCGTCACTTTGGGTGCCCGCGGCGCATCGGAAGCCCACGTCGAAGGCCCGGAAGGAAGGCTCCCGGGGACGTCCGGCGCCGCACGCCGTGCCGCTCGCGTTGCTGCGCGAGCTGCCTCCCACGACCCACTCGTCTTCGGTCCACTCCGCTACATTTCCCGAGAGGTGTAGGCATCCGTCGGGGGAAGCACCCGCCGGGAACGAGTCTGCGGGCGCAGCGTAGGTGTGACCGTCGTGCTCGCCATCTCGCTCGCCGCCGCTGTTGACCGCCCGAGGGTCCCAGATGTCACCGAAGGGCCAGATCCGGCCGTCGCGTCCCCGGCAAGCTCGTTCGAGCTCCCTCCGGTTCGGTAGACGCTTACCGCTCCAGCGCGCAAAGGCCCACGCATCCCAGAAGGCGACACCGACGACGGGTTTGTCGGGATCACGGAAGGTCCGATGGTCGAAGGGCGCGAGGGCGCCGGCAAATCCGCTTCGGGTCAGGCGCGGAGAGAAAGGTCGGTAGTAGCGCGGCGTGTGGTCGTGGCCCTCGGGCTCGTCGGGATGGCAGAAGGCGTGGGGCTCGGCGCGCTCAGCCTCGAGGAATTGTCGATACGCCGTGTTGGTCACCTCGGTGCGGTCGAGGCGGAACGCGCGGGTCTCTGCATCGCCTGGCACCACGACGCCATCACGGCTCGGTCGGGCGCTTGGTCGTACGCTCCGACTCGAACTCGAGGGCCCTGAATCCCCCTGCTGGTGGGGCGGCGCCTGGACCACTGCGACGGCGGGCAGGTCGACGGGTAGGGCGACCTCATCCCATCCACTGCTCCGGTGCGCCCGCCCATCCGTATCGACGATGAGGGTCGCAACCTCGGGCCGCTGCTCCGCCCAGGCGAGACCTCGGTCCGGGCCGAGGATGAAGATGGCCGTTGCGTGGGCGCGGGCGAGCAGCGGATCGTCGGCCACGACCGTCACGCTCCGGCAGCCGAGAGCGGGCTCGCCGCTTCGGGGGTCGAGCACCGGCGGGATGACCTGGCCTTCGTGAACCAATGCGCCGTGGACGTCATCGATCGTTGCCGCGGCTCGGTCTCGGACCGTGAATCGCTGGACCGTCCGTCCTGGCCAGCGCGGGTTCGCGACGACGACGGTGCGAAGGTCTCCCTCGCCTTCCCCACGGGTGAACACGTCGCGTCCTGCGCGGACGACCGCGCTTCGGATTCCGTGCACCTCGAGGAGGGCCATCGCGGCGCCCGCGACGAACGCGACATCGAGTCCGTCGAGGGCGAGCCGCATTCCTTCCTCCGGGAGGCGGGCCGTCCGAGACTCGATGTTCAGGCGCGAGGCGTCCACCAGGCGAAGCGCCCGGTCGAGGTCAGCCCGCAGCGGGAGAGGCCGCCCCGGGTCCCCGAAGGGCCAGAGCACGCGGACCGCGCCGAGAGTCGGTTCGTAGAGCCCACCCGTCGCCGTCGATAGGGAGACGGCTGCTCGGAGGAGCCCACGGGTGTCCTGGTGAACCTCGACGGGGTCGTGCCCTGCGCGGGCGTTGATCTGCCAGACGTCGCTCCCAGGACGCCACTCGCTGAGCCTCGCGTCGAGCTCGTCGAGGTGCCGTGCGGCGTCCGTGAGGGCCGCGTCGGTGCGAGCATCCTGCCCCTCGGCCTCGATGGTGAAGAGTCGGCCGAGGGCGACCTGCTCGACCCTGCTCGATCCCCCCGAGCGGAGGATCCGCGGTGCCGCCGCCTCGGGGTGGTCCAATGGAACGTCTACCGAAGCCGGCTCCAACTCCAGAAACCAGAGCAAGGCTACGGCGAGCCCACACCCGACGAGGATGAGCACCCTGACTCGAGCGAGGCTCATCGGCTGGCTCCCTCAGTGCCACCACGCGCGCAGCGGAACCCGACGTCTTCGTAGAAGTGGGCGGGGTTGTGTGCGCCCCGCGCGGAGGGGCGGGCCGCGTCGGGGCCGAGCGCTACCCACGAGGCTCCCCGGACGACGCGTCGCGTCGCGCGCTCGTTCCCGGCGACCGCGTCCGCCTCGACGAAGCGTGCCTCCGCGGGGGCGCCGTCTTCGGGCCCTCGAGGATCGAGCACCGTGCCTCCTTGCCGGTCTTCTTGCCGGAGGAGGGTTTGGTTGCGGTAGCGATCGTACCAATCCGCGGTCCACTCGCGGACGTTCCCCGTCATATGCCGGCTCTGGTCTCGGGCACCGCCCGGACTGCCCACCGGGAGCGGCCCTTCGTCTACGCCTCGACCGATCACGGGGCGCGCCCCGCTTCGCGTGCTCCTTCGTGCCGCGGCCTCCCACTCCGCTTCCGTGGGTAGCCGCCGGCCCGCCCACTCTGCGTAGGCGTCGGCGTCGTGCCACGTCACGAAGCGCACCGGCAAGGAACCCTGTCCCGGCTCGAAGCCGCGACGCCAAGGCCCTCGTGGTCGGTAGCCCGATTCTTCGACGAAGCGCGCGTACTGCGCGTTGCTGACTTCGTCCCGGTCGATGAGGAACGCGCTCAGACGCACTTCCACCTCGGGCCGCTCATCGTAACGCCCACCCCCGTCGCCGAGGGTGTGCACGCCCTCGGGCACGCGGATCAGAACTGCGCCATCGCGTTCTGCCCGTGTCTCGGATGCGGGGCGGGAGCCTTCGGTCGACGTGGTCAGTGCCCGCGTGGACAACGGCCCGGGCATGGCTGGCATGCCGCGGCCCGGTGACTCGTTCGGGGGCTCCCAGCGGCCCACCCGAGGGCCGTCGCCCATCGCGGGGGCCCCGCCGCTGTCGTCGGCGGGCGAGGTCGCCCAGAGGATGGTGGCGCCGAGGGCGACGAAGCCCAGCAGGAAGACTCGCCGGGGGGGCACGAAGGGCCGCGTATCGGTTGCGTTCGACCTCATTCGATGGTCCGCAAGAAGGCCAGCAGGTCTTCGATCTGCCGTGGGGTGAGGTGTGAGGTGCCGCCGTGGGTGTCCGCGATCTGGTCGTGGGGGTCGAGGGGCCCCGCCTCGGTGCGGCGCGTCGTCTCGTTGAGCCCGCGCTCCATTCGACGTGGACGGACCTCCTCCGCGCCCTGAAAGACCGGGAGTCGGAAGGTGCGGAGCGCCGGGTGGTCGGGTGTGCAGAGAACCTCGCGCAGAGAACGAGCCCGGCCGTGGTGCAGGAATATCGCCGGCCGGTCGAAGATGCCTCGAAGCTGCATCGTGGTGAACGAGCCCTCGACCTCCTCGACCCGACCGCGATCCTCCGGGTCGAGATCCAGGTTGATGCCGTTGGCGACGTCCACCGCGCGCACGCTGGCCAGGGTGTACGACGCGTCCCGGCGGGTGATGGTCGTGAGCGGCGGTAGCGCGCGTCGCTCGTTGTGGGTGAGCTCCTCGCCCTTGTTCGTGAACTCGCCGGGGACGTGGCAGGTGCCGCACATCACGCTCGGGTCGTTGAAGAGGGACTCGCCGCGGACCACCGACGGGTGCTCCGCGTCGAAGGGGTTCGGCATCAGGTGGGGGGTGTTGCCGAGCCACGCCGCGACGAAGCGGTAGAGGTCGGTGAGGCCATAGGCGGCCCCCATGTGCTGCATCGTTTGCTGGCGGAGGAACGCGTTGCGACGCTCTTCGAGGTCGTACCACGCGTCCCCGAGCGAGCGCACCGACACGCGCTCCTTGAGCTCCTCGTGCATGACGCGGCGCTCTTCCAGGGGGACAGGGGACGTGATCGACGTGAAGTCTCCCGCCCAGACCGGGCGGTCGAAGTCGATCGAGCTCGCCGGCTCCGCGATGTCCGCGCCCTGGCCCTCGCCGAGCCGGTGGGTGCCCTCGAAATAGTAGGGTTGGATCGCGAAGACGTTCCGCATCTGCGGTATCCCCAGGGTTCCTCCCGGGGTCAGGTCCAGGTTGCGATCCTGCCCGACGGTCTCGGCCGCGCCCCATCCGCGCCCGTCCCCCGTGTCTCGGTAGTGGCAGTGCAGGCACGAGGTGTCGCCGTCGGAGGCGAGGACTGAGCTGTGGACCACCAGCTCGCCCCGTTCGGCATCCGTGTCGAGGACGGGGCGCGAGAGATCGCCGACGACCACATCGCGTCGCGCACCGGATGCTCGGTCGATGATCGAGACGGTCTCCGAAAGCTGGTTCGCGACGTAGAGGTGGTGCTCGTCGACCACCACTCCCATGGGCCGAAGCCCAGTCTCGTAGGTGCGCACCGGCTCGAGCCGATCCGCCGGATCGGCGGCCGAGGGGCGGACGCGCCACTCGACGACTTCGAAGGTGCCGGCCATCGACAAGAAGACCCGGTCTCCATGAACCGCGGCCCACTCGGGGAATGCGCCCGGGACGCGCATCAGCTCCGGTGGGATATCTCCGCGGATGTCTCCCGACGTGGCCTCCGCCGTATCCGAGGTGTAGCGCACCCAGCCCTCGTGCGACTCGTACGCGCTCGCTCGGAGGGCGTAGTCGAGGCGCATCTCTTCTTCCCAAGCCGGGATGTGCAGGCGCGAGAGGTCGACCGCCACGAGGTCGTTCTGGATGTCGCGCATCTTGAACCCCCAGGTTCCGTCGACGGCGTCGAAGGGCCCCATCACCTCTTGTTCGTCGAGGGGGTATGCGTCGGTCGTCTCGGGGTCCCGGAGGACCGTGAACTGAGCCGCCGCGTGGTCCCGATCCCAGGTCTCCGCGCCGTGGGGATCTCGGGCAGGGGGGGCGCCAAAGCCAACGCCCATGGTCGCCACCAGGAGCTGGTCCCGACCGCCGTCCGGATCGGGGACGAGGGTCAGGTGACTCGCGACGTTCTGGATGAAGATGGCCGAGACCTCGCGCTCGGCCTCGACGTCGATGATCGAGACGTCCATCGTTCCCGTGTTGCCGACGAAGAGATGTCGTCCATCTGCGCTCAGGGCGAGGTCCTTCGGGTGGCTGTGTTCGTTGCCGACGGGGATCCCCGGGCCGCCGAAGCCATCCCGGATCCAGCCGACGAGGCGTACGAGCTCTGGGTCACCGGGCCTATAGATCACGCCCCCCGGGTGGAGCTCGGTCGTGCGTCGCTCATCGCCGAATCCGCCCGCACTCCGGGGCACGACGGCGCGGATCAAAGGGCTCGCCCATGGGTCGCCGCCGATCGACGTCTCCACCGCCGAGAGGAAGCTCCGGACCGGGTCGGGCCCGGCGATGAGTCCCCCCGCCTCCTCGGCGTGGCAGGTGGAGCTGCCGCACCGGCTGCGAAGAATGGCGTGAATCCCCCCGTAGCCGCCCGCCGCGGCCTCGACGACATCCTCGTCCGACAGTCCGCGGGCCCGGAGGCCACGCGCGAGCTGGGGTGGGACCTCGTTCTGGCCGTAGAAGATCTCGTCGTCGAAGCCTCCGACTTTTCTGACCCGCCCCATCAAGCATTCGGGGCCCTCCTCGATGTCGACGGCGAGGACCTGGTCGAGG
>Ga0164313_10004324_pt1 | contig 12656 bp, 12 predicted proteins | sample GuaBasSedimGuay4_FD_113735 | JGI IMG/M metagenome (GOLD analysis project Ga0164313, IMG submission 113735) | Subseafloor sediment microbial communities from Guaymas Basin, Gulf of California, Mexico - Guay4, Core 4569-4, 0-3 cm | ecosystem: Environmental > Aquatic > Marine > Hydrothermal vents... | reverse complement strand
GAGGCCGCCGACGGTGACCCCTTCACCTCCCTCGAGCACGGTTGGGACGAAGCCTTCGGGTACTTCGGTGCGGCGACGGCCTACGGCGACCGCTCAGTCAGCGAAATCGCCGCCTCCCGTGCCGTCGACCGGAACGGCGATGGGGCGATCGATCTGCTCCGGGAGTGCGACTTCGGTGCCTCGGTCAACGCGGGCAAGCGTGACCATGGCAGCGCGGACGCTGCTCCCACCAACTTCGCCGCGCAGGCCTTCCTCGCCTTCCGCACCGGTCGTACGATCATCTCCGACGCCGGCGGCGCCCTCGACGCGGACCAGATGGCCGCGCTGACGGAGCAGCGGGACCTCGCAATCGGCGCCTGGGAGGCGGCGATCGCCGCGACCGTCGTCCACTACATCAACGACGTCCTCGGCGACATGGGCGACTTCGACACCGCGGCCTACGACCACGACGCCTTCCTCAACCACGCGAAGCACTGGTCCGAGATGAAGGGCTTCGCGATGATGTTCCAGTTCAACCCGCGCTCGCCCCTCGGCCGCGATCAGTTCGTTCAGCTTCACACCCTCCTCGGCGACGCCCCGGTGCTCCCGGCGGCGGGCGCGGGTGCGGCTGACGACTACCGGGCGTCCCTCCGCGAAGCCCGGGGCATCCTCGCCGCCGCCTACGCCTTCGACGCCGCCAACATCGGCGACGACGCTGGGCAAGGGGGCTGGTGAATCGAAGCGCCCGATCTCCCCTCATCACGAAAGCTCGCATGAACCGGCTCGTTGGATTCACCTTGTTCGCCCTCCTCTTCGCCGCGCCCGCGGTGGCTCAGAGGGCAGCGGATCCCCCGGAGGACGGAGCACCCGATTCCGACTCCGCCCCGGATACGGGGTCGGGGGGAGAGTCCCGCGCCGAGCCCGGGTCCGATGAGGGGTCCGGGCAAGAGCCAGGCGGAGAGTCGGAGGCCGAGGCCGATTCGGAAGGCGAGGCGGGCCCACCGTCCGACGCGGGCCCCGAGTCGACCTCGGATGCGCCGTCGGGCGAAGAGCCAGACGGCGACCGCGAATCCGCAGGGGAGCCGCCCCCGGCTTCCCAAGACGACTCCCTCTTCCCCGAGGACGAGGACGACCTCTTCGCCGAAGACGACGACCTCGCCGAGCTCTTCGAGACCGACGACGAGCTGAGCATGGCCGCGGTTGTCGTCACGGCCCAGGCCGAACGCGATGAGCGCGCCCTCGATACCGGCGGCTCCGTCGTCCGCCTCGACGAGGCCTTGCTCGAGCGATTCAACTACGACAACCCCGACGCGGTCGTTCAGCAGGTCCCCGGCGCCTACGTTCGCCAGGAGGACGGCTACGGCTTGCGGCCAAATATCGGCCTCCGGGGGGTGAGCAGCGAGCGCAGCAGCCGAATCACCCTCCTCGAGGATGGCGTGCTCTTCGGCCCGGCTCCCTACGCCGCGCCGGCCGCCTACTACTTTCCGGTCATGACGAGGATGACCGGGGTCGACGTCTTCATGGGAGCCGCCAGCATCCCCTATGGGCCGACGACCGTCGGCGGCGCGATCGATCTCCGGAACCGGGAGATCCCCTACGAAGACTCCGCGGGGGCCGACCTCGCCCTCGGGTCCAACTGGTTTGGCCGGGCCCACGGTCACATGGGCACGTCGAACGACTGGGGGGGCTTCCTCCTCGAAGGGGTCTACCTGCGAAGCGACGGCTTCAAGCACTACCAGAGCCAAGATGAAGACATGCCCAACACGGGCTTCGACCGGGGCGAAGCCGTCCTGCGGACCGAACTCCACGGCGCGATCTCCGAGGACGTTTACCAGCGCCTCGAGCTGCGCCTCGGTATCTCGGGGGAGCTGAGCAACGAGACCTACCTCGGGCTCACCGACGACGATTTCCGCGCCGACCCCCACCTTCGCTACGACAGCAGCGAGCTCGACCGCATGGAGTGGTGGCGCACCCAGGTGCAGCTCCGCCATACCCTCGACGTCGGCGACGATTTTCAGCTGCGCACCACGGCCTATCGCCACGATCTCGACCGGGCCTGGAATAAGGTCAATACGATGGGTGGGCTCCGCCAGGCCGGGCAGCCCCAGGTCCGCCACGACCTCTACGACGTTCTCTTGAATCCGACTGGGAGCAACGCCGTGCTCGCCGGGGTGCTCCGGGGCTACGAAGACTCGGAAGGGCTGCCGACCTCGACGGACTACATCCTCATCGGGACGAATGCTCGCCGCTACGGGGTCACGGGCTTGCAGTCGGACGGCAGCGCTGAGTTCGGCGATGAAGACCTGGGCCATCGCCTGCGAATCGGAGCGCGCATTCACCACGACGCGGTCGACCGTGACCACACGGAGAACGCCTACGGCATGCTTGGCGGGGAGCTCGTTCGCCCCACCGCTTCGGACTACACGACCCTCAAGAGCCATGCCGAGGCCCTCGCCGTGAGCGCGTACCTCGCCTGGTCCCTCACCTTCTTCGAGACGCTGACCCTCAGCCCCGGCATCCGCACCGAGTTCATCTGGACGAGCTACCGCAACGAGCTGGACGATGCCGAGTCGTCGGCCTTTCGCACCGCCTTCATCCCCGGGGCCTCGGCCCAGTGGCAGGCCCTCGACGAGCTTTCGTTCTTCGCAGGCATCATGCGGGGCTTTGCCCCGGTCTCCCCCGGCCAGGCCGAAAACGTCGAGGCCGAGGACAGCATCAACTACGAGCTCGGGGGCCGCTTCGAGATGCCCGTCGAGGCGGTGGAGCTCGATGCTCAGGTCACGGGTTTCATGACGGACTACTCGAACTACCTGCAGCGCTGCTCGTTCTCGTCCGGCTGCGCCGCCGACATGCTCAGCGCCGAGGGCAACGGCGGCCAACCTCTCGTCGTCGGCGTCGACCTCCGCGCAGGCGCCGCCATAACCGTCGGCGACGCCACCCTGCCTCTACGGGCCTCCTACACCTTCACCTATTCCGAGCTTCGCACTCACGTCATCTCCTCGCCGAGTCCCCTCTTTGTCGGCGGCAAGCCCGGCGACCACTTGCCCTACCTCCCCGAGCACCAAGTTTCGGTCCAGGCGGGCGTCGAGTTCGAGCGATACGGGCTGAACGCCTCGGGTACCTTCGTCTCGTCGATGTGGGAGGGGGTCGGCCAGGGAGACGATCCTGTCGCCCGAACCGACGCAATTTTCCTCCTCGACGCCAGTGTCTACGCCCAGCTTTGGGGCCCAGTCCGTATCTACGTACGCGGAGAGAACCTGACCCTCACCCAGGCGGTCGCCTCGCGCCGGCCCTTCGGAGCTCGGCCCAGCCGACCTTTCCAGGTGCAGGTCGGAATCTCTTTGAAGACGGACTGACGGGAAGCCGAGTCGACCATCCTGGGGCCGGCTTTCCTCGAGGCGCCTTGACCATCCTGGGGATCATATGTGAGAATGATTCTCGTAGCCATTCTCAGTAAGTGGGAGAGATTGAGTGGACCAGCAACCTCTAGCAGCCGTCGAGGACCCATCCAAAGCCGCGGGGCTTCCTCATTCGCCGGTTGCCTACTCCCTGCCCGACTCCGATCCTCCGGCGCCCCAGGCCGCGAGGACTACGGCCTGGCGTCCCCTCCCCGAGCCCCACCAAAGCCGCCTGGTCCTGCCGATCTTGCTCAGCGTATCCCTCGGCATTCATGTCCTCCTCGTGGCCCTCTCGGCTCTCATGCCCAAGCCTGCCGAGGCCGCGCGGCTCGGGCCGAGCCAGGTCGAGTTCAACCTCGCCGCCCCGCCGGTGCCGGAAGAGATCGAGGCAATGCCCGAGCCCGAGCCCGAGCCTGAGCCCGAGCCCGAGCCCGTCGTTCGACCGCGCCGGGCCGCCCCGGAGCCCGCGCCGGAGTCTACCGAGCCTCCGCCCCCGGCCCCGGTCATGGTTGCCGAAGGCCCGGGTACCGGGAGCGACTGGTCCCACACCGCCGGCGAAGAGGGTGGAGTGCTTGGCGGCACGCGGGGCGGGACCGGGACGGGCGCGGTCGCTCCTCCTCCCCCGGTCGTCGAGGAGCCGCCGCCTACGCCCCGCGGCTTGAGCCGGCAGGAACTCCGGCGCCGGGTCCTCGCGTATATCCGCGGCACCTTGTCGAGCTTCGTCAACGGTCGCCTCGACTATCCCCTCGAGGCCCGGCAAAACCACCTCGAAGGCGTCGTCGTCCTTCGCCTGCGCCTCGACGAGGGTGGCGAGTTGGTCAGCGTGCGGCTCTCTCGCACGAGCGGCCACCGACTCCTGGACCGGGCGGCCCTCGCCTGTGTGCAGAACCTCCGGACAGTGCCCGCTCCTCCGGGATCCATCCCCTGGGATCCGGACCTCGAGATTCCGTTGCCGATCACGTACCGCCTGCAATAGCAGTCGCCGGTCGCGGGTCCGGATCGCCTCGTGACGTCCTCGATGAGTTCTCGGCTACTCGGCAGCGAGGAAGTCGGGCGGGTGGGTCGCCGACCGGGCTAGCCGCGCGTGGCCGAGGGCCACCCTGAGCTGCTTCAGGGCGATCGGGCGGCGCAAGTAGTCGAGGGCGCCCTGGCGCAGAGCCTCTACGGCAACCCCCATGCTGACTTCGTCGGTGGGCAGTTCCACATCGGTCATGCCCGATGAGACGACGAGGATCTCGCAGCGGGGATCGGCCGCCCGGAGGGCCATCAGGGGCCCCATTCCTTCCGCGTCCCCGAGGTGCTGGCTCAAGACGGCGACGGCCACGTCTCCCCGCTGCACCCACTCGAGGGCCCGGGGCCCGGCCGGCATGCGTGAGACCTCGTAGCCCTCACCCTCGAAGAGCTGGGCGAGCTCCTCGTCGCTGGCCAGCTCTCCGATAATCAGTAGCTTCTCCACCACACGCCCTCCTCGCCACTAATGATACTGAGAACCAGTACCATTAAGTCTGATAATAGGAATCGTTATCACTTTGTGTCAAGGATGATCTCTTTCGAATTCACGAGGCCTCGAAGGCCCCTTTGGCCAGCTGCATTGCATTCGACGGCAGCTCCCTATACGCTAACGAAAGTGAGAGCCATTATCATTAAGGTAGAGGCTTGGGTTTGGGAGGAGCGGACATGATCGGTGGAATGGGTAAGGCGATCGCCATCGATGGCGGCGCGACGATGACTCTGCAACCGGGCGCGATGGTCCGGCTCAACGATATCGACAACCTCCGTGCCCTCGCGACCAAGAAGGGGCTCATCCTCCAGACCGGCAACAACGGCCGCCGCGGAGTGAAGATCCTGTGGAAGGGAGCATCGAAGTCCTCGGCCAAGGCCGCCGGTGCGGCGGCGAAGGTCAGCTCGGCCCAGGCGAAGGCCCTCGCGGCATCCGCAAAGTCCATGGCCGCATCGGCCGATACCTTGGCGAAGGCCGCCCAGTCCCTGAGCGCTCCGGCCACGGGCGCTGCGGCCAAGGGCGCCGCGGTGGGGGCCGCCAAGGCCGCCGGTGCGGGCACTATCTGGACCGGATCAGGCATGAGCCTCGGCCTCGGCCTCGGCCTCGGCGCCCTCGGCCCCGTCGTCCTCGTCGGTGCCCTCGCCGCATCCGCGGGCGGCATCTACGCCTACCTACGAAGCCGACCCTTCGTCGACGAGGCTCAATACTGATCCCCCTCCGGGCGCCCCTCACTTAGCGCCCCGGAAGAATCAGAGAAGACTCCGGGCGCCCCCGCGAGGGGCGCAGATGACGGATCACTTGAGTAGAAATGTGATCCCCGGGACGGTTTTGGTTTTCTTCGGCCGCGCTCCCGAAACACGATGGCTTCGTGTATCGAGGACCGTCTAGCTGCGGAAGCGCATCCACGTCCTCTCTGCCCGGGAGGGCCCTCGGGTGAACGACGTACCCCCGGCGATCGTCCTGGCGGCGATCCTCGTCGTCGGCCTCGCGGTGCTCGTCGGCGCCTCTCGCATCGGGGGACCCGAGGCGGGACCCGCCCTCCCAGGGTCGGCCGATCCCATGGCACAGGCCTTGGGATCCCTGGCCCAAGGCTCCTATGGCATCGCCCCCGTCGGTGCCCCGCCCCAGGGGCGCGACAACGCCTTCGCCCAGGTCCCCGCCAACACCTTCGCCCAGGCGCCCCAACACACCCAGGTGCCCGCCCCCCCCGGCGCCGACCTCTATGCCCAGGCGGGGCAGGGCGCCTACGCGCCTCCGCCGGCCAATGGCTTCGCACCTGCCCCGGGTTCCTTCGCCCCTCCCGGGGGCGATGCCTTCGCGCCCTCCCGAGGCAACGCCTACGCGCTCGCGCCCGGCACACCGAGGGCGCGCTCGGCCCAACCACCGTCAGGGTGGGGCCAGCCCCCCGCTCCCCAGGTCGATCCGCGGCGCTTCACCGAGGCCCACTGGCAGGGCCTCGAGGTGGTCCCCAATACGCCGGCCCTGGCCCGGGCCCTCAACATCGATCCGGCTCTCCGGGGGGTGATCGTCGATGACGTGACTCTCCCCGCGGACCTCCAGGGCTTCCAAGCCGGTGACGTGGTCACGGGCATCGATGGCATGCCGACGCCGGACCTGCTCAGCTTCATTCGCGCCTCCGATCAAGCCCGGTCCGCACCGAGCGCGGTTGTCCAGGTCACTCGCGGCGGCCAGCCCGGCACCGTCCAGCTCGTAGCTCTCCTCAACCGCATGGGCACGGCCAACGGGGAGACGCCTTCGATGATCCCGGCCAACGCACGCATGCCCCACGCCTACCGCGGCCCCTGCGTGAACTGCCATCGCATCGGCACCACCGGTAGCCTCCGGGTCGACCAGGGCGACCCGATGCCCAACGTCACAGCGGCCCCGATGATCCGCGCAGGGGCGCGTCGGCCTCACGTCGACCGGGGCCCCTGCGAGACGTGCCACACGATCCTCCCCTGAGGTCCCCCGGGTCCCCCCGCCGGTCCTCGTAACCGCCGCCGACCGCGGGCCCTCGGCGCGGCCCCGGCGCCCCGGCGGGTCGACAACGTCGACCCGGTGATCGATTGCGTCTGCACGAGCGCGATCATCCGATATGTAATTTGACTAAGCGCCCCGGGGCCAATTGGCCCGGTCCACTTCACGTCTGCCGGACAATTGGACCCGCGCGATGTCGGGCTCTGATCTCCTGACGAATCAAAAGACTAAGCAGACGTCGCCGGTCCACCGGAGCCCCTCCCGGAGCGATCACGGTAGGTCTTGATACGTCCCGTGATCTTCGTTCAAACCTTCAGTCGATGAAGCACGTCGTCGTCGGTTTAGTCCTCGTAGTGATCGGTCTTTGGGGCGTGGTCACTTGGTGGGAGACCTTCGGCTTCGTCATGCGCGGTGTGATTCCGGTGGCCGTCCTCGGCCTCGGTCTCGTCGCGACGCTCTCGGGCTATTACCGCCTGAACCGCCGCAACGACTACTACGAGGACGAGCCGGTCCCCGAGCCGACGCGAAGGCGCCGCCGTGGCTGACGACGAAGCCCAGGACGGCACGGCGGAGACCGAAGACGCGGATGAGATCGAGGGCGATGCCCAAGACGGATCCGGCGCCGAGGACGATGCCCCCGAGGACGATGCCCCCGAGGACGATGCCCCCGAGGACGATGCCCCCGAGGACGCCGAAGATGCGTTCGACGACGCCGACGGCGACCGCGACCGGCAAATCGTCGACGGCGAATTCGACGACCTCGACGCCGCGAGCGAGGACGACGGACACGAAGAAGACCTGCTGCCGAAGGACCTGCCCCCCGCCTATTGCTACCGGCCCTGGCGCGAGATGGTTGGCGCCCTCTTCGTCGTCGCCCTCATCGTCGCCGGCGTGACGCTCTACCGCAGTCCGACCTCGGCGACGGACGCCGCGATGGCCGCGGTCGGGCAGCTGCCGGTGGGCGCTCCCTTTCCGGGTGGGGTCACCCCCGCGGCCTTCACCACGGTTCCCCCGGGGGCTCTTCCGGGGGCTGGTGTCGAGCCGCGCACGGCCTTCAACTCGGCGGCCCACGTCATCCGCCCGTCCGTGGTCGGCATACGGGTCCTGGGCACCGCGAACGGCATGCAGCCGGGCTTCGAGCGGGTGGGTTCGGGCGTCATCGTGAGCTCAGCGGGCTACATCTTGACCTGCACCCACGTCATCCGGGGCGCGTCGCAGATCACCCTCAGCCGCTTCCGCCACGCGGGCGAGCGCATCCCCGCCCAGGTCGTCGCGAGCGACGGTGAGCTCACGCTGCTCCGGGCGAACTCCACGGTGCCCCTGCCGGCGGCGCGCTTTGCCAATCCCAACGCCCTCGGCGTCGGGGACTGGGTCTTGGCCCTCGGCCATCCCTTCGGCATGGGGCTGAGTGTGAGCGCGGGCATCGTCGGGCGTCGGAACGCGGAACTCACGATGCCCGGCGGCATGCGCGAGCGGCGCCTCGTCCAGACCGACGCCTCGATCAACGAAGGATCGAGCGGCGGGCCCCTGGTGAACCTCAACGGCGAGGTCGTCGGGCTCAACCTCGCCATCTTCGCCCCCACGGGCGTCTTCAGTGGGGCGGGTTTCGCGATCGACAGTGGCCGGGCCCTCGCCTTCCTCCAGCGCCACCTCGGAGCCCAGCGTGGCTGACCCTCGACGCGGCATGGCCACAGGAGTGCGCAGATGATGAACCAAGTTCCCGAACCGAGCCGCAGCAAGCTTCCCCTCGGAGGCGTGCTCATCCTCGCCATCACGGGCGGCGCGATCTTGCTTTTCACGGCGGGGGGGGACTCGGGGTGGAATCCGCTTTCGGGGCCTACGAGCAATGCCCAGGCGATGCAGCTCAGTGGCCAGTGGCTCGGCATTCGCCTCGCGTCCGCCGATACCCCGAGCGCCCAATCCTTCGGGGTGGCCCCGGCGACCGAGGGGGTCGTCGTCGCAGAGTTCGTGATGCCCGAAGGCGCCCGAGCCCAGCAGGCGGGGCTGCTCCCCGGCGATGTCTTGGTCGGCATCGACGGCAACGCCATCTCGAACCTGACCCAGCTCTACACGCTTTCGACCACCCTCGACGTGAACCGCATGCTGGCCTTGTCCGTCACGCGCCAGGGGCAGCCGCTCAACCTGCTCGTGCCGGGGCTGCCCGGCGGCGCCATGGCCGGCAGCATGAATCCCATGGCGGTGAACCCGGCGATGATGAACCCGGCCATCGGTAGCCTCGTTCCCGGCGTACCCAACGTCATGGCCCCGGCCCTGGGCGCGGCGCCGGTGCCGGCTAACGGCGCCGTCAACGGCCCCATGTACTTCTGTCCGAACGACCGCCTCTATTGGAACCAGGCGCAGATCGGGCCCAGTCACACCTGCCCGCGGTGCGGCGGACACCTCGCGCCATGAATGCCGGCGGGCAAAACCGCCAGCTCCCGCGTGGTGTCCTCGTCGGTGCCGTGCTGGGCAGCGGCCTGCTCACGGCCTGGGCGATGTGGCAGACCCAGGCCGGTGGGCCCCAGACCTCGTGGGACCGGGTCGATACCGCCGTCGCCGGGATCTGGGCCGACGCCGAACCCGCCGGCGCCGTCCAGATGACCGCGGCCCAGATGCCCCTCAATCAGCCGGCCTACGGCCCCGTCCTGCCCACCGCCGGGGCGCCGATGACCGCGGCCGCAGCGATGGCTCAGACGGCCCTCGTCGCTCGCGTTCGCGGGGCACCGCCCATCTGGTCGGGGACGAACCGGCCTCACGGCGACCGCGGCTCGTGTGTCCAGTGCCATAGCGTCCTCGCCCAGAACGGCCGCCCCGTGCCGATGATCCGCAGCACGTCCACGATGCCCCACAGCTTCCGGGGAATCTGCAGCAACTGCCACACGGTGATGGGTGACGGTCCCGTCGGGCCCACCCCGGTCGCCATGCCGGTCCAGCCCGGCCCGGGTGCCCTAGGTGGTGCGATGGCAGGTGCGATGGTGGCCCCCCCGGCCGCCCAGCCTCGGGTTCCCCAGCCCCAGGAGCTCGAGTGGCGCGGCCTCGAAACCCGGGCCGGTCCCCAGGGCGTCACCGTGAACAATGTCGACGGGGCCGCGCGCCGCGCCGGCGTGCTCCCCGGGGACGTGGTCGTCTCCCTCAACGGCGGTCCCGTGTCGACGATGGCCCAGCTCGAGGCCCTCACCATGAACGGCACCTTGCCCCAGGGCACGGTCATCGTTCACCGCCAGGGACAGCGCATGGCCTTCGAGCTCCGCCAGGGGCCGGGGGTCGGGGTCGCCGCGCCATCGCCCATGGCCGGCGGGTTCAGGCCGCAGCAGTCGCCCCGGGCGGGCTTCCAACCCATGGCCGGAATGTGAGGGCAGCGACGTGTGGAAGTTGATCGTCGCCGTTGGGTTCACCGTGTCGCTCGTGGCACTGGGAATGGCCAACGCCCACCAAACCCAGCTCAACTACTTCGTCGGCGAGCCGGTCTCGATCCGCGTCGTCGTCCTTGTCGGCGTCTGCTACCTGGCCGGCGCGCTCACCGTCTCCCTGGCCCAACTCGCCCTCGATGCGAAGCAGCGCGTCTTGATGCGGCGAGGGCGAAGTCGCCGCCACCTGCCGGTCCTGGAGGACGACGAGTGAGAGATAGAGAGCAAGCCGAGATACGCCGCTACGAGGGGATTCGCTTCGCCGGCCTGTCCCTCGCCGTGAGCGTCGCGATGGCCTTCTTCAAGATTTCCGTCGCCATCATGACGGGCAGCCACGCGCTCCTCGCCAACGCGTTCTATTCGATCAACGACGTCCTGAGCGCCATCGCCGCCGCCGTCAGTCTCAAGCTCGCCAACCGAGCCCCGGACGAAGACTACCCCTTCGGCTACGGCAAGGCCGAGTACGTCGCCGTTGGCATGGTGAGCCTCACCATCGCCATCGGTGTATGCGCGATGTTCGTCTTCTCCGTCGTCGACATCATCCAGGGCGTCGAGGCCCCGCCCCACTACCTCGCCATCGGGATAGCGGCCCTCAGCTTCGTCGTGAGCTGGACGCTCTCGAAGCGCGGGCGTCGCCTCGCCATCGACATCCACAGCCCTGTCCTCGCAACCACCGCCGACCATCAGCACGCCGACGCCCTCGGGTCGATCGCCGCAATAGTCGGTGTCAGCCTCGCGGTGGCCGGGTTCCACGCCGTCGACCGGGTCATCGCGGTGGCCGAGACCCTGCACCTCATCGCCCTCAGCGGTACGCTCCTCAGCAAGGCCGTCAAGGGCCTGATGGACCAGGCCGTCAGCGATGATGACCTCGACATGATGGAGCGAACCTGCCTCGACATGAACGGCGTCGAGGACGTGAGCTACCTTCGGTCTCGGCGCCTCGGCTCCCTTGCGTGGGTCGACCTAGGCATCTCCGTCGACCCGAAGCTCAATGTGCGCCAAGCCCGGGAGATCGGCGAGCGGGTTCGGAGCGCCGTAGACGAGGCCCTCGGCGACGGCGTCGTCACCCAGGTGCATACCCATGCCCGGGGCTATGCCCCCAAGGCGGTTGCGGCAGGGGGTAGCGGACATGGCTAGCATGGGTTCGGTCGCGGCCGCCCCCGCGAGGTCGAAGTGCCAGAAGTGCGCCCGGTCCGTGCCCTGGGTCAGCTTCTGGGGCAACTTCGCCCTGGCTGTCTATAAGCTCTTCGTCGGCGTCCTCGGCGGGAGTAGCGCGCTCATCGCCGACGCCATGCACTCCTTTGCGGATGTCGTCGGCAGCGTCGGCATCGTCATCGCGACCCGCGTTTCGGCCAAGGAACCGGACGAGGATTACCCCTATGGGCGCGGCAAGGCCGAGTTCCTCGGAGCCGTCTTCGTCTACACCATCCTGCTCTTCTTCGCCTTCGGCATCGTCGCCCACTCCCTGACCTTGATGTCGTCGGACGACCTCAAGGCGCCCCACTTCGCGACCCTCCTCGGAGCCGTCGTGTCGGTGTTTCACAACGTGATCATGTTCCAGTACCTGACCTGCGTCGGGCGCCGGAACAACTCCCCGGCGATCCTCGCCGACGCGTTCGAAAACCGCGCCGATGCCATCTCCTCGGTCGCCTGCATCGGCGGGATTTTGGGCGCGATGCTCATCCACCCCATCTGCGACCCCATCGCCGCCCTCCTCGTCGGAGTCATCATCTTTTGGAACTGCCAGGAGCAGCTCCGCGAGGCGATCAAGGGCCTCATGGACACGGCCCTCCCCGACGAAGAGACCGACGAAGCCACGGACATCATCCTCGGCATCGACGGGGTCGTGGACCTCGCTTTCCTTCGCACCCGGCGGACCGGCGCGCGCTACTGGCTGGATATCGGCATCGAGGTCGACGAGCTCCTCGATGTCGAAGCCGCAGACGTCATCGCGAAGAAGATAGGCGCCCAGCTCTCTCGCTATCCGTTCTGTCACCACGCCGAGGTCTTCGTCGTGCCCCACCGGGCTGAGGCGGGCGAGAGCCAAGCCGAAGACGCGAGCCGAGACGCGAGCCAAGACGAAGAGCAAGACGAGAGTTCAGAGGACCCCAGTGCCCCGGAGGACAGTCGTGACGACGAGCAATGAGATTGAGAGTGCCGATGATGCGCGTGCCCTCGCTTACGGCCGCGAGGCAAGGCAAGGGCGCCGGAAGAGCGGCCGGAAGGCGGCTCGGAACGGGAACGGGAACGGGAACGGGAACGGGAACGGGAACGGGAACGGGAACGGGAACGGGAACGGGAACGGGAACGGGAACGGGAACGGGGCCGGGAGCGGGAGCGGGAACGGGGCCGGGAGCGGGAACGGGGCCGGGAGCGGGAACGGGAACGGGGCCG